>OGOY01000107.1_pt1 | contig 99044 bp, 72 predicted proteins | sample 1552811 | NCBI WGS metagenome assembly OGOY01 (sample SAMEA2580132, study PRJEB22360) | human gut metagenome | biome: human gut; feature: human-associated habitat; material: faeces | place: Denmark | collected 2008/2010 | reverse complement strand
CTTCCGTGTTACCTGTGATCTCGCCGTTCTCGGCGGTGACCTTGGACAGGTCTGCGCTGCCGGTATAGGTCAGCTTCATGCTTGCCCCCGGCAGTTCCTTGGTGCTCTCGCCGTCCTTGCCCACCTTGACGATGGACACGCCGGAAGCTTCGTCCTCCATGATAACGCCGTTGCCGTTGTCATTCTTGGTCAGGTTGCTGGCAGTCGTCACATTGCCCTTGCTGTCAACGGTGAATGTCATCTCCTCGGTCTTCAGGGTGAAGCCGTCCGGAGAGGTGATCTCCTCCAGCTTGTAGGTGCCTGCCGGCAGCTTGGACAGTGTCACACTGCCCTTTGCATTGTCGGAAGTCCAGCTGATGGAAGTGCCGCTGTTGTCGATGCCCTCGGTGCTGCCGTCGCCGTAGCTTCCGGTTACCTTGGACAGATCCTCGCCGTTGGTGCCGGTCAGCTTCAGCGTTGCGCCGGTCAGCTCTTCGCCGCCGCCGACTGCCTGCTTGCTGATGGTCACACCCGGCTTCAGATCGTCGAATACTGTGATAAGGTTTTGGGTTTCGTTATAGCCGTTCTTGTTGTTTTCGCCAACCTGTACGTTTTCAACCTTGCCGTTTACCACGTCAAAGGTGATCTCGGTGGTCAGGTCATAGCCGTCCGGCGCAACCGTTTCCTCCAGCGTATACTTGCCGTCCGGAATCTGGTTCAGCTTGATTGCCTTGTCGCCGGATATCCATGTGATTTCCTTGGAGCCTTCCGTGTTACCTGTGATCTCGCCGTTCTCGGCGGTGACCTTGGACAGGTCTGCATCGCCGGTATAGGTCAGCTTCATGCTTGCCCCCGGCAGTTCCTTGGTGTTTTCGCCGTCCTTGCCCACCTTGACGATGGACACGCTGGAAGCTTCGTCACGCACGGTCAAGCCGGCATCCTCTGTTTCCACGCTGGCGGTGCCAGTTGTGGTGACCTTGCCGTCTGTGATGGTGAATCGGAAGTCGGTGATGCAGGTGAATCCATCCGGTGCGGTCTCCTCGTGGAGGATATACTCACCGTCCGGCAGATCATACAGTTCCACTGCCTTGTCGCCGGATGTCCATGTGATGGTCTTTGCATCGCCGTGAGAAATGGTTCCTGTCTTTGCGGTCACGCCGGACAGGTCGCCATTGCTGCCTGCATAGGTCAGCGTCATTTCTGCGCCGGAGATTTCCTCCGTGCCGCCCACTGCCTTCTTGCTGAAGTAGATGGTATCCTTGGCGCTGTCCTTCATGGTGATGTCGTTGCCGCTGATCTCGTAGCCCTCCGGTGTGGTGACTGCGCCAACCTTGCCGTTCTTAATGGTGAAGTTCAGCTTGGTGACAACCTCGTAGCCCTCCGGTGCAGCCACTTCCTCCATGGTATACTCGCCGTCCGGCAGACCGGTAATGGCGGTCTTGACATCGCCGGACTCGAATTGCAGGGTGCTGTCGGTCTTGTCCAGCAGATTGCCGTCAACAGTTACCAGATCGGAGATCCACTTGCCGTCGTTCTTGGTGATGGTGATCTTTGCGCCCGGCAGCTCCTCGCTGTTGGCGATGTCCACCTTGTTGACGGTGAGCTGTGCACGGTTGATGACGGTGAGGCCGTCCTCTGTCAGGGCGAAGTTATCGCCGGAGATGGCGTTGCCCTTGGCATCGGTGGTCACGAAATAGCCCTCATCGCTGACTTCGAAAGTGATGGAAACAGGTGCAAATCCATCCATGTTCTCGGTCAGGGTGTACTTGCCGGCAGCCAGTCCGTCCTCCAGAACCTCGGCCGTTGTGCCGGATTTCCATGGCTTGGAATAGCCGTTGTCGCCGGTCAGGGTCATCTGGCAGCCTTCCATTGCATTGCCGGCAACGTCTACCTTGGCAATGGTGAGCTTCACCTTAGACTCGTTGGCATCGGTGATGGATTTCTGTCCCGGCACGCCGGTCTCCAGAATCACCTTTTCGTCTCCGCCGGAATAGGTTGCCAGATAGGTCTTGCCGTCGATGACGGTGGTCGTGTTGTTGCGAACGATTGCGCCCTCGTCATTCAGCTCAAAGACGTAGTAGACGATGGGCTTGCCTGTGCTGTCCTCTGCGGTCAGATTCTCGAAGGTCGTGCTGTTTCCAGCTGCCAGATTGATCTTCTGTGCGTCGATGGTCTTGCCGTCCTTATCGGTTGCCTTGGCAAAGCCAGTCTGCACGCCGTTCTCGTCGTAGACTGCCGTGTAGAGTCCCACGGTGATCTCATGATCAGTGGTGGGCACGCCGTCAATGGTGGCGGTCTTGGTCACGGTGATCTTGGTCGGGTTCTCGGTGGAGTTGGTGATGACGCCGTTTGCAGAAGTTGCATCCTTGGTCAGGGTGATCTCCTGTCCGCCGCAGCCGTCATAGGCAACATAGAACGTCTTGTCCACGGTCGTGGTGGGATCCTTGACATCGGGAACAATGCTCATGGTGAACGAACCGCCTGCGTCAATGCGCTGGGTGCCGTTCATCTCAAAGACGTAGTAGGTTCCTGCTGCCAGCTGGTCAAAGGTGACCTCTCCGCCGGCGGTCACGGTCTTGGATGCGCCAACCTGTGTATAACCGTCTGCATCCTTGGTGAACAGTCCCACAGTGAAGCTGGGGCTGCCGGTGATATCGTCTGCATTGAGCACCTTGGAAACGGTGATGCTATAGTTGATGGTTTCGGTATTGGTGATGGCTGCCTTACCGCCTGCCTGTACGGCTGCGGATACGGCAGAGGTGTAGTGAATGCCGTTGTCCGACGTGTAGGTGGTGAAATCGGTATCTGCCAGAACGCCGTTTGCATTGGTTTCCAGCACGTAGAAGTCCACGCCCTTGGGCACGTCGGTGAAGGTCAGCGTCTGGCTGCCTGCCTCGGTGAAGGTCAGCGCCTGTACCGGCACTGCCTCATAGCGGACGTAGTCCTCTCCGCTCTTGGTGAAGAGTGCGAAGTAGAAGGTGTCGCCGGTCACGGAATCGCCCTCTGCTGCCAGTGTCTTGGTCAGGGTGATCTCGCCCACGTTCTTGGTATTCTTTACCGTCACGGTCTGCGCCTCAGAGGCACTCAGCGGGATGGTGTTATCTGTATAATCTGCGGTGTAATTCTGAATCTTGCTGCCCTTGGCATCGGTTTCCAGCAGGTAGATGTTATCGCTCTGATTCAGACCGGCTGCCTTCTGGATGGAAGCCAGATCGATGTCCTTCATGGTGACAGATGCCTTGGTCTGTCCTGCCGGAACGGTCACGGAAACCACATCGCTCAGGCGCTTGCCGTAATTGGCATCGGCGAACAGTGCGAAATAGAAGGTGGCATTCTGTGTCTCTGCGGCGGTCAGTTCCTTGTTGACGGTCACATCAATGGTGGTGTCCGGTGTCTGTACCCAAACGCCGACCTTTGCCGGCTCTGCCACCATGACAGTGTCGCCCAGAACCTTCCGGTTCTGATAAGCGTAGGCAAAGCTGTTCCATGCGATGTTCTCCTCGCCGGTCTTTGCCACGTAGCTGGGAACGGTTGCGGTAAAGGTCACAATGACCTCATCGTTAGGTTCTACCACTGCGCCGGTCAGACGGAGGCGGAAGTTCACTGCGCCGTCTTTGTTCTGTGTCCAGCTCATGGCGTCGTTCTGTCCCAGCCAGTCCTTGGAGTACTCGTTCAGCGTTGCAGTCTTGTTGGTGGAGTAAGTGACATCGTAGGAAACGGCACTTCCGTTGACGGTGACCGACTGGATATCGCCCATGGTCACGCCAAAGGCAGAGTTTCTGTCATAGCCGGAAACCAGACCCAGGTCGCCCACATAGGGCAGACGGTCGATGATGGTCATGTTCTCCACGTCTACCGGAGAGTTGTTCTTGACGTGCAGGGTGTACTGCACCTGCTCGCCCTGCATGCCCTGTACATAGTTGTGTGTGGGGTTGCGGCTCTCGCCGGTATCGGTCTTGGGGTCAGTATGGGGTGTGCCGTTGTGCCCCTGATTGGTATAGGTGATGGTCTTCCACGATTCGGTGGTCAGACCAACGATGTTATAGTTGGCATAGTTCCAGATCTGGGTGCCCTTTTCCTCACCGGCAACCACGCTGTCTGCGGGATAGGTCTTGTTTGTGGAGGCGTAGCCCGTGTTGGTGATAACGCCCTCCTTTTCCTGACCAGCCTTGACAACGGTTGCAAACTGCACCACAATGGCGTAGTTGGGTTCCAGCTTGCCGCCGCTGATGCCTGTACCGGTCGCACCGGACAGATCCCATACCACGGAGCTGCCGGATGCGGCGGGATTGATCGCCGTACCGGAGCCGGTCACCAGTCCGGTGGATGCGTCAGTTGCAAACTTGCCGTCTGCATCCAGCTTGACGACAAAGTACTTTGCGGGGAAGCTGCTGCTGTCGTACTGGTAGCTGCCGGGCAGGTTATCCGTCAGCGTCACGCCGGAAAGACTCAGCTTGCCCAGCTCATCGCCGTTCAGCGTTGCCTTGCCGTCTGTGGTCTCGCCCTTACCATTATAAAGGACAGCCTGCCAGATCAGGGTGTCGCCGGCGGTGATATAGCCGTTTTCCACCTTCTGTACGTCGGCACTGGTGTAATCTGTGCCGGCATAGGAGGCTGCTGCCAGTTTTGCAAAGCCCGGCGCCGGTGTGATCTTCTTCAGAGTCACAGTCGCTTCGGCGTTGGGTGCCTTATCCTTGACCACGCTGCCGTTGTCCGTTGCCACCACACGGGTTACCGTATTGGTGAATGCGGTGCTCTTGTCTGCGGTCTGGGACAGTTCTTCTGCCTTTGCCGCAGTGAGTACGGTCTGGTATGTGATCTTGACGGAGCTGCTTCCGCCGTTCAGGGAGGAGTCAGAGGTGAAGGCGATGGTCAGTTCATTGCCATCCAGCTTCGAAGCCTCTGCGTCCAGTCTTCCGCCAGTGATGGAAATTGCCTTGGACAGGTCGGTGTCCGCCAGCGTCATGCCGTCCGGCAGAACGTCCGTCAGGGTGAACACATTGCCATAGTAGTTGGTGGCATCCTGAGAATCCGGACTGAGGGTAATGGTGTTGGTGAACTTCTGGGATTCCAGCTGTTCCTGCGTCAGATCGGAGATCTCCAGGGATGCCGGAGAAACGCTCTTTGCGGTATTGAAGCTGAAATCATAGGGAACCTTGACGGATGTGGACGCATACGAACCAGTGGTTGCGCCCCACATACCGCTCTCCTTGTTCCATGCGCTCAAAGGATAGAACGCCACATAGTTGCGGTAGTAATTCGAGCCAGCGCCAGCCATGCTCATACTGTTCATTTCCGTCGTGTACTCGAACTCAATGTACTGTCCCGGCTCCAGCGTCAGCTTGTCTGCCGGAATCAGATAGCCCCAAGTTGCATTCGGGCTGGCGTCATTTCTCCAGTAGTACTGGCTCAGGTCATTCGAACCGGTATACGTACCAGTGCAGTCAACGATCTTACCCGAAGTCTCGCCATCTGCGGAGGTCTGGCGGTACCAGCCGTCCGCAAGCTTAACGCCCTTGACAGTCGCACCGGTCAGGTTGGTGAAGCGTGCACGGAATGTCGCTTTCTTTCCGGCGGAGAAGCCCTGGAAACCGGGCTTCACATTGTCCGCTGTATCCACCAGCGTTTCGCCGGTCTTTGCGTCAATGATCCACTTCTCTGCCTGATAGTCGCCGGTGGTGTCCCGATTGGTTTCCACCTTGGGGGACTCAGCGGTCTTGCCGTTGTAACCGCAGGAGGCGGTATTAGCAATGGTATCCGTTGTGCCGGTCTTGACAGTACCAGTGATGGTCACGGTGATGATCTCGCCCTGTGCCAGATCCCATGTGCCGTCATTGGTCACCTTATTGCCTGCTACCGAAACGCCTACGGTCTTGCCTGTGCTGCTGACAGCGGAGGCAGTGACGTTTTCCAGCGCATCCGGCACGTTGTCCAGGAATGTTGCGCCGGAAACGGCAAGCTGGCCGTCATTGACGACCTCAACGGTATAGGTCAGGGTGTCCCCTGCCTGATAAGCGCTCTTATCTGCCGACTTCTTCACGGTGACATGTGCAGACGGAGTTTCCGGCTGGATCGTCACGGTGTTTGTCTTTTTGCCGTCCACCGTTGCTGTGTTGGCAAAGCTGCCGGAGGCGGTGTCGGGGAGTGTGCCGGTGATGGTGATGGTCACGGTCTTGCCTGCCGGAACGTCCACTGCCGACGGCATTGCTGCCACGGTCTGTCCGTCTACGGCATAGGTGACATTGGTCAGCGGAAGTCCGCTGATGTCATCGGTGACCGGAACACCTGCGGCATCCCGGATGCCGGAGTTGTTGACGGAGATGGTGTAAGTCACGGTCTGTCCGGCAATGCCGGTGTAGTACTTCTGTCCCAGATTGCCGCCCTCATAGCTGACCAGACCGTTCTTGGTGGCGGTGATGACTGCCTCGTCCTTTTTCACGGTGATGGAATCCTTGGCGTTGGACTTGCCGTCCGTCACCTCGTTGGTCAGTGTGGTGTTGTCGTCCGCATCCACGGTGCAGACAACCTTTGCTGTCACGGTCTTGCCGCCGGCAACATCCCGGAAAGTCACCGAGTTGCCGGAAACCGTGCCGCCGTCCTCAGAGGTGATGCCGGTGATGGTCATGCCTGCCGGAACTACATCGGTCAGCGTCACGTCCCCTGCGGCATCGCCGGTATTGGTGGCGGAGATGGTAAAGGCCACGCTGTCGCCCTTGACGTAATACGCCTGCTTGTTGTCAGCGCTCTTGCCCAGCCGGAACGATGCCGGCTTCGGTGCGGTGACATTCAGCGAAACGTCGTTGCCGCCGATGGGCTGGAAGTCATTGGAGCCGTAGGGCTTTCCGCTCACTACCAGCGTATTCTTTACTGTACCGTTGTCCTTGCCCAGTGTCACGGTGCTGCTGTTCAGCGGGAGTGCCACGTTCAGACGAACGGCACCCATTTCCGCATTGGGGTTCTTGCTGCCAATCTCGAAAGAGATGTCCGCAGCTGTGCCGCCTGCTGCCGCACTGACTTTGAGTGTGCCCTCTTTAATGGTATACCCTGCATTGGCAGCGGCTGCCTTGACGGCGTTTTCAATGCCGCTCTGCGCACCGCCTGCAAAAGTAAGACCTGTCAGACTGATGGTGTCCTGAAACCGCAGCGTTTCCACCCACTCCACGCCGGTTTTCTTGGTGGAGTTGTTGGATGCCGCACTCAGGGTGTAGTTCACCGTTGTGCCGGCAGTGATTTCGCTGCTGTTCAGCTGGGTCTTATCCTCCGACTTCGAGGCGTTCCACATCATCTCTGCCTTGGCGGTAATGGTGTTGCTGATGCTCTTTCCGTTGTCCGGACGCACCAGCTTGACCTCGGTCTTCTCTCCATTGGGCGTTTTGCCTGCCTGATACTTTGCCTGAAGCCGTATCACTTTGGTATCGCCGTTCTGGATGGAGAATTCGACATAGCGGTTTACGATGTTACCGCTCGCATCCTTTTCCACGTGCAGGGTGTAGCCGTTGTACACCGAGCCGTCTGTGAAGCCGTTTCCGGCAAAGTTCGGCAGAAGCAGATTCGAATCCGTAATGTAGATTTGATAAGTATCCACTTCGCCGGTCTGATTGACGTTGTTTCCGGAGATAGTCGCCATCAGATAGAACATGGCGCCGGACTCAGCTTCGTCAATCGGCTGGAATTTGTTGTCCCTGAACTCAACGCTTGCATTGGTCAGAACCAGCGGGTTTTGATAGGTGCTGGTGCTGTCTGCCGATGCAAAGATGACGGATGGCAAGCACGCAATCAATACCATCGCTGCCAAGAAAACGCTGATCAGTCTTACACGAAATGACTTCGTTTCTTTTGCATTCATGAAGAAATCCCTCCGTTATTCTTTTTGATTTTTCCGGCCGGACGGGCATCCGCCCTCGTGCAGTTTCTCCGCCGGAAAGCAGCTCCGTCTGCCGTATCCCCGCACAATGTGCTTGCATCGCATTTGCACACATTGCGATACGGTTTTTTTCGGCGTTGCGCCGCCGATTTCAACAGAGCGGCAGCGGCTTCCCAATTCTTCGACAGGGAACCACTGCGTTCCTTTTCATTATACAAGAAGCATTTTGAAATGTCAATGGAGGCGGGGGGGATGCAAAAAAAATATACACTTTTAAAACGATTTCACCCCATTTTTCAAGACGTTCTCCCTTCCGGGTTCGCAATTTATCCACAAATAAAGCGGCATAAAAATAGCAGCGTCGCCGAGGATACGCTGCCTTTGAAATCCGTATTTCATTTTCCAAAAAACCACTTGACATTTCGGTGCAAATGGCATATAATAAAAGAGAAGAGGGCATACCAGTAGACGGTCTGCTCCCAAGTGTTAGGTTAAGAAATAACCGTCCAAGTTCGCAGCTCGGGGCGGTTATTTCCGTTTGCTATGGAAAATATCGCAGATCAACGCAACGATTGTCACGATGAGGATGCTGTACTGAATCAAGTCTGACCAAGTTACATATTCCATCACAATCACTCCCTTTCCGGGAGCGTGGATTCGACCAGCCCGTCGCCCAAGGATGGCAAGCCGCCTACCGTTTTCAGGTATGCCCTCAGAGCTTTAGTATACCACATCTGTCGAGGCTTATCAAATTTGCGGAATGCTAAAAAACCACTTGACATTTCGGTGCAAATGGCATATAATAAAAGAGAAGAGAGCATACCAGTAGACGGTCTGCTCCCATAGATGGTTAAGGAATAACCGCCCAGGTGTAGCAGTCGGGGCGGTTATTTCCGTTTATTATGATGGTTGGAAAGCGCAATTGCGACTTGAATCAATGTCAGAACGAGCCATGCGAAAAAACGCAGCTGCTCCCATGTTACAAAGTTCTCCATGTACATCACCTCCCATCGATTGTAAGATCATGGGAGCTGGAATCGACCGCCTACCGTTTGTGGTATGCCCTCAGAGTTTCAGTATAACATATCTGTCGAAGCTTGTCAAATCTGCGCACGCACCGCTTACCGGATTCCTCCGGCGGGCGGTATTTTTTGTGCCAATACAGGAAAAATCTAAGTGCATTCCAAACTTTCTCCGGACATTGTGTAAATTCTCGTTCATAGTTGTATGCCGGCGTACAACTTTTGCCCCCGGAACGCCTATTTATGAGAGAACTTCTCTCAGGAATGAGGTGAGCGGAATGAAAGAACGAATCTGCGTGCTTCTGGGAACGGCTGGTGCCTGCCTTGCCGGACTGTTTGGCGGATGGGATGCCTCGCTGGGAACCCTTTTGCTCTTTATGGGCATAGACTATATTACGGGGGCAGCGGCGGCGGTCTGCGGAAAGTCGCCCAAATCCGAGAGCGGCAGGCTCTCCAGTAAAATCGGCTGGCGGGGGCTTGTCAAAAAGTGCGTGACGCTGCTGCTGGTGCTGGTTGCGGTACGGCTGGATCTCACCATGGGCACGTCATATCTGCGGGACGGCGTGTGCATCGCTTTCAGCTGCAATGAGCTCCTGTCCATTGTGGAAAATGCGGGGCTTCTCGGAGTGCCCATGCCGGAACTTCTCAGGCAGGCCATCGACATCCTGCAGCGCAGGGGAAAGGAGTAGGAGATGATACGAGGAATTGATGTCAGCGAGCATCAGGGGAAAATCCAGTGGAGCCGTGTGAAAGCTGCCGGCATCGGCTTTGCGGTGATTCGGGCAGGATACGGCAGGGAACTGTCCCAGAAAGATGTACAGTTTGAGGCCAACTATGCCGGCTGCACTTCGGCGGGCATTCCGGCAGGGGCATACTGGTATTCCTATGCGGTCACGCCGGAAGAGGCTCGGCAGGAGGCTGCCGTCTGCCTGCGGGTGCTGCGTGGAAAATCGTTCGCATTTCCGGTCTATTTCGATCTGGAGGAACGGCGTGCGCTGGCGCTGGGCAGGGCTGCCTGTACAGCAATTGCGCAGGCGTTTCTGGAAACGGTGGAACAGGCGGGATACTTCGTCGGAATCTATTCCAGCAAGTCTCATCTGGAGAACTGTCTGACGGAGGAACTGCGGAAACGGTATGCCGTCTGGGTGGCGCACTACGGCGTGAAGCAAACGGACTATGCCGGACAGCACGGCATGTGGCAGTATTCCAGCACCGGCAGCGTGGACGGCATTGGCGGAAATGTGGATTTGAACGAGTGCTACACCGATTACGCCGCAATCATTTCCGGAAAAAAGCTGAACGGATACGGCGCAGCGCCGGAAAAGCTGCGGTACGACTGGAAAGCAGGGCAGCGGGTGCAGCTTGATAAGGAGAAAACCCAGCTCTTCGCCAATGACACATCGGCAACGCCGGCAGCATACCTGCCCAAGGGGGTATACTATATTTATGATGGTGTGCCGTGCGGACTGGGACGCTTTCGGGTCACCACGAGAGCGGAATTCTGCGAAAAAAAGCCGGCTGGCAAGTACGTCACCGGCTATGTGAGTGTGGATAATTTCCGGGAAGTTTAAGAGCTCGTGTTCATAGGCGTCTATCTACGTCTTTTCGGCAAATTTTGTTGCATACTGCGTGAAAAATTCTTGCCATACGAAAGTATGCCTGCAAATTTTTGCCTTGTCTGCAAAAAAATTTGCTCGAAAATCCGCATATATTTCCGATGAACACAAGCTCTAAGAACTCGTTTTCACAAGTGGATACACGTGTCCTGTGAAGCGAGTTTTAAACATTTGCGGAAGAACATGTGGAAAAGGGTGCAGCGCTGCGGAGGGATTCCGTGGCGCTGCTGTTTTTTACGGCGGAATGGATTTGCGTTTTTGCCGGAACAGAATCTTGACATCCGTTCGGTATCGTGCTATACTATATATTAAGTGTGTTTCGGCAGCAGCCGTAGAAAAATAGAAAAAGGATTGAAATTGCTATGAAATTAGGTATGGTGGGACTCCCCAACGTGGGAAAAAGCACCCTGTTCAATGCGCTGACCAATGCCGGCGCAGAATCTGCCAACTACCCGTTCTGCACCATTGAAAAGAACGTGGGCATTGTCTCCGTGCCGGACAGCCGTCTGGACAAGCTGGCGGAGATGTACGAGCCGGACAAGTTTACGCCGGCAACGCTGGAATTTGTGGACATTGCCGGTCTGGTCAAGGGCGCTTCCAAGGGCGAGGGACTGGGAAACAAGTTCCTCGGCGACATTCGTGAGGTGGATGCCATTGTGCATGTGGTTCGCTGCTTCGAGGATGACAACATCATCCATGTGGACGGCAGAATCAATCCGGCGTCGGACATCGAAACCATCAATCTGGAACTGATCTTCTCGGACATGGAGATGGTGGCACGCCGCATTGACCGCACCAAAAAGGCGCTGAAGGGCGATAAGAAGCTTCAGGCGCAGGTGGATTTTCTGGAGCGTTTGCAGGCGCATTTGGAAGAGGGCAAGTCTGCCCGTGGCTTCGACTTTACCGAGGACGAGCTGAGCTGGATCCATGACATGCCCCTGCTGTCCGCCAAGCCGGTCATCTATGCTGCCAACATGAGCGAGGAGGATTTCCGCAGCGGTGTGGACAAGAACGAGCACTATCAGGAGGTCAGGAAGATCGCCGAGGCAGAGCATGCTGCGGTTCTGCCCATCTGTGCCAAGATCGAAGAGGATATCGCCGACATGGACGCAGAGGACAAGGCAATGTTTCTGGAGGATCTGGGGCTGAAGGAATCCGGTCTGAACCGTATCATTCGGGAGGGTTATTCGCTGCTGGGTCTGATCTCCTATCTGACTGCCGGAAAGCAGGAAGTGCGTGCGTGGACGATCACCAGAGGCACCAAGGCACCGCAGGCAGCCGGAAAAATCCACACTGACTTCGAAAAGGGCTTCATTCGGGCGGAAATTGTCTCCTACGATGACCTTATGGCATGTGGTTCCATGGCTGCTGCCAAGGAAAAAGGTCTGGTTCGTCTGGAGGGCAAGGAGTATGTGATGCAGGACGGCGATATCGTGCTGTTCCGCTTTAACGTGTAAGAACCTGTCTTCACAGTGTAAAAGAACAATCAAATCGAATATTTCCCAGTGAAAAACGGGGCGGAGTGCAGAGATGTACGTTCGCCTCGTTTTTCACGCCAAGACAAGGAGGAAGATCACAGATGCAGCAAAAAACACGCAAGACATCCGTATTTGAACTGGAATCCATTCCCCGTGCAGTGGCAACGCTGGCAGTGCCGTCTGTTTTGAGCATGCTGGTAACAGTGCTCTATAATATGGTGGACACGGTCTTTGTGGGACAGACCCACGACCCGTACCAGATGAATGCCGTGTCCATGGCGACGCCGATCTTCATGATTCTGATGGCGGTGGGCAACCTGTTCGGCGTGGGCGGCAGCGCTTTCATTTCCCGTTCTCTGGGCGCACGGGAATACGAACGTGTGAAAAAGATCAGCAGTTTCAGTTTCTGGGGCGCACTTGCGGTGGGACTTCTCGCCACGTTTCTGATGACGGTTGGCGTGGATTGGCTCCTGCCCGTTCTGGGTGCAGATGCCAAGTCCAACATTGCCGCCATCACGCTGGAAAAGGGCAGCGATGCCTACCGGCGGCAGGCGGAGAACTGCCAGAATCTGGAGCAGTACACACGGGACTATCTGTTCTACATCGGTGTGGGCAGCATTCCCACCATTGTGAGCAGTGCCATGAGCAACCTGGTCAAAGGGGAGGGCGCTGCGAAGATCTCCATGTTCGGCATGATGATCGGCGCTGTGACCAATATCATCCTCGACCCCATTATGATTCTGGCGCTGGGCATGGGTGTCAAGGGTGCTGCGATTGCGACCACCATTGGCAATACTGTGGCAATGCTGTTCTATCTGGGCTATCTCCGGTTCAGCCGCACGCAGCTCTCCATCCATCCCCGCCATTTCACCGTGAAAAACGGCGTGCTCTCCGGCGTGCTCATCATCGGCGTGCCCATGTTCTGCACCAATCTGCTGATGAGTCTGTCCAACATGCTGATGAACCGGCTGCTGAACCAGATCGACGTGCTGGCAACCGGCGGTATGGGCATCGCCATGAAAGCAAATATGCTGGTGGTGTTCGTTCAGCTGGGCATCGGCATCGGAATCCAGCCGCTGGTGGGCTTCCACTATGGCGCACGGAACTTTGACCGGATGAAAAAGGTCATCCGGTTCAGCATGTGCTGCACGCTGGTGTTGGGAACAGTGGTCACGGTACTGTACTACCTGTTCACCGAACCCATTATCAGCATTTTCATGACGGCAGGGTCGTCCGGTTCGGTGGAAGATGTCAACGCCCAGCGTGCCTATGCGGTGCAGATGCTGCGGGCGCTGATGATCTCCGGTCCGTTCCTCGGCATTATCTTCGTGAACAACAACGCTTTTCAGGGCATGGGACGGGGGCTGGCTTCCCTGATGCTGTCCCTGAGCCGGCAGGGTCTGGTATTCCTGCCGGTGCTGCTGATCGCCGATGCTGTGGTGGGACTGAACGGACTGATCTATGCCCAGCCCATCGCCGATCTGGTTTCCGTGGTCATTGCCCTGAGCATGATGGCGTTCATCCAGAAAAAGGAGATGCGGAAACTGCCCGTTCCGAACAACAACTGAGCTGCATTTTAAAAGGCTGTCGTACCAGTTGCGGTACGGCAGCCTTTGTTTGTGCCGGCTCTCATCTGTAAAGAGGTGAAAGCACCTTGACTTTTGTGATGTGTGTTGGTATAATGCAGATGGAAAGGGGTGCAAAGCATGAAATTTTTAATCAAGTCGGCAGAATCCATCTTATCCTTCTGTTTTAATCGTGAAAAAGTACACATGCAGCATGATCTGTGCGCATTTATGACAGCTTTTCGAAAGAAGGATGCATTAGACAATCCGGATCTGCGGAAAGAGAGACACCGGAAAAACAGAGAACTGGAAGCTGAGATCAAAGCATCAGGTCTGACTTATGTGAAAGCAACGGGCAGAGCTCCTGGAAATCATATTCCGGAAGAGGTATTCTGTGTGGTCAACAACAGATATGCACCGGCAGACTTTCAGAAACTCGTGCTGCACTGGTGCAGCATGTTCGATCAGGATGATGTGCTGATGACTGTACCAAATCCGGTGTTAAGATCGGATGGGCATCCGAATGCGGGAAAGCCCATTGATGTCATTGGCAGATGGTACAATAAAAGTGGAGGTATTGACAAAGAATTTCACCATGCAACGTTAGAGGATACCGAAGAATTTTTCGCCCATGTATACGGAAGCGGTTTTGTTTTGACTGCCGCTGCAGCCTATAAAACACCAAACCGTCAAATATACCAGTGCAGCGGCCGTGTTTTGGCGGTTTATGAGTTTGAAAAGAAGTATCCGTATTTGACAGAGTAGAACGCAATGCGCTTAGAGCTGTTCCGTATGCGTTAAGTGCGGGTCGGTGAAGTCGGCGGTTCTTCCGGCTTCATCGACGGCGTACAGACCGATCATCACGCCGGTGAAACCGCCTGCCACCTCGCTGGAGAGGTAGCGGGTGTCGGCAAAGCCCATCTCGGTTCGGGTGCCGCCGCTGCGGCAGACGCTGGGATCGGGATACATGCCACGGAGAATGGGGTTCTGGTATCGCATAAGAAGCATCTCTTATTTTTTATGGATTTTGGCTTGGATGGGCGATTGATGTTTCGAAAGGATTCGCTGTGTATCTTGACTGGTGCGAATCCTTTCTTTTCGTTTTGTTTTTTCTTCGTGTCAGAAACCAGCGTTTAGAGCTCGTGTTCATAGGCGTCTATCTACGTCTTTTCGGCAAATTTTGTTGCATACTGCGTTAAAAATTCTTGCCATACGAAAGTATGCCTGCAAATTTTTGCCTTGTCTGCAAAAAAATTTGCTCGAAAATCCGCATATATTTCCTACGAACACAAGCTCTTAGAAAAAAATCCTCGTTTTGAAAAACGGGGAATCTCTGGTGCGGATGACAGGACTTGAATTTTATTCCCCAGATGTTCCAACTTGCTGTAACATTCATTTTATCTCGTATTTGCGTCATTTTTTCATTTTGAGATGTTCTATGTTATTGCCCTTTACACTGCCTTTTTGAAACGTATAAAGGACAAATAAAGGACAGCGTTATGTTTACGCTCCTGTTATTCTGTTTTAGCAGAACATCATCCGAACACTGCAAATGTCCATAAAATTGGGAGTAGAGCTTATTGAATAATATATCTTGGTGAAAATCGCTACTCAATTTTACATCTTTATGAAAATACGTTCTTTTAGTATAATTTTACTAAAAGGATGTGATTTCGTTGTACAAATTGACTAGATGCGGCATTTCTTCTCAAAAAACCAAAACAGCAAATCAATATGTCACAAGAGATGCTCAGACACTGCTAAGTGCCTTATCGAAAATGTCGATAAAAAAGGCTACAGCTGAGATACAGACAGAGTTGGACAAACTACATGAATTCTACCAAGAAGCAAATAAAACGTCAATTACGATACCTGAGATTTTGCGAATTGGAATATACTATCTGGCATATCGTTATGCCAAGGAACAAGAAATATCCGGAAGGTCAAATCGTATCTCTATTGAGAAATACATAGAGCATGAACTTGGGCTGAGTAAGAATGCATTTAACAAATGGCATATGCACCCTAGAAATGATTACGCTTTCTTTCAAGATAAGGTTCGGCTGCACATTTATCGACCCGGAAGAAAAACTGGCAATTTGCTTAATATGATTCGTTATCTGGCGGTCACCTCAGAGTGCGAAAATTTTGTTGATGTCTTTGGGGGTACTGGAGCCGTCAGCGTTTCGATTTCTGCTTACTTTGAAAATGTATATACCAACGAGTTTGATATGATATTGGCTAATTTTCTGCGTTGTGTGAAAGAAGAACCCGAAGAAGTCATTGAGCAATGCAGAAGTTTTTGCAAGATGCTTACTGAGGATGATTTCACAACACATCCTATATTTTCTGATGTAATCAGTGAGATGCAAAAATGGCATATCGAACCTTATTATGCTACATCGACCGGAAAATGTATGAGTTCAATTCTTGCTTTCTATACAAGTGCAAAATCCGTCTTTGGACATGAGGATTTGTCGGAAGATTTGATAAAAAGCAATCCAGTCACAGTTGCCGCTATGGCATACTTTGTTATGGGGTTCAATGTCAAAGCTCCAGTTGCAAATAATGATATTTCAGGGTTAGATGTCAAGTCTTACATTGACTATTTGATTCGTTTGGGATACAGCTATAAAGCTAAAAAGCCCAGAAAAACGAAGTTGAAGATTGAAGACTTAGATACCAAAACAGATTTGAAGATTCGACTTTCCATGGCAATCCTCAATAATGCAGATCAGTTTGATGAAATTGATTTTGGGAAATTGCATGGGGAAACAGAAATTGAAAAATACAGCAAGAGACTGCAAAATGTCAGTCTGTATTCAAAGGACTTTGAAGAACTGTATCGAGAGCTTGCAAATGGGGTACTCAAAGACAAAATGGAGAATACGATATGGTACTTTGATCCACCCTATTTCTGCACAGTACAGTATGATATTAAATTTTCCGATGACCAGCATGTTGCACTCATTCAGATTCTAAAAAGGATTTCTGATGCTGGAGGAAAATGGGCATTTTCCTGTAAAGAACGTATGACAAATAAAAGCGAGTCTGAGAAAAAAGAGAAAAAAGCAAACGAAGAAGGAAAAAGTATCATCCAAGATTTCTATACTTATTTTCAGGCGTTTCTTGCGGATCAAGAGCTTGTGCTAAAAGATAAGGTCTATGTGTGTCAAACAGCATCAGTTCCTACAAGAAATCATAAGCTATATGTATATCACACTTCTAATGTCGCAGAAGATCGTCCGGTATATGAAATTGTCATAACCAATTTCCGCTGTGACACGAAAGATGCAAATTCTCCTAAAGAGCCTGTTATGGATTGTCCGGCAATGTTGATAAAGAAATATGCAAATATGCCGGGTATTCCTGATGTTCAGGTAGAACGATATGAAGATTTTTTAATCCGTATAGAAAAGGAACTGAGTTCCGATACGGAATCAGACAGTTCTAATGAGATCTGTGAAAATGCGTCATTGAGTTCTTGACGGCTCATTTTTCACCCTTGAATCCTGCTGATATGCAGCTGTTGTATTGAAATTCACAAGTATAATTGGGGGATTGAAAGTATATCAATTTCCCCGATTTTCGGCGGAGTTGAAGCGTTTACAAGGCGTGACTGGGGGATTGAAAGCGAGCTGGTATCGCCGCTTAGAGATATAAAAATGCGATTCTTTACAAGAAAAATCGCACGGTTCATTAAAAATTTGCACGGATACTGCACTTTGATACTTTGATGTCAACAATGAGTTTTAGGGCTTTTGGCAAGAATTTTGCAGAGATCACAGCGAATATCCTGTTTTTCTCCGTGAAAACAGCGTAAAAAACGTCCTCTTTCTTTTTCAAGCGTAATATGAATGGGAAAAGAGCGACTTTCCTTTAGAAATGAGGAATTTCACAAAATGACTGGAGTTTTTAGACTGCACTGACTTCCAACTTGAGTTTTTTTCTTGGTAATATACCCTTATGGTAAAGGTACTGTAGAATGATTCGAGATTCAAATATAGAATGATATTTCACTTGAGTTTCAGTATTAAAAGTGTAACACACAGTATAACTTTTGTAAACTGAATAAAGACCATAATTAATAATAATAAATTAATTGATCAGAGCGGTAAGCAGATAATAAGAAGAACAGACATGTACACTTTATTCAGATTCAGTTCTGAATAGTTAAGGAGAGGTGGAAATAAGAAAATGAATTTATTGCTCAGATGCATATTGAGATTTTTGAATTTGCGGCAAAGTAGCAGAGCTTTCTATGTTATGTCGTTGATGCAGGAATGCAGGGGTACTAAGAAAGCACATAGATACGAGGATTCTTTCGCAGTCTATGTGCTTGGTCATTCAGATTCTAATGGAGTTTTGGATAGTCCAGCCAGATACGCATTGAGGAGCTGTTTATCTGCCTTTGACAAGGTACGATATCTTTCTAATAAAGTTCGTTCCTCTGCGGAGATAGCGTCTGTATTGAATACAGGGGTACTCATATTCTCAAAGAATTCTGACATGGTGATTTGAAAGCCGTTACATATTTTTTCTAAGGTGAGAACGCTTGGAACAGTACTGCGAATGAAAATGTTGTTGAGCGAGGAATAAGAAAGTCCTGATTCTTTGGCAAGACGATAGATCGACCAATCTTTTGCTTTGAGAAGTTCCTGCATTCGTTGTAAGACGAAGTTTTCGTTGTTGAGTTTCTCCATAAAGGGGTATCACCTCGATTGTAAGTTATACAATCATTGTACAACATAACCAAGGTAAATGGGTAGATGCAATTTTGAGATGTACATAATATAGATTTTTAATGCTCAATAGAGAATTATCGTTGACTTTCACTTCTGAGAGTGATATAATAAAATTACAGCGATATGAGCTATATGATAACAGATATAGAATATTCGGTAATATCGCAAGTTTTATGAGAGAGGTTCTTTTTATTGTGGATTTCAAAGAGAATGTAAAAAGGATCTGGGGTACTACAACGAAGAAGAAAATTGTTATTTCCGCAGCTGCATTGGCAGTTGTTGCAGCTGGGGGTATCACAACCGGAGTTGTCGTAAACCACCAGAAAGATTCAAATCAGAGTATTTCAGTAAATGCAGAGAAGACAGAGCAGACATCCACATCAACAAGCACAACCAAGGCTACCACAACAACCACGACAACGACCACCACAACATCGACATCCACTTCCGAGACGACAACATCCACGACCGAGAAGCCGAAGGAAGACGCAGATAACGGCAATAACGATGACGGCGGTTCTGCGGAGACTCCGGTAAACGATAATACGGGTAGTGGAAATAGTGGTAATACGGCGGCAGCTCAGCCGAGTAATTCGGGTGGTTCGAGCAGCAGCAATAACACGCCAGTTCCTGCACCCACGCCTGCTCCAGCTCCAGCTCCAGCCCCTGCACCAGCTCCTGCACCGACACCAGCTCCTGCACCTGCACCGACAGAACCTCCTCAGCCGTCACATGGTGGTTTTACAGGCAATAATGCTGCACTTTATGATTATGCTATAAGTCAGGGTTGTAGTGATTCACAAGCCTGTGCATATGTTTCTGCTTGTAATGGATATGGGCAGGCTAATGTAATTATTGGTGTACCACCTTGTGACGGAGCTTGGTGGGATATCTGGGTATACGATTCAGCTACTGGAACATACTATTCTTATTAATTTATATCATAAAGACCTACTACTTCAATATGTCAGATGAGAATAATAGTCAATGAATAAATAAAAATAGCCATCCGATATGGATGGCTATTTTTATGACAATTCTTTTCAAGACCACTTGACTTTAGCTAATATAAATGTTATAATAGCTACGTTAAGTGGTATTGTAGTTACTTGATAGCATCTAGTGCTATCTTGATAAGCTGTTGCACACAAAAGGTGGCTGAACCTATGAGTACGTGTTGCAGTAGAACTAACATAATATCACGACCTTTCTTAGAGGTGACTGTTACAGCAGTCACCTCTTTATTTTTGTTCAATACCTTATATCCCATTACTCATATTTCATATTATAGTCTGCTTATGGGATTATTTCAAGCGTGAAGATGATAACATTAGAGTTATATTTAGTATAGTATCTGTGTAGAGCGAAACTCAAGTGATTTATGTAAAACTCACCTCCAAGAAAGGGGTATCTCACACATAATATTACGTTTTCTGACGTGATTATGTAATTTTAACTAGTGAATTTAATTACTTATATAGAGATGATTTACCTTTAATTGAGAATTTTTAATGAGATAACTTGGCTTAAAGCGAGATAAATGTTATAATGATTATGTTACTTAATAGCACCTAGTAACGTTCTAATGATTTCGGTGATGCAGAATACAGCTGTTTGTGTAAGGATGATTTGAAGAGTTGCCATTTTGTTCACCTCTTTTCGTCGGGGTATCTAGATGTTATAATAGTTACGTTAAGTGGTATTGTGATTAGTTGATAGCATCAACGATGACATCAACAATTTTTGATGTAATATGGATAGCGAGTCCAATAAGAATTGCTTGCAATGTCAGCATAATATCACGACCTTTCTTAGAGGTGACTGGTGGAGCAGTCACCTCTTTATTTTTAGCCTTATCAGTGGTTTTGAGGCTAAAAATAATAATACCATACGCTCGGTATATAGTCAATAAGATTCTTTGTAAGTGCTGAAAAAGTTTCTATGGTCAATTTCTAGTGTCAAATGGGTATTCAATACTGACTGATATGTAAGAAATGGGTACTATATCACAGGTTCTTACAGCGGAGATTTTAATTTTTGTTCTGATATGCAGAAAAGCAAGAGAAGTAATTGTAAATTGATTTACCTTGTTGATTGATTTATTAAGATATTTCTGACATTTCTTAATGAGATGACTTGACATAAAGAGAGATAAATGGTATAATGATTACGTTGATTGGTATTATGGTCACTTGATAGCATCTAATGCTATCTTGATGAGCTGTTGTATACAATAAGCAGCTGAGCTTTTAAGGATAAACAGAGAAGATAGAGATTACTACAGTGTAACCTCTTTTTTTATGTTCTACTTCCCCATTTGGCAGTTGAGAGAATGATAGGGTATGTGAGCAGACAAAAAGATTCATATGATATGAATCACCACGAACAATCTTGTATTTCCAGTATAGCAGATGACAAAGAAGATGTCAAGAATAAAGCTTGATATTGTTATAAAAATCTGTGATTTATACAACTCAGTTGAGTTCTAGCTTTGCTTTGTTGTGATATTTTCTAATGAGGGGTACTGATTCTCAGAATAGGATAAAGCTGTCTGAGCAGATGAAAAACAAGGCGTAATTGGGGGATTCAACAAGACTAGAATTTCAGCTGTAATCCTCTTATTGGGGTACTACAATTTATAAAACTGCAAGGCTGTTGCATCAAATCGGTGCAGCAGCCTTTTCTTTTTCCAGAGATATTGTGCTTTAGAGAGAATGAGATGGAAAACAGCGTAATACAAGATCAAGGGGTATCTTATTTCCACGTTCGTGGTATATAGAAAGTGAGATGCAAAATAGGAAGTGTTTCTTTTCTTTTTTGAAAAGAAACGGCTGCAAGATGCAGTCACTGAAATTCAAGGAGGTTCAAATCATGAAAACAGGTTTATCCCCTACAGATACGTTATTTTGGAAAAGAGTTGAGGATTTGTCCTATGATGAAATATAAAATTATGCACAGAGATTCTGTGATTGCAGAAGCAAACGGTTTTGAAGTTACTGAGATTCTGAATCCTGCCCTATGTCCCAGCTGTTTTTACAAGGGGTACTCCTTAGAGAGATGGCTGAAAAGCCGACAAATCAATTTGCATCGAGTAGGGGCAAGAATGCTGTATAAAGCATTGTATATGAAGCCGACTTCCTCTATCGAAGATGTGATTGCTATCAGTCATAGTGTTGTATTGACAGATAATTGGTGGATTCAGTCAGAGTTTGAAAACTTGCATTATTTTGATTTACGGCAATACAACAAGAATATTGCTGATATTGCCTGCACAAGCAATCTTGATTTTTCGTCACTGCCCTACCCAATCAAGGGGTATCTTACAGATGCTTTTGGCATAAAAGCACCAGAACTGCATTTGTAAGATTCACAGCTGTTTTTGACATTGTAAAATTCAGCATGGTAAGCTTTCAGAATTCATGGGAGCTTGCCAAGCTAAATGCTGAAATATTTTGAAAATTGGGAGCTTATTTCGCACTTGAAGTTTTTATGGCACTTTCGATTTTACCTGAAATTTTAATTGGAACTTATTATGAGATTTCAATAATGACAGAAGATGCGTTCAAAATCATATAAGCTGAAATCGTGCAATCCTATAGGAAAACGATGCATCTAATCTATGAATTGGGGTACTCAACTAGAATCATCGTACCTAATAGCAGACAGAATTTCAAGCTATTTCTTCGGCAGCGAGTTATGGATGCAAAAATCTTTCAGGGGAAGTTTTCAAGAAAATATTGTGCGAGAACAAGCTTGAATCATGGGCAGACAGGCAGAAAAAATAGAGATATTTTGTGCTTTGAGTTTCTATAAGGTTTTTTGATGTGAAAATAACCCTGTAGAAAAATCCTTGATTCCAATTTTCCAGTATGCTATTCTTGAAGCAAAAATACAGACAGAAAGAAGGAAATACATATGCAAACGCCAGAACTATTATATCTGCATTCACAGTGGAGTTATGCCTTTCGATGTCAGCAGTTTCAGATTGTGGCTACGGAGCAAAACAATTTTTCGGTGATTTATCTCGTAAAAGGGGTATCTATCCAAAAGAAACTGACAATCATGCAGATATGCGAAGAAACTTGCAGAAACATTTTTCCAGAAGAATTGACTCAGCTGATTATCGACTGTTGGGAAGATATTATCAAAGAGCCGGGAGAACTGCTGTTTTGCAGTGTAGACGATTTGATTTTTTGGCTTGAAGCATATCAGGCTTTTTAAGAATCAGAATCCGTAATCTGTGATTGCTTTTGATATTCCTGATACCAAGCATCTTGCTCAGATTGGCTCATATTATCCCAGTTGTCCGTTCTCTTTTCAATTTCCTCAACGGTGTATGCGTCCATGCCGTAGCACTCATTTCCGTCCATATCCTGATAAACCGCAATATCGTCTTCCAAGCCATGATAAATGTACTCGTGACGCATCAGGTTGCGAAAAGTGATATAATCGACTAAATGTTGATTCATGGTCTGCATGCTGCCATAGTGCAGAGAGAGTGTTTCTACGATTTCAGCATAGTCCGTTTTCCCTCTGGAAAAATACAATTCTTCGAGAATGGCAGCAAGCACATTGTCTTTGAACCGAAAGGTGACAGCTCCTCTATCTGCTTCGGTCAGCAAGACATCAAAATCTCGTAAGATAACCGCAAGAGCGGCAATCGTTTGTCCGGAAAACCGATCCTGGCTCTGGATCAGGCTGTCTGTGCTGACCTCAAAGTAATCCGCCAGTTTCTTCAAAATAATCGCAGACGGAACGCTTTTCTTATCGATATAATTGCGAATGGACTTGGGGTCAACCAAAATTTCAGCCGCCAGTTTGTTGATGGAGATGTTCCGCTTCCCCATGAGCCTTAGCAGGGTATCTGAAAAGCCTTTTTTCCACGCAGTTTCATCAATTTCATAGTTATTCATCATGAAAATTCCTCCTTTGAGAATTGTCCTGTAGAAAAATCCTTGATTTCAAATATCTTCTGTGATAAAATACAGTCAAGATTATAGTCTTGACTTATAGAGATAAAACTCCCAACAAATCTTATTATAACAATTTTTTTATTTTTTGTCAAGGCACTTGAGATGGAGGTTTTGTTATGCTATCACATAAAAAATACATGGAGATTCAGAACCTGAACCCAGAAATCGGTGACATGTTTGAGCCTGGAGATCAGATCATCATTCAAGAGAAAATCGACGGTTCCAATGCCAGCTTTCAGTATGATCGGGAAACAGACAGCGTGATTTGTTTCAGCCGCAATCAGATCTTGTCGCCGGAATTGCATCTTCGCGGTTTTTACGAATGGGTACAAAAACTGGACAAAGAGCGAGTACATGCGGTTCTGGGTGACAATCTGCGAATGTTCGGAGAGTGGCTGGTACGGCATACTGTACCCTATCCGAAAGACTGCTATGAAACGCTGTACTGCTTTGATGTGTTCGATATGGAACAGCACCGCTACTTGCCGCAGGATCAGGTAAAAGCCCTTGCGGAGCAGCTGGGGCTGCGATATGTTCCTGTGTTCTATGAGGGACCTTTTACCTCGTGGGAAGACTATCAGCCATTGGTGGGAAAAACAGAACTGGGCGGTGAGATCGGTGAAGGAATCATCATCAAGAATCTGAGCACCCTGAGCGGCAATCTTGCATACACGAAAATCGTACACGAGAATTTTTCTGAAAACAAGAAAACGTGGAAAAAGAAACAACGCCGGAAGCCCAGTCCGGAGGAACTGCAAGAGCATGAGCGTCTGCTGGAACTGGCAAAAACAGTTGTTACCAGACAGCGTGTACAGAAGATGCTCTACAAGCTGGTAGATGAGGGCGTGATTCCGGAGGATTTTTCTCGACAGGACATTCCCGCCATTTTTCAGCATCTGCCTTCAGCCATCTATTACGATTGCCTGAAAGAGGAGCCGGAAGTGGTCAATCGAATCGAAAAGTTTAGCAAACTGTCCAGCGAGATCAGCCGCAGTTTGGTAAAGGAAATTATCGCCGAAAAGGAGAGTTAATATGCGAAACATTGGTCTGGGAGATCGCATGAAGCAATACGAACAAGTCACACAAGTCCGCTTGATACGGCGTATGCCGGTGATTCTCCGACTGGACGGAAAAAGCTTTCACCGCTTTACCAGAGGCTTTAAGAAGCCCTTTGATCCGGTAATGCTGACGGCAATGCAGAACACCATGCAGGAGCTTTGCAACCGTGTGGAAGGCTGTGTGTTGGGTTACACGCAGTCTGACGAGATCTCTCTCGTGCTGTGTGATTATCAACAGCTGGACACAGAGGCATGGTTCGGCAACAAGCTGCAAAAGCTTTGCAGTATTTCCGCAAGCATCTGCACCTCTGCCTTTCAGAAATATTTTCGGGAGGCAGCTTCCACTCTGGGATACACCGACTATCTGAAACGAGCAGATCAGGCGAATTTCGACAGCCGAGCATTCAACCTGCCAATGGAAGAAGTGAATAACTACTTCATCTGGCGGCAGCGAGATGCGATACGAAATTCCATACAGGCAACTGCACAAGCCTATTTCAGTCACAAGCAGCTGAACGGTGTCAACTGCAAAAAAGCTCTGGAGATGCTGCTGACAGAGAAACAGGTCAATTGGAACGAATTTCACACTTCTCTGAAACGTGGAACTTGCTGCATCAAAATGCCGCAGCTGTTGAACCAAGGCACACCCAATGAAATTGTCCGGAAGAAATGGTGTCTGGATTTAGAGATACCAGTATTCACAGAGGACTGCACCTATGTGGAGAAACGCATTTACTTTCAAGATACCGAAACAGAGGAGAACGTATGATCTTTTTTACCAGTGATCTACATTTCGGGCATGAACATATTATCCAGTTCAGTCACCGCCCTTTTCGGAATGTCACCGAGATGAACCGGCAGCTGATCTCCAATTACAATGCCGTGGTGCAGCCGGAAGATACAGTTTACCTGCTGGGAGATCTGTCCTTTCAGATTTCCGTTGAAAAGGCGAATGCACTGATCGCACAGCTAAACGGAAAAAAGCATTTGATATTAGGCAATCACGATAAGTCCTATGCACCGGAACTGTTTGAGGAAATTCTGATTTATCGGGATCTGCGGGAAATGCAGAAGTGGTGGGTGCTGATGCACTACCCACTTCTGGAGTGGAGAAGGGAACGCCATGGGGCGATCCACCTGCACGGGCACATTCATTCCAAAGGACTGGACAACAACCTGTCCAACTTGCAGAAAGGAATTCGCCGATATGATGTAGGCGTTGATGCAAACGGGTACTATCCGGTTGCCATGTCCACGATTCTGGATTTCTTTCAGTTATTTACCTTACAGATTTCATAAGCACACAAATTATAGGAGGCATGAAAATCAAATGTGTGACATCATAACAACCATTCAAGATGCAATTCATCAAATTGAAGAAGATTATCATGTCAAGGTAATATATGCCATAGAATGCGGCAGCCGTTTGTGGGGATTCTCAGCTGCAAACAGCGATTATGATGTGCGTTTTGTCTATGTAAAGCCAAAAGAGGAATATTTGAGATTAGACCCATTTCCAGATGTAATACATCGAAAAGTGAACAAGATTCTGGATCTGGATGGTTGGGACTTGCAGAAAATGCTTCGCTTATTGTATAAATCCAATCCCTCTGTCTTTGAGTGGAATCAATCTACAATCATTTATTGTAAGACACCCCAGTGGGAGAGAATTTCTGGTGAGATTCCTCGATATTTTCAAGTTGCTACGGGATTTCAACATTATCTGCATCTGGCAAAGGGAAATTGCCGTTGGTTCTTAAAAGCTGCTGAGGTATGGGAGAAGAAGTATTTTCATGTGCTGCGTGCCATTCTTGCTTGCTATTGGATATTGCACCATCATACGCCGCCGCCATTGAATTTTATTCAGTTATGTGATGCAGAACTGGATTGTTCCATTCGTCCGGCAGTAGATCGGCTGCTGGAAAAAAAGCGTGCTGGAAAGACCAAGAGAAAAGGAAAACGCATTGAAGTTTTAAACGATTACATTGCAGTTTCCTTTGCAGATTTAGAAAAGAAGATCACACAGCTGCCGAAAGAGCCATATCCTGACTGGCAAGAGTTAAACAGACTGTTTCTGGATACGCTGAATAGCTGCTCTTTTGCGTTCATGTCAGGAGGCATATCATGATACTGATCACCGGAGATCTGCATGGAGAGCATGACATTCAAAAATTTTCTGTCAGCTGCTTTCCTCTGCAAAAACAGCTTTCACGAAAGGACTATGTGATTATCTGCGGTGACTTCGGACTTGTCTGGAGAGACAGTTCGGAAGAACGTCACTGGCTAAAATGGTTAGAAGACAAGCCGTGGACAACGCTATGGATTGATGGAAATCATGAAAATTTTGCACGATTAAAGGCGTTCCCAACAGAAAGATGGCACGGCGGTTTGATCCAGAAAATCACACCCCATATTTTGCATTTATGCCGTGGACAGATATTTCAATTGGAGGAATATCGTATTTTTGCAATGGGCGGCGCAGAAAGTCACGATAAAAAATACCGGAAGCCAGGGGTATCATGGTGGGAGGAAGAACTTCCTACAGAAGCGGAAATTCAAGATGCCACAATTGCATTGGAGCAAGCGAACTGGAACGTGGATATTGTACTCACCCACAGCCTTTCCACAAAAATTCAGCACGAGATGTTTGAAGGGTTAAGCTATACAGATAACCGACTGACAGATTTCTTCCAAGAACTCGATGAAAAGCTGGATTTTCGGTTTTGGTTTTCCGGACATTATCATTTGTCCCAGCGATATGATGCACGGCATATTTTGCTCTATGATGCAATTGTACAGCTCACAAAGAGCGGTTTTCTGAAACAATTTCCAAGTTATGTGCAGTTGGATTGAGAGCGTGTCCAGAACTGCAAGCTATTCACACAGACGTGAACCTCTTCTCAACTGCATTCTAGCACGCACGATTTCCGGCGAATATGAAAGAGAAAGGATATTGACTTCGGAACAATCAAACGAAGATACTAGCGTGTTCGTATAAAATACCGGTTCAGATTTTGAATCAGTATTTTATTTCATGTGAGAACGCTATAGGTGACGGAGAATGATGAAAGGCACATTCAAAGACGGCTTAACAGCAACAGATTTGAAAGCAATGGGTATCAAGCTTTCACCAACACAATTTGACAGCAGCCTGCACTTTGACATTTCTGTCACTGGTGACAGAGTGGAAATCCTGCAGCGGCAGGAGATTTTTTTCAATGTGGTAAATTTCAATCTGAAAGCAGCAGGATTAAGCTTTATTCTCCGATTGGAATATGCAGAGCTGTGCAACCCGATGTATGCAATTCAGAAGAAGATGCAACCTGCCGACTTCAAGGTTCGTGTTTTTGGCTCAGTTCGAGAAAATCATACGGCAGTCATTAACTGGCAGCTGGAAGACATTAGAGCGGACATCAAGAAGATCTGGAAGAGCATTGTAAGTCAGATTCAGATGGTGAGAGCCATGAATGACGTAATCCCTGATGCAGACAAAATCATGGGAGCGTTCAAAGTCAAAGGGGTATCTCAGGACTATTCCGGTACAAGGGTACTTCTTGGCGGAGAGTTTGCAGGAATCCATCCGAGCATTGCAAACATGACAAATGTGCGTGAGTTTGCTCAGACGCAGAATGGTGACATCGTGATGTATTTCAATGGCAAGTATGCTACGTTCACATTGACAAATGGTGCTAAGGTTACTTTTGTACTGGAGAATCCTGCAACAGGCATGAAGAGTGAAAAGGAAGACCTGTATAAGGGTATCTTTTTTCAGAATACTTACTACAAGGAGAAGGTGTAGGTATTTTCGCATTTTCCAAATTTTCTTGTTTTGACCTTTTCTAAATTTGAATGCAGATCGTATTATTTTGTTTTAAGTTTTGCTGATTCCAATGTAATTTGTTTACTTGAGATTCTTTCATGCACTCAGCGGTGGTTTGCCGGGTATCACAAATCGGTACAATATTTAGTGACATTTTTGTTACTAAAAAACCTTTTGGGCAGTGCTTTTCAAAAAAGAGACCTATTTTTCGTGTGTTTTTGAAATTCAGAATGACTGTGCGGCTGTGAGCCATTCTGAATTTTGAAATCACAAATTTTCTGCAAATGTATTCTGTCACAAATTCTTAATCTTGAGAAGAAAAAAAGGTTTTTTGAGCCTGCAAATCAGATCGTGCATATCCATAAGCAAGTGCGTTTGCAAAAGTATACTTTTATGGACGGACTGATTTCAGGTCGATTTAGCGTCTATAAGAGTGGTAATTTTTATTTACGAACGTTTTTAAATAAAAAGGGCTTTTATGCACGGATTAGGAGGCAGAGTTATGAAAAATGAACGCATATACGGGTATGTTCGGGTATCCAGTCAAAGTCAAAATGAAGATCGGCAAATGCGAGCGTTGCTGGAATTTGGCGTGGAAGAGGACAAAATCATTTGCGACAAAAAGTCTGGCAAGGATTTGGAGCGTGATGGGTATCTTTTCTTGAAGCATCATATTCTTCGCCCCGGAGATACGCTGGTCATCAAAGAGTTGGATCGTCTAAGCCGAAATAAAAAGGATATCAAAGAAGAACTGGAATATTTCAATCAGAACCATATTCGGATCAAAGTCTTGGATATACCAACCACACTGTTTGATTTTCCGGAAGAACAGAAATGGGTAATGAATATGATCAATAATATCTTGATCGAAGTCATTTCCAGCATTGCAGAATCAGAGCGTATCAAGATTCGCCAGCGACAGCGTGAAGGCATTGACGCTGCTTTGCAAAAGGGCGTAAAATTGGGGCGAGTACCGCTTTCAAAACCTGACAATTGGGAAGCAGTCATGCAGCGTGTTGAAAATCAGGAGATAACGGCTGTGGAAGCCATGCGTATATTAAATATGAAGAAAAGCAGCTATTACAAAATGAGAAAGCGTTATCCGCCTCAATAATTGGGGGATTCATTCTCATATTAAAAAGGCTGATAAGAGCCAGTCCATGGCACGGAAACATAGCTTTTTAGGCACTAGAGCGTCAAATTATTGATGTTCTAGTGCTTTTTTTATTTTTAAGTTCTGAAAAAGGGCGCGATTTTTCCGAGTTAACCGTAAAGGCTGTTTATATTCTTTTATCATGTGAGTATTGATATGAGCTGGTTCTTAGTAAGTGTTCAGCTGAACAAGTGCAGACGTTGTTTGCAATGCAGATTGTATTTTGTAAGTTCAGCTAGAACGTAAGAATATATTTTTCTGGATAAATGGAGGTAAAACAATGACAGCAAGTAGAAAGAACGAGATTATTGCTCAGCTTATGGGTATCTTGAACGAATTGATTGAAGTTGACGATTCTGAGGAGGTGACCGAGATCTCTCCCGACACCGTGGAGATGCTGACGATCAAAGAAAGCACCGAAGTGGTCAAGGGACTGTCCGAACATACGATTCGCAAGCTGATTCATCAAGGCAAGCTCCCCTATGTAAGAACAGGAGAGGGCGTTAATGGGAAGATTCTCATCAATAAAGTAGATCTGCTTGCATTCTTTAATAAGCAGCAGACAATGCGTTCCGCTTGCTGAGCATGGCTTACTTTTTTGCTCTTGGAATCGCAATACCGGACAACACAAAAATACCAATGAACAACAGCGATGATTTCGGGATGTTCCCAATCCAAGCTGTTAGAAAGGAAGTCAGACAATGGCTACATACAGAAAAAGAGGTAATTCTTATCAGATCAGGGTATCCTGTGGATATGATACATCAGGAAAACAGGTGATACAAACCATGTCCTGGAAACCGACTATTGGTATGAAAGACAAACAAATTGAGAAAGAGATTCAGAAGCAGGCTGCTCTCTTTGAAGAAAAATGCAAAAGCGGTCAGATCACATCCAACATCAAGTTTCAAAGCTTTGCTGAACAATGGTTTGAAGAATATGCAGTATGCAATCTTCGTAGTAACACCTATGCGTGTATGAAACAGCTTACTATAAGGGTGTATCCTGCAATCGGACACCTCAGATTGGACAAAATCACAAGACGTGACATTCAACAATTTATAAATGATCTTGCTCTTAACGGCAAAAGCTTGAAAGACGGCAAACCGTTATCGAGAAAGACAGTAGTTCATCATCTTAGTTTTATTAGTGACGTATTCTCCTATGCTGTAAAGATGGAAATGCTCACGGACAATCCTTGTAAGAATATTGACATTCCGAAAGTTGCAAAGAAGAAAAAAGAAAAGGATATCTATACACTGGAAGAAATTGCACAGCTCTTTCAATTGCTGAAAGATGCTCCTTTGAAGTATCGTACTTTTTTTACTTTGGCGATATACAGCGGATTCCGCAGAGGAGAGATGCTCGGCTTGGAATGGAAGGACATCGACTGGGACAACTGTGTAATCAGCGTCCGCAGAACATCCAATTATACCGCATCCAAGGGTATCTATACAGACACCACAAAAACAAAGAAATCCCAGCGTTCCCTCAAGTTCCCTCAGTATGTTATGGATATGCTCCGTGCATATAGGGCAGAACAAGACAAAGAACGGGAGAAGCTCGGCACAAAGTGGCAAGACTGTGATCGACTGTTCGTCAAGTGGGATGGTACTCCGATGAACAATAATACTCCCTACGCCTGGTTTAGAAAATTTTGTAAGAAGAATGATTTCCGTTTCTGTGATGTACACTCCTTGCGACACTTTTACGCATCCGCATTGATTAATAAGGGTGTAGATGTTGCCACTGTATCGGGAGCATTAGGACATTCAACAATTACGACCACAATGTCTATCTATTGTCATGAACTGAACCAAGCTCAGGCAAAAGCATCTGCTGCTATTGCTTCTGTGCTCGATTTCGGCGAATCCGGACAAACTGCCTGCATAAAGGACAAATAAAGGACAGCCGCCGGGAGAAAAAAAGAGAAACGCTCAGAAACAACGCATTTGCGTCATTTCTGAGCGTTTTGTTTTGGTGCGGACGACAGGACTTGAACCTGCACACCTCACGGCACAAGAACCTAAATCTTGCGTGTCTGCCAATTTCACCACATCCGCATGCATGGTTACTTCTTTAGTATACCATGTTCCGTGCGATTTGTCAACCCGATTTTTTTATTGCAGATGCCAAAAGAATATGATATGATTATGGTATGATAAAAAGAGCGGTGCAGTGCCGTTCGGAATTATGAAAAGGAGAAACCATCATGCAAAAACTTCATTCGATTCCCTGCCTGCTGCTGGCAGCGGTTCTTTTGGCTGGCTGCGGTGCGCAGGAGACAGCGCAGGATTCCCGGCCCCCGGCGGAATCCATCCGCACCTCCATGCGGGAGGACTATACCACGGCGGAGCTGGTCTCAGACATGGGGCTTGGCATTAACCTTGGAAACACCCTGGAGGCGTGCGGCGACTGGATTCAGGGGGACAGCGTGACCAGTTACGAAACCGCATGGGGAAGCCCTGTGGTGACAGAGGAGATGATCGCCGGCTATGCAAAAGCCGGATTCCAGACGGTGCGCATCCCTGTGGCGTGGTCGAACCTCATGGCGGAGGACTACACCATTGCGCCGGAACTGCTGGAACGGGTGGAAACTGTGGTGCAGTATGTGCTGGACAATGACATGTATGCCATCGTCAACCTCCACTGGGACGGCGGATGGATCGCCGGCTTTTCCACGGATTTTGACACCTGTATGGAAAAGTACACCCGCATCTGGGAACAGGTGACGGACACCTTTCAGGACTACGGCGACCATCTGATTCTGGAATCCCTCAACGAGGAGGGCTGCTTTGACGACCTGTGGAACCGCTACAGCGGTTCGGATTCCGGTAAGGCGGAGGCATACGGCATTGTCAACGACATCAACCAGACTTTCGTGGATTTGGTGCGCAATTCCGGCGGAAACAATGCCAGGCGGCATCTGCTCATCGCCGGTTATGCCACCGATGTGGATTTGACCTGTGACGAGGCGTTCCGGATGCCGGAGGATCCGGCGGGACGCTGTGCGGTTTCCGTGCACTACTATTCGCCGGCGACGTTCTGCATTCTGGAGGAGGATGCGGACTGGGGCAAAGCCCGGAGCCGGTGGGGTTCGCCACGGGAACAGCGTGTGCTGGAGAGCGATATGGACAAGCTGAAGGAAACTTTCGCAGACAAGGGCGTGCCCGTCATCATCGGCGAGTATGGCTGCGTCGTCAGGAACAAGGAGGAGGAGTCTGTGAAGCTGTTCCTGTCCTCGGTGGCTGGGGCAGCACGGAGCCGCGGCATGTGTCCGGTGCTGTGGGACGTGACCGATGTGTTCTATGACCGGACAGCCTGCCAGATGAAGGACGAAGACCTGCACCAGCGGCTTTTGGCGGCAAAGTAATCGCTTGCTTTTGCGATAGTGCAACGGAATTCTGCACGATTGCGATTTATATTTAGCTGTCTTGCACAAAAAGCGGCGGATTTTTTTGCGTTCCTTATAAACTTATGAGGAAATTGCAAAAAAACGCTTGCAAAATTTCAGGGAATATTATATACTGGTAAATGGAGAAGTATGGCGCAGATGCGATGACCTGTATTTCGTATTGCTCAAAAGGCGGATACATAGGAGATTTCCAGCGGGTTTCCGCAGCTCCGATGGAATGCAGAAGTATGTGTCAACATCCGGAAAACCTTGCAAATTGGGAGCGGAAAGGGGGTGCCGCAGGAGGAACGCAGGTTTTCAGGTACGGACGTGCGGCGCTTTTGCGCATACGTGCGGCAGCATTGCCGCAGCTCACAGAATCTTTACCAAAAAAAGAAAGGACACAAGAGAAACATGAAGATGAAAAAATTCATATCGTCTCTGACTGCTGCTGTTATGGCCGCAACCACCGTGCTGACCAGTGCGCTGGTCACACCGGCAATGTCGTTTATGGCAAGCGCAGCAGACGATGACGCATTCGGTCAGGTATGGCTTGCCGGAAGCATCGGCGGCATTACAGGCGGTGTCAAGTCGGATGAAGTTTCGGTAATTGCAGATGGCACCTATACCGTTTCTGTAGACAATATGTCCGAGATGGACGGATACAACCAGTGGTACACCACCATTCAGACCCTGTATCTGGAGAGCAACATCAACAGCTATACTTACGAGAACATCAAGATCAACATTGACAGCATTGTCATTGATGGTACGGAAGCAGAGTATACCCAGAGTGAGGGTGCACAGGCAAAATCTGATGACGGCTCTTCCATTCGTGTCAATATCAAGAATACCTGGTCCGGAAACAAGACCGATGATCTGAGCGGAGAGTGCAAGGACAGCATTGAAATTACCTTTACGGTTTCCGGCACCGGCAAGCAGACAACTCCGGTAGTTACCACGACCACCACTGCAGAAACCACAACGACCGCAGAGGGCGAAACCACCACAACTGCGGCAGAAACTACTACGACCAAAGCAGCAACCACGACTACTGCGGCTGCCGTAGAGGGCAAGAAGGTCATTCCGATTAATGACACCTTCAACAACCTGCTGAAAAAGGCACAGGCAATCAACCCGAAGGAAGGCATGGTTGGCTGGAAATGGGACGAGGATCTGGGCGTTACCGATGCAACCAAGGTCATCAAGGTTGAGATCAATCTCTCTGCTGACGAGACCATCGGCGACCTCTCCTATAAGTTTGGCTCTTCCACCAGTGTGGATCCGAAATACTGGACAGAGTCCGAGCAGGTAGACGACACGTTCAATGATACCAAGGCCGTTCTCTCCTGGGATATTGACAAGGCAACTGCCAATATCATTCAGACTGAGTATGACGGCACGCTGAAGTTCGGCGCATGGGGCGGTCTGGATGACTACACCATCGACTCTGTTGTTGTTTACACCGATCCGAATGCCGTTACCACAACCACGACTGAGGAAACCACCACGACTACAACAGAAGCTACCACCACTACCACGAAGGCTGGTACGACTACCACTGAGGCAGTCACTACCACCACAACCGAGGCTGTCACCACGACTACTGCAGAAAAGGCAACCACCACTACCGCAGCTACCACAACTTCTGCTGAGAAGGACACCACGACCACTGCTGCAACCACTACCACGAAGGCAGCAGAGGAAACCACTACAACAGAAGATGTGACCACCACTACCACCGCAGCAACCACTGCTGCAACTACGGTTACTACCAAGGCAACTGAGGCAACTACTACAGAAGAGCCGCCGAAGGGTCTGGGCGTTGTCGTAGAAATGGAAGATGTCTATGTAGAGCCGGGCCGTGAGACAGACGAGGACAACCCTGTTGTTCAGGTAAAGATCAAGAATGCAACACCTTCCATGGGCTTCCAGTTCACACTGGACATTCCGGAGATCACCGCAAGCATTCTGAAGCTGGATACCACATACGGTGATTTCCTGGCTGGGACCGCACTGTTGACTGGTGGTCAGGAGAACACCACTGGCTTCAAGGATTACCTGGCAGGCAAGGCTGTGACACAGGAACAGCGCTGGATCTACTATGGCTGGGCAAGCTCTACCATTCCGGCAAACGTTTCGGATGACGACATTGTATACAGCCTGGACTTTACGATCGCAGACAATGCTGTTGAGATCGCAGAGGCTGCCGGTCTGGAAAAGAAGACCGATCCGGCAACCGGCCGCTCCTACTATGAGTTCCCGCTGAACTGGGCACCGGACGGCATACAGTCCGTTACCTATGACGGCCCGGACGGCAAGCCGGTTACTGTAAACCTGAAGAACTATCAGTTCATGGATGAGGACAACATGGATATCCACAAGACCGATGTGGTTTACCACAGCGGCAGCATCCGTGTTTATGCAGATACGGTAGAAACTACCACATCCACCGCAGCAACTACAGTCACTACTACCACAGCAACCACCGCTGCAACTACCGCTGCAACTACCAACGAAGAAGAAAAGCCCATCAATCTGGTTCTGCCGAAGCAGTTCGTAGATCCTGGCGAGGCTACTGCACTGACGGTCAGCGTTACCGGCGGTGTAAACAGCTATGGTATCGGCGGTACCATTGAGATCCCGGAACTGACCTCCAAGATCCTGAACTATGACCTGGAATATGGCATGGGCGGCGTAATGGAATTCAATTTCGGCATCAATAACCTGAGCAATATCAATTGGTACAACGACTATAAGAACGGCAAGGGCACCGGCGAAGCCAAGGATCGCTGGATCCAGTTCGTTGCATCTTATCAGGATGCAGCACACATGCCCAGTGAGGAAGACGGTCTGGTTACCCTGAATATGTCCGTTTCGAAGGATGCAATTCAGATCGCAGAAGAAGCTGGTCTGGAACTCAAGACCATGACGGAAGAAGACGGCACAGTTGTCAGCTACTATGAATTCCCGCTGTCCTGGGCACCGTACGGCACCGATGCGGGCTGGAGCGGCGACAGACCGGTACAGCTGAAGCGGTTCCAGTATCTGGATGACACACCGGCAGAAGGCGTGGATATCTTCCAGGATCAGGTTGGCGTGAAGGACGGCGCACTGTACGTTGTCAAGGATCGTTCTGCTGTAACCACTACTACCACAACGACCACAACCACTACGACCACAACGACCACAACCACAACCACTACCACTGCGCAGCCGACCACCACTTCTACGACCACCACCACTGCACAGCCGACTACCACTTCTACGACCACCACAACAACAACTACTACCACAACCTCTGCTACCACCACTACCACAACAACTACCACCACTGAGGAAACTACCACCACCACTACCACCACAACCACTACCACTACCACTGAAGAAACGACTACCACAACCACCACCACAACTACCGAAGAAACGACTACCACAACCACAACAACCACAGAGGAAGTGACCACAACGACCACAGAGTCGACGACCACAACCGCTACGACCACAACCACCGCAGAAATCACAACCACGACGACACAGCACACAACCAACACACTGCCGACTTATACACAGCCGACAAACACCAGAGCAACCCGTGTGACTACTACCACAACCACAACCACCACTACCGCAGCAACAACTACCACAACCGAAGAGACCACCACAACCGAAGAGACCACCACAACCGAAGAGACCACCACAACCACGACGGAGATCACTACGACAACAGAAGAACCGATTGTTAGCACCACAACAACCACAGAGGAAGTTCCGGTAGTTACCACCACTTCTATCTCCATTGAGGTCAATGCAGAAGCTGGCTTCTATCTCTCTGTAGATGAGCGCCCGTTCAATGCGGCTGACCTGCTGAAGGCATTCTCTGTAAACGAGGACGGCGAAGCAACGGATATCACCGCAGACATCACTTTCGATTATGCTACACCGAAGGCAGCATTTGATGACAAGAACGAGGCTTACTGCGCAATTGAGCTGACACCGAAATACAAGGGTGAAGATGTAGACGGCGCTGCAAAGCCGAAGGTTTACATCGGCATCAAGGGCGACGCACAGCTGGATGGCGACGTCGATATGGATGACTCCTTCGAAGTACTCCAGTACTACTCCTACAAGGCAGCCGGCCGCTTCCCGACGCTGACGGACGGCACCGACGAGAACCTGGAGAAGCTGGCATACTTCCTGGCTGATGTTGACACCGAGTCCAAGCTTGGTAAGAACGAGGACGAAAAGGCACTGTCCATGGACGATGCGTTCAATATCCTCCAGTTCGTTTCTTACAGAGCTGCCGGCAGAGATACCACTTGGCCGGACGTTGTAACCTCTCTGAAATCGCTGGAAAACTCCATTTGGTTTGAAGGCTAAGCCATACTGCTGGAAAAGCATTTGACAACAATTGCATGACATCTGCTGCGTATGCAGCAAAACCGGTACGGCGTGTTTCGCCGTGCCGGTTTTTGTTTGCAGGAAAAGCCTTGCCAGAGCGATGCTTTTTCCGGATTCTACTTTATTTTTTTCGAATTGCGAAAAAAAGTTGTCATATTCTATTGCAAATTTCGGTGAAATCGGCTATACTGAGAAGTAGTACATGGGCAACATGGACATCGGGAACGTTTGCACAGAAGGAGGAGTTACATTGAAGACAATTACAGAGGCAAAGAAGCTGCTGACATCCGGAGCATTGGACGAGAAGCTGGAAGCGCTTTGTGCGTCAAAGGATGCGGAGATTCTCGCCGCCTATCGGGAACGGCTGATACAGGCGCTGGACGCATTTGCAGCGCAGTTTGGCACGGAGCGGGAAGTCGCACTGTTCTCTGCTGCCGGCAGAACAGAACTGGGCGGAAACCACACGGATCACCAGCGGGGACATGTCCTCGCTGCCAGCGTCAATCTGGACATCATCGCCGTGGCTGCCATGCGGGACGACGATCTGGTTCAGGTCAAGAGCAAGGGATTTCCTATGGATATCATTTCTCTGGAAGAGCTTGCGCCGCAGACGGACAAAAAGCCGGATTCCGCAGAGCTGGTGCGTGGCGTTGCCGCACGCTTCCGGCAGCTGGGCTACAGTGTGAAAAGAGGCTTCGATGCCTACACCGAATCACAGGTGATGCAGGGCTCCGGACTGTCCTCCTCCGCAGCATTTGAGGTGCTTCTCGGCAATATCTGCAATACGTTTTATGCAGAGAACCAGTGCAGCGCCGAGGAGATCGCAGAGATCGGACAGTTTGCCGAGAACGTCTATTTCCGGAAGCCGTGCGGGCTGATGGATCAGATGGCATCGTCTGTGGGCGGTGTGGTCGCCATTGACTTCGCAGACGCTGCCGCACCGCAGGTGGAGCCGGTTTCTTTTGACTTCTCCACGTCGGGCTATGCCCTGTGTATCGTGGACACCGGCGGAAATCATGCCGACCTGACGGCAGAGTATGCGGCGATTCCGGAAGAGATGTGCGCTGTGGCAAAATATTTCGGCGCACAGGTGCTTTCCGAAGTGTCGGCAAATCAGGTGATGCAGGCAATTCCGGCACTGCGCAAGGCGTGCGGCGATCGGGCGGTGCTCCGTGCCATCCATTTCTATCGGGAGGACCGGCGTGCACAGGGCGAGTGCGATGCGCTGGAACGGGGCGACTTTGAGGCATTTCTGCGCCTGGTGCAGAATTCCGGCGAGTCCTCCTACTGTCTGCTGCAAAACGTCTATCCATGTTCCGCACCGCAGGAACAGCCCATCTCCATTGCTCTCGCTGTGGGAACGGCATTGCTGGGCGGACGTGGTGCCATTCGGGTGCACGGCGGCGGATTCGGTGGAACCATTCAGGCGTTTGTTCCGGACGTGCTGCTCACCTGTTTTCAGGAGGGCATGGAGGCTGCGCTGGGCAAGGGCTGCTGCCACATTCTCCGCATTCGCCCTGTCGGCGGAACCGTCATTTTAAATTGAACAGAATAAGCGTCTGATATGCTAAAACACAGCGCAGACGCTAAGAGAGGAAGCGTAGTATCATGGGAAAAATTCTGGTAACCGGCGGCACCGGTTTTATCGGAAGCCATACCTGCGTGGCACTGACCAACGCAGGCTATTCGGTAGTCGTAATGGACAATCTGGTGAACTCCAAGGTGGAGTCCATCGCAAGAATTGAGATGATCACCGGCAAACACATTCGGTTTTATCGCACCGATATGCTGGACGAAGAGGGCATGCGCCAGATCTTCGAGGACAACAAGATCGATGCGGTCATCCACTTCGCCGGTCTGAAGGCAGTGGGCGAGTCAGTACAGAAGCCGCTGGAGTACTATCACAACAACATCAGCGGTACGCTGTCCCTCCTGCGGGTGATGCGGGAGTATGGCTGCCGGACGATGATCTTTTCGTCCAGCGCAACGGTATACGGCTGCAACAACCCCGTGCCCTATCAGGAGGATATGCCCACCTCTGCCACCAATCCCTATGGTTATACCAAGGTGATGATCGAGCAGATGCTGCGGGATATTTGCGTGGCAGACCCGCAGTTCAGTGTAGTAGCGCTGCGGTACTTCAACCCCATCGGCGCTCATGAGAGCGGTCTGATCGGGGAGAACCCCAACGGTATCCCCAACAATCTGGTGCCCTATGTGGCACAGGTGGCGCAGGGCAAGCTGGAAAAGGTCAGCGTCTACGGCGACGACTACGACACACCGGACGGCACTGGCGTGCGGGACTACATCCATGTCATGGATCTGGCGGGCGGTCATGTGGCTGCACTGGCATATGGCGTCAACCACCATGGCTTCGAGGCCATCAATCTGGGCACCGGCAAGGGCAGCAGCGTGCTGGACGTGGTGCACGCCTATGAAAAGGCATGCGGAAAGAAGATTCCCGTTTGCATCACCGGACGCCGTGCCGGTGATGTGGCGACCTCGTATGCCGATGCCACAAAGGCAAAGGAGCTGCTGGGCTGGGAGGCAACATCTGATTTGCAGAAGATGTGCGAGGACAGCTGGCGCTTTACAGAACAGAATCCGGCGGGGTTGTAAGCCATCCCGCAGGAAGGAGCACATATGACAGGTAGATTCGGAGATGCCATCGACAATTTTCTGATTGTCGTGGTGGCAATTGCAGTGGTACTGCTGCTGGTGGTCATGCTGGGTTCCCGGCAGAGTCCGTTTCGGCGGAAGCTGAGCCAGATTCTGGTACAGAATCCCCGGACGGCAAAGCATCAGCCGCTGGAATTCAATCGGGAATACTATATCACAGGAGAAAAGACCATGCGCAGACCGATTCGCGGAAAAAATCCGGCCCGAACCGAACAGGCGGTTCTGGTGCAGAAGGTGGACGAACGCCGCCGTACCATCGACCCCAGCGGGACACTGAAGCTGTACAACGAGTATTATGAGCTGATCTTCAAGACGAGAAAGGGCGACATCCTGCATCTGGTGACCAGCAAGCAGGCGTATGTCAATATGCCGTTTCACCAGCAGGGAACGCTGACGTTTCAGGGAGAGCGTCTGATTCGCTTCCAATATGCGGACGGCGAGGTCACGGAAAATCAGCAGGCATTCCACACAAGCACCGTCAGCACGGCTGTTGCTGCCGGCAGACGATAAAACTGACACGAAAGGAGCGTTCCCATGCAGGACGAAGAGCTGGAATTTGAGAACAATCTCATTCAACTGGAGGACGAGGACGGCAATCCCACCTCGTTTGAGTTTCTGGACTTGATCCCCTATGAGGGAAAGGAATATGTGGTGCTGCTGCCCGCTGATGAGGATGCCGACGAAGTCGAGATTCTGGAACTGGCAGAGCTGGACGACGAGATGGAGGAATACCGTTCCATCGAGGACACCGCCATTCTGGAAGCAGTGTTCGAAATTTTCAAGGAGAAGTTCAAGGACGAATTTAATTTCGAAGACTGATCTTTCCGCTTTATTCCAAACCAAAACGCCCTCCGCAGGATGATCCCTGCGGAGGGCGTTGCTTTTTGTGCGGGATTCCGATGCGTTACGGAACGATCAGAACCGGTGTTTCAATGGTGACTTCGTTGTAGATCTTCTCCGCCATGTCCCATGGCAAGTTGATACAGCCGTGAGAACCGTTGGTGAGGTAGATATCACCGCCGTATGCGCTTCGTGCCAGATCGTGGAGTCCGATGCCGTTGTTGTCAATGGGCATCCAGAAGTCCACCCATGTGTGATAGCCCTCAACCTCGTAAGTGCCCAGATACTGTCCTGGAATCTTCGTGCGAATCTTGAACACGCCCGGCGGGGTCAGACGGTTGGGGTCGGAGGCAAGTCCGGTTACCACGTCGGTATCCAGAAACAGCGAGCCGTTGACGTAGAACCAAAGGTGCTGGCGGCAGATGTCCACTTCAATGTAGGTGGCACCGGTGTAGTCCACGCCGGCGTGGGAGTGCATCCGGAAGCCCTCACGGTCGTAGATCGGTTCCAGCGTGGTGGAACCGCCTGCCTTGATGGCGTCCACCAGTTCCTGCGTGGTCTGTTCCACATTGGTCAGCCAGCCGTAGGTGCTGTTTGCGCCAAAGGCAAGCTCCACGGTGCCGTCTGCGGTGGAGTTGAAGGTGCGGGTGTAGCCGGCTGCGTAGGTGTCGTACTTGTCGGCGATGTTCTCCTGTACCCATGCGGTCGCCTTGTCGGTGTCCACGGTGATCTCATCGTCCTGTACGGAAACCCAGTCCAGAATGGTGGAGTGTTCCAGCACTTCCGTGCCCACCGGATCCATCATCTCTTCCCGGTCAGTCATGTCGAACGTAATGTCCGCAGCGCCGATCTTGTTATACAGATCCAGTGTGGACTGAAGGCTCTCTGCGGTGACGGATGCCTTTTTGTAGCAGTTGCTGTCCGCCATCTGAATGACGTTGTTGCCCTCCCGCATCTGCGCAATGGCGTAGTCGGAGAGGACAGCGGTGTCCACCATGTTGCCGTCGCTCTCCGGCTGGATGGAGTAGGAGCCGTCGCCGTTGGTGACGATCTTGGCGTCTGTCGGCGGGGTACTGCCCCAGTCATAGGCAGCGATCAGACTCGCCAGCGCATCCTCAGAGTAGGACTCCTGAAATTTCACGGTGTATTCGCTTTTGGAGAAGAGCTTGGTGAACCATGCGCCGTGGCTCTCCTCAGCGGGTTCGTCCAGACTGCCGTCCGGTATGGCTGTTGTACCGCCGAAGGAGGCAGCAGGGAAGGTGATGGGGTCGCCGTCCTTGGGAACAAAGGTGATGCCTGTTTTCTGGGCGGTGCTCAGCAGGGCGGCAGATGCCTCGTCGCCGGTCATGCCGGCAATGTTGGTGTTGTTAACGTAGGTGTTCGGCAGGAATTTCCCGTGGTACAGGATCAGTCCGGTGAAATAGACGATCAGCAGAATGGCAGCGGCGGCAATGCCGGCGATGATGCTGATGTTCCGGACGGTGTGCGTTCCTGCGCCGGAACGGCTGCGGGTGGTTTCCTCGCCGTATCCGCCGTAATTCTGGTAGGTGTAATCCGGACGGGATGACGGTGCAGTCCGGCGGGGTGCGCTTTGCCGCGGCTGGGCGTAGCCGGAACCGGCGCTGCTTCTGGTTGCAGTCATAGCGTCCTGAATCTGGCGCACTTTTTCCGAACGGGTCGGGTCGGGGATACTGCCGGCTGGCGCTGCTGCGCCGGCATAGGCAGGTGCGGGTGCCGGCTGGCCGTCAGAGGACAGTCCCTCTTTGGCAGCGAGAGATGCTTTGATGCGCTCCCGCATTTCGTCTTTGGTCAGGTGTGTGGGTGTGCTGCCGGACGGCGGCACAGATTTTCTCTCTTCGTTCAAGTCAATCGTTCCTTTCCCCCATTGCTTCGGGCCGCATTGGGAATCTGCACTGGCGCAGATTCTGGTGTTTCAATTCCATGCGTTCAGAGGTCGTCTATCGGAACTCAGAGCCGATGATCTGGCTCGTGGGATTTGTCCGTATCAGTTCGAACAAGCTCTGGCATTTGTCGAGCTGCAAGGCAGCATTGCCGTATGAAATACCGCTGGAGTGCGGTCAAAATTCGGCCGTCATTCCTATTATAATCGTATGGGCTGCATTTGTCAACACTTTTCGACGGGTTTGTGGTAAGATATCTGCAATTTGTAAATTTTTTTACCGCTTTGTATTTTTTGCGGAAAAACAGGAGAAAATGGCGGTGCTGAGACCGCCTTCGAAGACTCACTGTGATGCACAAAAAAGAATCGACACTTTATGTGAAAGTGTGCATTTTGTACAAACAGCATGCGGTGGAATTGTGGAAAATTCAGCTTGACAAGAAAATGGAACAGGCGTATACTAAAGATGGAAAAACTTGCAGCGATGCGAAAAGCAGCAGCTGGACAAGCTTTTCCGGAATCAAAAATCGGCAAATGCTCGTGCAAGCCCGTAAGAAAGGGTATGGAAAAACAATTTGATCAGAGCAAGATTATGCTGAATGGAGGAAATTGTATGAGTCGAAGAAAGCCTTTTTGCCGCTGTTTGGCTGCGGTTGTCCTTGCCGCAGTGACAGCAACTTCTGCACTTCCGGTGGCTGCGGATTATGATGCTGCACCGCTGGATGCGACATCGTGGGATGGAATTATGACAACGGCGAGCACTGCCAGCGTTACCTTTACCGCTGCACAGGGCACACTGGAATCCGCCTATGCGGAGTGGAACGCTGTGAGCGGTGCCACGGATTACCATGTTTATGTCAAGTCCGGCAGCAGTTATACGCTGGTGGATAATATGCTGGTACGGCAGTACCCCACCTGTTTCCGTGTGGATGTGCCGGGACTGGCAGCTGGAAGCTACCAGCTGAAAGTTGTTCCGGTTATCGGCGGAAAGGAGGACGAGTCCAAGGCAGGGGAAACAGCTGCGCTGAATGTGGAGGCGCACGACCGAAGCGGTTTCGGCTTTGTGGAAGGCACGTCTTCCGGTGCGTATAACGAGGACGGCACGCTGAAAGAAAATGCAATTGTTGTATATGTGACGGATGCCAACAAGGATACCGTAACTGCAAGCATTGATTCCACAGGCAAGGGTGCGGCAGATGTGACCGGCGTGCAGAATATCATCACTGCTTATAAGAAAAATAAGGAACCCCGTCCGCTGTGTCTGCGGTTTCTCGGCAACATCACCGATCCGGCAGATATGCCTAAGGGCGATTTGATGATCGATACGGCAAAGGCCGGTATTACCGTTGAGGGTATCGGTACGGACACCGTATTCAACGGATTTGGTCTGGTCATGAAAAACTGCTCCAACGTGGAGGTGCGCAACATCGGCTTTATGAACTGCAACAGCAGTGAGGGCGATGACTGCGGCTTGCAGCAGGGCAACGATCATATCTGGGTGCACAACTGCGATTTCTTCTATGGCGATGCCGGTTCGGATGCCGACCAGGTCAAGGGCGACGGTGCACTGGATACCAAGACTTCCACCTATGTCACACACTCCTACAACCATTTCTGGGACAACGGCAAGTGCAATCTTCAGGGTATGAAGTCAGAATCGGAGACCAATTACATCACCTATCACCACAACTGGTACGATCATTCCGATTCCCGCCACCCGAGAATCCGCACCTGCTCCGTACACTGCTATAATAACTACTATGACGGCAACGCCAAGTACGGCATTGGTGTCACCAAGGGTGCCTCTGCCTTTGCAGAGAACAACTACTTCCGCAACTGTAAGAACCCGATGATGAGTTCCGGACAGGGTACGGATGCACTGGGTGAGGGCACATTCTCCGGCGAACCCGGCGGTATCATCAAGGCTTACGGCAACTATATCGAAGGCGCACAAAGCTATATCCCGTATTCCGAGAACAGCACTTCCTTTGATGCATACGAGGTTTCTGACCCGTCCGAAAAAGTGCCCGGCGATGTCAAGACGGTTTCCGGCGGCACAGGCTACAACAACTTCGATACCGATTCCAGCATCATGTACAGCTACAAGGCAGATGCAGCGGCTGATGTGCCGGCTATCGTTACTGCCAAGGCCGGACGCGTACAGGGCGGTGATCTCCAGTGGAAGTTTGACAACTCCGTGGACGATGCAAGCTATGCTGTGAATCAGGCACTGAAAGATGCGCTGGTGAACTACAAGCCCACTGTCATTGCCATCGGCGGCGGCTTTACCGACAACACCTCCGATCCCATCGTGACCACCGCAACCACCGCAGTCAGCAACACCACAACCACTACCAAGACGACAGTCAGCGTGACCGCCAGCAGCACCGGTGCGACAACGGTTTCCACCACGGGCAGAGTAACAGTTCCGACCACACCGGATGTGCCGGCAGCAGGGGACATCTTCTGCTCGCCCAACGGAACGGGCAGCGGCGATTCGGAGAAAGATCCGACTTCTGTCACCAACGCCATTTCCAAGCTGACGGCTGGCCATACCATCTATCTGCTGGGCGGTACTTACAAATTCTCCGAGATGATTCTCATCGACAGCTCCAACAGCGGTACGGCAAACGCCATGAAGACCATCAAGCCCTATAACGGCGCCGATGTTGTCTTTGACTTCTCCGGACAGGGCGAGGCAAATGCCTCCAAGCGCGGTATCGTGCTGGACGGCGACTACTGGCATTTCTACGGCTTTGAGATTACCAAGGCAGCCGACAACGGCATGCTTCTCTCCGGCAGCAACAACACCATTGAGCGCATGGTATTCAACGACAATCAGGACACTGGTCTGCAGCTCTCCCGCTACAACACCAGCGCTGCCGCCATTGCAGACTGGCCCAGCAATAACCTGATTCTCAACTGTACCTCCAAGAATAACTGCGATGATAAAACCATGGAAAATGCCGACGGCTTTGCTGCAAAGCTGACCTGCGGTGAGGGCAATGTGTTCGATGGCTGTATGTCCTATAACAACAGCGATGACGGCTGGGATTTGTATGCGAAAACGGAAACCGGCCCCATTGGTGTGGTAACCATCCAGAACTGCGCGGCATTCCGCAACGGCTATACCGAGTTCGGCGAGGGCTACGGCAACTGTGACGGCAACGGCTTCAAGCTCGGCGGCGGCGGTGTCGGAACTGCCCACGTCGTCAAGAACTGTCTGGCGTTTGAGAATCTGAACTGCGGTTTCACCGACAACAACAACCCGAAACTTGGCAGCCTGACCAACTGCACTGCCTATAACAACAATCTGGGCGGCAACAAGAAATACAACATTGCCTGCTATCGCTGCGATGACCCTGGCGCAGATTTCTCCAATGTGATCTCCTATTTCAGCAAGGGTAATCTCACATCGAATCTGGGTGTATCCGGCGTTGCTGTGGCAAACGACAAATTCTGGGGAACGATCCAGAACAGCATTTATTACAACGGCGCTTACTATCAGGTCGGCGAGAAAACAGCAATCGACAATGAGAAAAACACGAAGGTCGGCACAAAGGGCGCAGCTATTTCTGACGATGATTTCGAGGCTGTAACTGTTCCGCAGATGGGAACCGATTTCGACACCGCATGGCGAAATTCCGACGGTTCTATCAGCACCCACGGTTTCATGCAGGTCAAGGAATCCAGCGCCCTCTACAGCATCCTCGGCGCAAAGTTCCAGCAGATCGATACACCGCCGGTGGTAACGACAGCCACCACCAAGGCAACCGAGGAGACCACGACCGCAGCGGTTACTTCGGAAACCACCAAGGAATCTGCTTCGGAGACCACTGCTTCGGAAACTACTGCTTCCGCAGCAACCTCTGACAGCACAGCATCCAAGACCACCGAAAAGACGACCGCTGCCCCGGAAGAAACCACCACAGCACCGGTGACCACCGTTTCTGTTGACCCGTCCGCTCTGTACGGCGATGTCAATCTGGACGGCGATGTGGATCTGGCGGATGCCGTTCTGCTGAACAAGGCAATCAGCGGTGCCGTAGAACTGGGCGCAAAGCAGCGCATCAATGCGGAGTGCTATGCCGATGGCGTTGTCACCGTGGACGACTCCATGACACTGCTGCAGTTCCTCGTACACCTGAGAAACAGCCTGCCGGTTCAGCCCAGCTGATCTCATTTCTGACAACTCCTATTCTGTCATAAGATACCTCGAAAATGGGGCGGATGTGCGTTTTGCAGCATCCGCCCCATTTTCTTGCAATTTGGAAGAAAATACGGTATAATAAAAACAAAGGAAACACTGTACAGGCTTTGTGCGGTGCTGCCGGAAAAGGAGGACAGCCCCATGAGAAATGTGATGCGGGAAATCGATGTGCCGGACTGGCAGGAACGCCTTGCTGCCTACCTGCCGCAGGAGGATTCGGAACGGCGGGATTTGCAGGAGGTGCTACAGGCCGTGCGGCAGGACGGCAGCCGTGTGCTGTATCGGGAGCGCCAAAACGGGCACATCACCTGTTCCGGTTTCGTGATGGATCCGACGCTCTCCGAGGTGCTGATGGTGTACCACAACATCTACGATTCCTTTGCGTGGACGGGCGGTCACGCCGACGGCGTCAATGACTTTCTGGCGGTGGCAGTGCGGGAGGCAAAGGAGGAGACCGGAATCCGGAAGCCCTATGCCCAGTCCGGCGAGATTCTCTCGGTGGATGTCCTGCCCGTGAAAGCCCATCGGAAGCACGGCGTTTCCGTGCCGGCGCATGTGCATTATAACATCACCTATGGACTCATCGCCAGCAAAAAGGAAAAGCTTCGGGTGAAGCCGGACGAGAATCAGGCGGTGCGCTGGATTCCCATGGCGCAGCTGCGGGAGCTGTGCCGGGAACCGCAGATGATTCCCATTTATGAGAAGCTGGCGGAGCGGATGCGCCGCTGTGCCCGGCGTCAGGAACAGGTGCTGCGTGCCATTGCGCCGCCGCTGTTGGCGTGGTATCCCGGCCATGCACGGGAACTGCCCTGGCGGCAGAATCGGGAGCCGTATCGGGTCTGGCTGTCGGAGATCATGTTGCAGCAGACCCGTGTGGAGGCGGTGAAAGGCTACTACCAGCGGTTTCTGGCGCAGTTTCCCACGGTACAGGCACTGGCGGAATCGTCGCAGGAGCAGGTCAACAAGTGCTGGGAGGGGCTGGGCTACTACAGCCGTGCAGCGAACCTCCGGCGGGCTGCGGTGCAGCTGGCGGAGCAGTATCAGGGACAGTTTCCCCGCACGTGGAAAGAGGTGCGGGCACTCCCCGGCGTGGGGGATTATACCGCCGGCGCTATCTGTTCCATTTGCTTTGACCTGCCGACACCGGCAGTGGACGGGAATGTCCTGCGTGTGACGGCACGTGTGACGGACACGTTCTGTGAGATCGACCGGCCGGAACAAAAGGCGGCTGTGACGCAGGTGCTGACCGAGGTGTATCAGGCGGGGCACTGCGGGACGCTGACACAGGCGCTCATGGAGATCGGCGCAACAGTCTGTCTGCCCAACGGAAAGCCTCTGTGCGATGTCTGCCCGCTGGCATCGCTTTGTATGGCCCGTCGCAACGGCGATGTTCTCCGGCTGCCCCAGCGCATTGAAAAGAAGGCACGCCGGAAGGAGTCGTATACCGTATTTCTGCTCTGCTGCGATGGCAAATATGCCGTGCGGAAACGGCAGGAAAAGGGCTTGCTTTCCGGACTGTGGGAGTATCCCAATGCGGCCGGAATTTTAGAGACGGACGCTGCTGTGGCACAGGCGGCGGCGTGGGGCTGCCAGCCGGTGGAGGTGGTGCGAACTACGGAGCGCAGCCATATTTTCACCCATGTGGAGTGGAAGATGAAAGGCGTGCTGATAACCTGTCAGACACCGGCAGAGGGATTTGTCTGGCGGACGGCGGAGGAGATCGCACAGGAGCTCTCTCTGCCCACGGCGTTTCGGCAGTTCTCGGCATTTTTATCGGAATCCTGAGCAGTGCATCAGCAGTTCGGCAGGTTTCCGCCGCTTGCATTTTCTCGCTGATTATGATATACTAACTGTATCTATTCCGTGAAACGATTTCAGAGCAGGCGTGTTCCCGTCGGGCGCACGCAGAAGAAAGGACGGCGACTTTTTTGAAAAAGATTTATTTTATTTGCAACCTGCATTCCGGAAGAGCCTCCATCGGTTCTCATCTGGCGATGATGATCGACCGCTTTACGGCAGCGGGATTTGAGGTGACGGTTCATCCCACGCAGGAGCGTGGCGATGCCATTGCGCAGGCGAAGCAGGTCTGCGACAGCGGATTGTACGACATCCTGGTGTGCTCCGGCGGAGACGGAACGCTGAATGAAGTGATACAGGGCTATATGCTTAGCGAAAACCAGTGCCCCATCGGGTACATTCCCTTTGGCTCCACCAATGATTTCGCTCGAGGCTTGGGCATTCCCACGGATCCGGAGGAGGCAGTGGACTGCATCATTCACGGCGAGGCACTGCCCTGTGACATCGGCGGATTCAACGACAAGTATTTCACCTATGTGGCAGCATTCGGTGCATTTACGGAAATTTCCTACCAGACTTCGCAGCAGTTCAAAAACGTGCTGGGGCACGCCGCCTATATCCTGAACGGACTCTCCAAGCTCTCCCGTATCCGAGCCTGCCGGATGCGCATCGAGTATGACGGCGGTGTCATCGAGGACGAATTTCTGTACGGCATGGTCACCAACTCCTCCTCCGTGGCACGCTTTCTGGCACTGTCGGAGGTGCGCTGGGATGACGGATTGTTTGAGGTAACGCTGATTCACAAGCCCTCCAGTCTGGCGCAGTTCCAGCAGCTTGTGGCAGCGTTCTCCAAGATTCAGATCGGGCCGGCGAAGCCCTATCTCCACTACTTCCGCACGTCTAAACTCAAGGTCACCAATCTGGACAAGGAGCCGGTTTCGTGGACCATCGACGGGGAATATGGCGGAACGGAACGGGTGAACCGGATCGTGAACAACCAGAAGGCGGTGCAGTTCTGGATCGACCCTGTCCGCCGCAAACAGGCAGAAGAAAATCCGGATGGCGGGCTTGCTGTGGTCATGCCGCCTCCGGAGGAATCGATGCAGCCGCCGGAAGATCAGGATTAAGAACCTGTCTTCACAAGAAATATATGTGGATTTTCGAGCATAATTTTGTTGCAGACAAGGCAAAAATACGCAGGCGGGCTGTCGCCCGGCAAGTATTTTTTACGCAGTATGCAGCAAAATTTACCGAAAAGACACTTGTATACGCTTGTGAAGACGGGTTCTAAAAACCTGTGTGCATCAGCGTCTGCGTATGCTTTTAAAAGATTTGCTGCAGCCAGTAGCGCAGGCAAGCCGGCTGTCCGTTGTATTCGTGGAAGCCGGGGAATTCCGGCTCGTGGGGAATCATCTCTGTGCGGTGATACAGCAGAATCAAAAGGGAAACCAGACAGTATCCCCAGTAAATGGTGCTGATGCTGCCGAGGCAGATGCCCACCGTGCCGGTAATGGCACCGCTGAGGGCGATGCCATGGTTGGTGCGGGAGTCCGTTTTCGACTTCCTGGCAAAGATGACGGCGGTAATTCCCATGCCCACCGGAAGAATCGGAAAGCGGAAAAACAAGAGGGAGACAATGCCGAAGATCAGAGCGGTGGTGTCCCGATGATGATGCGGTTCCGGGGACTGCTTTGGAAACGGGGACTGCTGCATGAAACGTTCCTCCATAGTACGAGTTTTCAATTACCAATATCATAGCAGAATTTCGGGGGATTGTCAAGATAATGGCGGAAAATGCGGGAAAAACAACGATTTTGGAAGATGAGGAGGCAGAAAAAATGGAAGATCGGCAATTTCATATCAATTGTGCAGCCGGAGAGATCGGAAAGTATGTGCTGCTCACCGGTGACCCGGATCGTGTGCCGGAGATCGCAGCGCATCTGGAACACAGCCGGAAAGTGGCGCAGAAGCGGGAGTTTACCACGTATACCGGAGCGCTGGAGGGTGTGCCGGTGAGCGTGATCTCCACGGGAATCGGCGGGCCGTCTGCGGTCATCGCCATGGAGGAATGCGTTGCCCTCGGTGCGCATACCATGATACGGATCGGCACTTGCGGCGGGATGCAGCCGGAGCTGATCCCGGGAACGCTGATCCTCCCCACCGGCGCCATCCGCATGGAGGGGACGACACGGGAGTATCTGCCGCTGGAGTTTCCGGCAGTGCCGGACTTTGACCTGCTGTGCAGTCTGACGGCTGCTGCTGCGGAACGTGGCTGCCGGTATCGAACCGGCGTGGTGCAGTGCAAGGATTCGTTCTATGGGCAGCACTCGCCTCAGACCATGCCGGTGCGGCAGAAGCTGCTGGACAACTGGCAGGCGTGGAAAAAGGGCGGTGCTCTTGCCTCCGAGATGGAGTCGGCGGCGCTGTTCATTACGGCAGCAGTGCGCCATGTGCGCTGCGCCACCGTGCTCCAGATGATCTGGAATCAGGAGCGGGAGCAGGTCGTGCGGGACAGCGCACATGCGGCGGATGATATGACCAATGCCATTGCCGTGGCGGTGGATGCCATGCGTCGGCAGATCCTGCGGGAGAAGAAATCGGGGGAAAAGGAGAACGAGTCGTGGCGCTGATTTATTGCGTAGAGGATGACAATGGGATACGGGAGCTGATTACCTGTGCGCTGCAATCCGGCGGGTACACTGTGGAGGGATTTCCGAACGGCAGGGATTTTTTTCACCGGCTGCAAAAGGAGCTGCCCTCTCTGGTGCTGCTGGACATCATGCTGCCCGATCTGGACGGCAATGCGATTCTGAAGCGGCTTAAGGCGGAGGAGGATACGGCGGTGCTGCCGGTCATCATGCTCTCCGCCAAGTCCACAGAGATCGACAAGGTGACCAGTCTGGAAAACGGCGCAGACGACTATATCACAAAGCCCTTCGGTATTATGGAGTTGCTGTCCCGTGTGAAAGCGGTGCTCCGGCGGAGCGGCGGAAAGACGGCGCAAAAGCAGGGACAGCTCTCCTGTCAGGGACTGCTGCTGGATCTGGATCGCCGGACAGCGTCTTATGAAAGCACGGAAATCGTCCTGACCTATAAGGAGTTCGAGCTGCTGGCGTATCTCATGCGGAATCGGGGGACAGCGGTTTCCCGTGACCGGCTGTTGGAGGAAGTGTGGGGCTTTCAGTACGAGGGCGAAACTCGTACTGTGGATGCCCACATCAAGACGCTGCGGCAGAAGCTGGAGGCAGCAGAATGCCGGAATCTCATCGGAACGGTGCGCGGATACGGGTATAAGATCGGAGGATGATGCAGATGGGATGGATTCTTTGGCTGCTGCTGTTTGCGGCAGCGGCGGCAGATCTGGTTTTGCTGGTGCTGCTTCTGCGGATGCGGGACAAAATGCAAAAGCAGCAGCGAACCGATCACAAGGCGCTGAAACGGGAAAAGCAGGAACTGACGGCGATCCGGCGGGAACTCTGCCATGAACGGGACATCATCGGATTGATTCAGGAACACATGGTGGAGGGCATCCTGATTCTGGATGACTCCGACAAGATCCAGCTGGCGAACCGCACGGCGGTGGCGCAGCTGCGCATTGCGGACGGCGAGTGGGAGAACAAGTCCATCTTTATCCTGACGGACAATCAGGATTTCCTACAGGCGCTGCGCCAGTCCAAGACCGGACAGAATCCGCCGGTGCGCCACCTGCTGAAACTGGAGGAAAAGTACATCCGTGCCTATATCCATCGGGTGGAGATGGGCGGTATTTTCGGAACGATCGTGCTGCTGGTGGATGTGACCTACAGCGTTAAAGCGGAGAAGATGCGGCAGGAGTTTACTGCCAATGTGTCCCATGAGCTGAAAACCCCCCTGACCACCATCAAGGGCTTCGGCGAGATGTTCGGGAGCGGCATGATTACCAGGAAAGAGGACGTGCTGAAATACGGCTCTATGATCGAGCGGGAGAGCGAGCGGCTGCTCTTCCTCATCAACGATATCATCCGGCTCTCCGAGATCGAGGAACACACGGAGGAACTCCGGACACCGGTGGAGCTTCGCACCGCAGCACAGGATGCCCTCCAGATTCTGGAGGCACGGGTGCAGCAGAACGACATCCATGTGGAACTGAAAGGGGACTGCCTGATCCTCAACAGCAACGATGGGTACATGCGGGAGCTGTTCATCAACCTCATCGACAACGCCATCAAGTACAACAACCCCGGCGGCATGGTGCGGGTATCTATCGAAAAATTGGAGCATCAGGCGAAAATCGTCGTGGCGGACAACGGCATCGGCATTCCCATCAACGCCCAGAGCCGTATCTTCGAACGATTCTATCGGGTGGATAAGAGCCGCTCGAAACAGCGTGGCGGAACGGGATTGGGGCTGTCCATTGTGAAGCACATCGTGGATTATCACAACGGCACCATTTCCCTGCGCAGCGAACTGGGAAAGGGTACGGAAATCACCATCCTGCTGCCATTGCAGTGAACGAAAAAACGGTTTGTACAGGAGCGTACAAACCGTTTCTTTGGGCAATACCACACAAAGAGTGTGCGACAGATGCGTCGTCAAATTTTTCGTCAGATGAAACAAAAAGCGGAGTGAATACTTGATGTATTCACGAGCATTTTTGTGAAATATGACGGGAAATTTGCAAGCAGATGGCGTGCAAAGTCGCCAGACGCTCTTTGTGCGGTATTGCCTTTGATTTTATGAAGTTTTATGAAAGACTGTTCCAGTCCGGCGTACTGCCGACAGAGGTGAGGGAATTGTATTGGAGAATTGCAAACGCATCGTTCAACGTGATGTCGCCGTCACTGTTGACATCCGCCATTTTCAGCAGTGCTGATTCCAGCGAGGCATCGCTGCAAAGCCGGAAAGACGTGTCACCGGAAGCGTGCTTGGAATAGTATTGCAGCACCAGCGCAGCATCGTTCATGGTGATTTTTCCGTCCCGGTCGGCGTCGCCCCTGATGAGCTTGTCGGCGGTTTTAATGAGCGTTGTTGTGGCGGTCGTTGCGGTTGTGGTCGTTGTGGTTGTGACCGTCGTTGCTGCTGTGGTGTTTAGTGTCACAGGCGGCGGCGTAGTAATGCTCTCGTAGGATGCGGGATATCGTGCGCCGTTCAGCGGCGTGTCCGAAGAGATCAGCAGCATTTGCCAATAATAGAAGTAGTATTCCGGATCATTTTCCACATAGATGACCCCCACTCCGATGTACTGGTAGTGTTCGCCTAGCATGGCGGCACGGTGCCCCGGAGAATTTTTCCAGCCCTCCATGACTTCGTCTGGGGTTTCGTATCCTGCGGCGACATTCTCGCCGGCGTAGCAGTTGCTGTTCAGTCCCACATCGTCCAAAATCGTACTCCAGCCCTTTCCGGATGGGCGGACATGTCCGTAGAGTGTGCGCTGTTCCTCTGCCCGAATGGCAGATGCTTTCAGCATGACTGGCGCCAGCTTGAGCGGTTTCAGCCCGTTTTCCGAGCGGAACTCGTTCACCAGGGATGCGACCTTCTCCGGATAGCCGGAGAGATCGGCGGAATCTGCATTCAGCGCAGCAGAAGCTGTGAAAGAAAGCGGGGAAAATGCGGTGCAAAATAAACAAATTGTGAGAACGACACAGCAGATATATTTGAGCTGTCGTTTCATATAGACCATCCTCCTTCAACAAGCATGATATATCCCCGCATGCTTGTCAGTATGTAGAGAGCCGAAGCCCTAAAAAAGCCCTTTCACATCTATTATAGCACTTCTCAACAGAAAAAGCAACAAATCAGAGGTAAAACTAGTAAACTTTCTATAATGATATGAGAAGAAGTCGCAAAAAGCACCGCACAGCAGATGCTGTACGGTGCTCGAATATCATATTTATATGGAAACGGGTTCTCAGTTCTGCGCAGTCTCGTCTGCCTTGCGGATCTGCGCGCGCTTGATCTTGCCGCCCAGTGTTTTCGGCAGCTCGTCCACGTACTCGATGATACGGGGGTACTTGTAGGGGGCTGTGGTGTGCTTTACGTGGTTTTGCAGTTCCTTGGTCAGCTCCGGACTGGGGGTATAGCCCTTTGCCAGAACAACGGTTGCCTTGACAACCTGTCCACGGATGGGATCCGGTGCAGCGGTGATGGCACATTCAACGACTGCCGGATGCTCGATGAGGGCGCTTTCTACCTCGAACGGGCCGATGCGGTAGCCGGAGCACTTGATAACATCGTCATTGCGTCCTACGAACCAATAGTAGCCGTCCTTGTCACGTTCGAACACATCGTGGGGGCAGTAGCTGCCGCTGCCCAGAATCTCCCGTGTCATTTCGGGGTTCTGGTAGTATCCCACAAACAGACCGGTGGGCCATGCTTTTTTCAGGTTCTGCATTACCAGCGCACCGTGCTCGCCGTCCGGAGCCGGTGTGCCGTCGTCCTGCAACAGGGTAATGTTGTACAGCGGAGAGGGCTTGCCGGTAGAGCCGGGCTTGGGTGTGATCCACGGGAAGTTTGCCAGCAGAACGGTGCCCTCGGTCTGACCGAAGCCCTCCCGAATCTCCTTGCCGGTCAGCTTCTGCCACTGGTAGAATACCTCGGGGTTCAGCGGCTCGCCGGCGGTGGAGAAATTCTGGATGCTGGACAGGTCATAGGATGCCACGTCCTCCTGCAGCATAAAGCGGTACATGGTGGGCGGTGCGCAGAATGTGGTGAGCTTGTAGTCCTGCATTTTCTGGAGCAGATGAGTGGGGACGAACTTTGCCATGTCATAGGCGAAGATCACAGCACCGCAGATCCACTGGCCGTAGATTTTGCCCCAGCCGAACTTTGCCCAGCCGGAATCGGAAACGCTCATGTGGAGCTTGTTCTCCTGTACCTGCTGCCAGTACTTTGCGGTGACGATGTGTCCCAGCGGGTGGGAGAAATCGTGCTGCACCATCTTCGGGTCGCCGGTGGTGCCGGAAGTGAAGTAGACGATCATGGTGTCGCTTACCTTGGTGGCAGCGTCGCCGGTAGGGCGTGCAAAGGTTTCTGGAAATGCGGCAACTTCCTCGTGGAAATTGCGCCAGCCCTCACGGCTCTTGCCAACGATGATCTTGTGCTGGATGCTGGGAACGGACGGCTGCGCATGGTCAACCTGTTCGATGACATAGCTGTCATCTACGCAGATCATGGTGTGGATCTTTGCGCTGTTTCCACGGTAGATCAGGTCTTTCTTTGCCAGCTGCAGCGAGCCGGGGATCAGGATTGCGCCGATCTTGTGCAGTGCCACAGCGCATACCCAGTACTCCCAGCGGCGGCGCAGGATCAGCATTACAACAGTGCCTTTCCGGATGCCAAGGCTTGTGAAGTAGTTGGCTGCCTGATTGGACAGGCGGGAGATGTCGGTGAAGGTGAAGGTGCGGTCGCCGCCCTCATCGTCGCACCAGACCAGAGCCTTCTTTTCCGGCTCCTGTTTTGCCCATTCGTCCACAATGTCAAATCCGAAGTTGAAGTCGGCCGGAACGTTGACACGGTAGTTGGCTTTGAAGTCCTCATAGCTGTCGAAATCGATACGTGGCAGGTATTTGTCGAGTAACATGAGCGAGTGCCTCTTTTCCTAAATTTAAGTTATTTTTCACGAAGCGGAATTTTTCCGCAGCTTTCTCAGTGAAAGAAGTTTCTGCTGCCGGCAAAAAAATGACAGCAGCTATTTTTTATTATACTATGTTCCCCTATTTTTGTCAAGAAAAAACCAGCGGTTTTCGGGAAAATCCATCGCCGCTTCCCGCAGAAGAAAAAATTCCCTGTGCTGCCGGATTTCTGCACAAAAATTTCGTATCCTTTCTCTGTTTTTCAGAAAAGACGGAAAAATTCCTGCATCAGACGGATTTCCCGCAAAACAGACGGCGTTTGGCTCTTGACAAACCGCAGAAAATCGGCTATAATAATACCATTATGAGCAGGCTGTGTGATAGCGTGGCGTTTGCCATGAGGAAAGTCCGAGCATCATAGGACGGGATAGCTGCTAACGGCAGCCGGAGGCGACTCTAGAGCTAGTGCAACAGAGAGATACCGCCGTACTTCGGTACGGTAAGGGTGGAAAGGTGCGGTAAGAGCGCACCAGAGTGCAGGAGACTGCACTGCTATGTAAACCTTATCCGATGCAACGCCTATTGGTACGCACTGCCGCAACATCGGTCCGGTGGGCAGCGGCGTAATGGCGGCTTGAACTGTGAGGCGACTTGCAGGCTAGATAAATTATCACACACGACAGAACTCGGCTTATAGGTCTGGTCATAAGGAGAAGCGCTGATTTCATCGGCGCTTTCTTTGTGTAACGAGGAGAACAATTTTCAGAGCAGGGAAATGTGCCGAGGGGAAACGGAGGAGCGCAAATGGATGCAGAAACTATGCTTTGGTATACAAAGCCGGCAGAAGATTTTGACCATGCACTGCCGATCGGAAACGGCAGAATCGGTGCCATGGTATTTGGCGGAACAGCAGACGAAGTGCTGAAACTCAACGAGGATTCTGTCTGGTCCGGCGGAAAGCGGAACCGGAACAATCCTGACGCACGGGAGGGTCTGGAAGAAGTCCGTGCTCTGCTGCGGGAAGAGAAAATTCAGGAGGCGGAGACCGTCGCATTTCAGAAGATGCAGGGCGTGACGCCCAATTCCCGCCACTACATGCCGCTGGGCGATCTGAATCTGCACATGAAATTTTCCGGCAAGGCAAAGCAGTACCAGCGTGCGCTGGATCTGGAAGAGGCGCTGGCAACGGTGCGCTTCACCGCAGACGATGTGACCTATGTGCGGGAGATGTTCGTGTCAGTGCCGGATCGGGTGCTGGTCATCCATATCGCAGCCAGCAAGCCCGGCATGATCTCCCTCCGTGCCAGTCTGGACGGACGGGATGACTACTACGACGACAATCGACCCTGCATCGACTATGAGAATATGATTCTCTACACCGGCGGCACCGGAAGCCGGGACGGCATTTTCTTTGCCGCTGCACTCACCGGCACCGCAGAGGGCGGAAGCATCCGGACGGTGGGCGGTTCGCTGGTGATTGCCAACGCCAATGAGGCAACGCTGCTTCTGAGCGTGGGAACCAGCTTCTATCACGGCGAGTCCTACGAAGATGCGGCAAAGCTGGATGCCTCTTATGCAGCGGATTGCAGCTATGAAGAACTGCTTTACCGCCATCTTTCGGACTATCAGGAGAAGTTCCGGCGGGTGCGCTTTACGCTGCCGGACAACAGTGAGGGCGGCAGTGCGCTGCCCACAGACGAGCGCCTGAAGCGGCTGCACGGAGATGAGGGCGACCACAAGGAGTGCAAGCTTCAGATCCACGACAGCAAGCTGGCAGTGCTGTACTTTAATTACGGCAGATACCTCATGCTCTCCGCCAGCCGTCCCGGAACACAGCCCATGAACCTGCAGGGCATCTGGAATCAGGACATGTGGCCGGCGTGGGGCTGCCGCTATACCATCAATATCAACACCCAGATGAACTACTGGCCGGCGGAGGTGTGCAATCTGTCGGAGTGCCACCTGCCGCTGTTCGACCTCATCGAGCGGATGCGCCCGTCCGGTCACGAAACGGCGCAGGCAATGTACGGCTGCCGTGGTTTTGTCTGCCACCACAACACCGACATCTGGGGCGACACCGCTCCGCAGGATCTGTGGATGCCGGCGACCATCTGGCCCATGGGGGCAGCATGGCTCTGCCTGCACATTTTCGAGCACTACGAGTTTACGCAGGATTTGGCGTTCCTCGACCAGCACTATGAGGCGATGCGGGAGGCTGCTCTGTTTTTCGTGGACTACCTCATTGAAAATGAAAACGGCGAACTGGTGACCTGTCCGTCCGTTTCGCCGGAGAATACCTATCAAACAGAGAGCGGCGCAAAGGGCAGCCTGTGCAGCGGGCCGACCATGGACACCGAGATTCTCCGTGTGCTGTTCCGTGATGTGATCCGGAGCAGTCAGCTGCTGGGACGGGACGAGGCATTTGCAGCACAGCTGGCGGAACTTCTGAAAAAACTGCCGCCGCTGAAAACCGGCAAGTACGGACAGATTCAGGAGTGGGCAAAGGATTATGAGGAAGTGGAGATCGGCCACCGCCACATCTCCCATCTGTTTGCTCTCTATCCAGCAGACCTCATCTCGCCCAACCACACACCGGAGCTTGGCAAGGCAGCACGTGCCACCCTGATTCGCCGGCTGATCCATGGCGGCGGACATACGGGCTGGAGCCGTGCCTGGATCATCAATATGTGGGCACGTCTGCTGGACAGCGGTATGGCATACGAGAACTTGCAGCAGCTGCTGGCGTGGTCTACCAATCCCAACCTGCTGGACTCCCATCCGCCGTTCCAGATCGACGGCAATTTCGGCGGTACGGCTGCCATTGCGGAATGCCTGCTGCAAAGCCACTGCGGAGAGATTCACCTTCTGCCGGCGCTGCCGGAGGCGTGGCCGGACGGCAGCATCTTCGGGCTGCGGGCAAGAGGCGGTTTTGAGGTGGACATCATCTGGCACGGCGGGAAACTGGAGTCGGCTTCGATTCGCTCGCTCTGCGGCAACCCCTGCACAGTCCGTGCTAATACGGTCATCAGCGTCAGCAGCGATGCCGGCTCGGTGGATGCCCGTGTAGACGGCACACTGCTCACATTCCCCACAGAGGCTGGGGGTTCCTATCGCATCAGGGCGTGACCGTTCCCTTTGAATACAGGAGAAAAGAACATGAACAAATGGCGAATTTTCAGCGTGGCAGCGGCAGCGGCAATGCTGCTCACCGGCTGTGCAAAAATTGAACAGGACACCATGCCGGAACTGATCGCTGCCACGGAGACGACCCCGCTCGTTCCCGTGGCGACGGCCGCCGAACAGCCCTCCCACGAATCCGTGGCGCTGCAAGTGCCGGAGATCACACGGGAGGAGGCGGACATTACCCTGGAGGCAGAGGACGGTTCCATTCCCACGGGATGCTCCGTGTCCATCGTACCCCGTCTGGGATATTCCGGAACGGGCTACCTCAGCGGACTGAATGCGGAGAACGGGAGCACATTGGAGCTGGAGGCGGATATTCCGGCGACGCAGCACTATGACATTACTGTGGTGCTGGGTGCGGATACGCCGTCCACCTGCCGCATTCTCGCCAACGGAGAGCCGGTGTACACCCTGAAAGCTGAGGAGAACGAGAACTTTGTCCGTGCAACGGTACAGGGCATCTTCCTCTCCAAGGGCAAATGCAAGCTGGAAATCGAGCCGGTGAGCGGAATTGTGGATATCGACTGCGTGGAACTGGTGAACAACACCAGCCTGTACGATGAGGACGCTGCTATTTCGCAGACACCGGTGAATCCCCACGCCTCGGCATCTGCCAAAGCGCTGCTGAAATTCCTCGCAGACAGCTATGGCAGGAAGATCGTCACCGGACAGTACGTCTCGGACAGCACCAACAGGGAGCTGGAACAGATCTATCAGGTGACCGGCGCATATCCTCTCATCCGGTTTGCTGATATGCAGAACTACTCCCGCAACGGCGGAAACGCTGCGCAGGCGACCGCCGTGGAGGACAGTCTTGCATGGGCGCAGGAGGGCGGTATTGCGGGACTCTCATGGTACTGGAATGCGCCTGCCGGAAACGCCTCCATCTACGCCAAGGATACCACGTTCGATCTCTCCGCTGCCGTGACAGACAAGGACATTGCAACGGCGACAGATGCCCAGCTTTCGCAGATGGCGGCGTCCGGCGAGATCAGCGAGGGCTGCTATGCCATGATTCAGGACATCGACGCCGTTTCGGAACAGCTGAAAAAGCTGGCGGATGCGGATGTGCCTGTACTGTGGCGGCCGCTTATGGAGGCGGGCGGCGACTGGTTCTGGTGGGGGGCTTCCGGTGCGGATGCCTACCGCTGGCTGTGGGAACTGATGTACACCCGTATGACGGAGTACCACCAGCTGAACAACCTCCTCTGGATCTGGAACGGACAGAGCAGCAGCTATCAGGTGGACAAATCCCAGTACGATATCGCCTCGCTGGATGTCTATGTCAAGGACAAGACGGAGGCGTACGGCAGCCGGTACGAACAGTATGTGGCGCTGCGGAATATGACCGGCGGAAAACTTCTGGCGCTCAGCGAGTGCAGTACCGTCCCCGACATGAACGCCATGTTCCGTGACAATGCGGTGTGGTCGTTCTTCGGATTGTGGTATGCGCCGTATCTGGGCGAGTATACCAGTAACGATGCGCTGCTCTCGGTCTACCACTCGGAGGGCGCACTGGTGCGGGGCGATTATCAGCCCTAATCGCTGGATTCTATTTCTTTTGCCATAGATTTGAGGGAAGAACGTATTCCAGACGGAATGCGTTCTTTTTTTCTGCTTTCCTCCGAATTTTCTTTGGAAAATTTGTTTTTGGGAAAATCATTGTTTTCTTCCGAAAAACGCTTGACATTCCGCCGGATATTTCGTATAATGAACATATGAACAATCGTTCATATGAAAATATCAGGAGGAATTGTGATGAAAAAGGTATATCGTTTGGAGAATCTGGACTGCGCAAACTGCGCTGCAAAAATGGAGGCTGCCATTCAGAAGCTGGATGGCGTGCAGTCTGCTACTGTTAGCTTCATGACTCAGAAGCTGACGCTGGAGGCAGAGGAAGCAGACCTGCCGAAGGTGCTCAAGGAAGTGCAGAAGTGCATCCATCGGGTAGAGCCGGACTGCGATCTGATCGTCAGGTAAAGAACGGAGCAGAAGAGCGTCTGTTCCGTATTGTAAGAGAATGCGGAACGGGCGCTTTGTCTTTTTTTGCAGCATAACAGGCGAGGAGGAATCTGTATGACAAAAAGACAGCGAAACTTATTGGTGAAGATCATTGCGGGTGCGGTGCTGTTTGCCGTGGCCGTGGTGATAAAGCATGTGGTCGATCTGCCATGGTGGGGGGAACTGATTCTCTTTCTCGCTGTTTATGCGGAGGCGGGATGGGATGTCATCTATAAAGCCGGCCGGAACATCGCACATGGTCAGATTTTCGATGAGAATTTCCTGATGGCAGTGGCATCCGTGGCGGCGTTTGCCATCGGAGAATATCCCGAAGCAGTGGAGGTCATTCTGTTCTACCAGATCGGAACGTGGTTTGAACAGATGGCAGTGGGCCGTTCCCGGCAGGCGGTTTCGGATCTGCTGGATCTCTGTCCGGATGAGGCAACAGTGCTGCGGGACGGAAAGCCGGAAACCGTTCTGGTGGACGAGGTAGAAGTCGGCGAACACATTCTGGTGCGTGCCGGCGAGAAGATCCCGTTGGATGCCGTGGTATTTCAGGGACACACCACACTGGATACCGCTGCACTCACCGGAGAATCCATGCCGGCATCTGTCAAAGAGGGCGATGAGGTGTTCAGTGGCTGCGTGAACCTGAGCGGTGCCATTGAGCTGACTGTGACGAAACCGGCTTCGGAGTCCACAGCAGCAAAAATTATGGAGATGGTGGAGAGTTCCGCCTCCAGCAAGGCAAAGACCGAGCAGTTTATCACCAAATTTGCACGCTACTATACCCCCTGTGTGGTCATCGCTGCGGTGATTCTGGCAGTGCTTCCCCCGCTGATTACCGGTCAGGCGTGGAGCGAGTGGATCTATCGTGCACTGACATTCCTGATTATCTCCTGCCCGTGCGCACTGGTCATTTCCGTTCCCCTCAGCTTTTTCGGCGGCATTGGCTGCGCCTCCAAACAGGGCGTTTTGGTCAAGGGCAGCAACTATCTGGAGGCACTCTCCCATGCGGAAATTGTGGTCATGGATAAGACCGGCACACTGACAGAGGGCAAGTTCCATGTGACCCAGCAGAACGCCGTGGGCATCTCTGAGGCGGAGCAGCTGGAGCTGGCAGCACTGGCAGAGTCCGCTTCCAACCACCCCATCGGGCAGTCACTGCGTGAGGCATACGGAAAGGAACTGGACACCTCTCGTGTGCAGGACATTCAGGAATCCGCCGGCCATGGTGTTTCGGCGCTGGTGGACGGAAAGAAAGTGCTCGCCGGTAATGCAGCGTATTTGCAGGAGGCTGGACTGGAACCGCTGGTGCCCCGGCAGACGGGCACGGCAGTGCATGTTGCCGTGGATGGCGTGTATGCCGGCTATCTGCTCATCGCCGATGCCGTCAAGCCGGATTCCGCCGAGGCAGTGCGGGAACTGCGCCGTTCCAGCATCGATTGTCTGGCAATGCTGACCGGTGACAGCGAATCGACGGCAAAGGCTGTGGGTGAGGCACTGCAGCTGGATGAGGTGCACGCAAAGTGCCTGCCGGCAGACAAGGTTTCCTATATGCAGCAGTATCGGGAGAAGCTGTCCAGCGGCAGAACACTGGTCTTTGTGGGTGACGGCATGAACGATGCGCCGGTGCTGGCACAGTCTGATGTGGGCGTTGCCATGGGCGGTCTTGGCTCGGACGCAGCGATTGCCGCTGCCGATCTGGTCATTCTGGACGATAAGCCCTCGAAGCTGGCGTTTGCCGTGCGAGTTGCCAGGAAGACCATGCGTCTGGCACGGGAAAACATTGTGTTCGCCTTGGGCGTGAAGGCAGTGATTCTGGTGCTGGGTGCCTGCGGTCTGGCCGGCATCGGCTGGGCGGTGTTCGCAGATGTTGGCGTTTCTGTGATCGCCATCCTGAACGCCACTCGTGCAATGCGGCAGAAGTAAAACGTGATGGAATAGAATCGTATTGATTTTGGAGCACCTGTGCGGGACGGCATGGGTGCTCTTTTTTGTGCTCGAAATGTGCGGTAGGGAGCAGTGGCGGGGCTGGTGTATCGAAATAGCGTATCGAAATAGTGAGCGGAAATCGCTTTTAGCTGCATTGATTTGCATATATCACTTTCTTATCTAATAAAAAAGTTCTAGCAACTTAAAAAAACATTGTTTTTGAGAAATCTGATTGACATTCGGCGGAAACTGTGGTATACTATACTAGTCGTCATGAGGAGACAGTAAATATCGCGGGATGGAGCAGCTCGGTAGCTCGTCGGGCTCATAACCCGAAGGTCGTCAGTTCAAATCTGGCTCCCGCAACCAAAATGAAAAGAACATTCAAGCAAGTGAAACAGCTGGAGGTGCAAGTTTAGCTGTTGATTTGCCTGAATGTTCTTTTTGAAATCAATCAGTCGAAAGACTGTGTATCATAAAAAATGGTGTAAAGCGTCTGAATAGAACGCTTCACATACCACCGAACGGCAACATCCTCACTACTTTGCAGCGGCTGAGTCCAAACCAATTCGTTTGATGATAACGGTTTGAACGAATGCACAGAAAGTACCGTCAGCAAAAAATGCTGATATAAGATGTTTGATTGTTTGGGATTGTTTAAAAAAAGAGTAAGCCTGCCAGAATGGTACTCTGGACAGGCTCGCAAAAATCTATTCAAAGCATCGCATTTTGAGTGACCGGACAGCCACTTACAAAACGGATACATGAACAGCATTCTCACAAGTCAGTACAGAATACGGGTTAGGTCTTCTGTCTGGCGTAAGGGTATAGTTGTGCGTCAACGCAACTATACCCTGTGGGGGTGCTCTTTTGTTTATCATTGTATCACATTTCAGTTATGATGTCAAGCAAAACTTTGTGATATTTGAGAATATTAGGCACATTTTTTAGAAAAAGCGTTGATATTGCTCCCTTTCTGTCCCAAAATGACGGAGAATCAGCAATTTCCTCGGATTCTATCCGTTCTTTTGCTTTTTTCTGCAAAATGATTGACAGGTATCTGATGCAATGAAGATGCCGCTGCCGCACAGATTATGGACTCTGGATTTTTTCTGGAGTCCATTTTCTTTTTTTCTATATCTTTTTGAAAGAGTCATTCTTATTTGAGAATGGCTCTTTTTTGTTTTGTGCTATATCTACAATCCTAAAAAATTCTTTTTGTGTATTTCTACAATTTTTGAGATTTTCTGAAAAAAGTACCGATAACTTGCTTGTTGGATTCGGTATATATAGTGAGGGTGCATTTTTGACAAACAGCCTTTTTATCAGGAAATCTTCTTTTCCCTGAAACAGCTCATATTGTTGTGTGCTCTATCTGCATTTTTGTTGTCACGCAACAATTTGCTTGCTGGGCAGAGAGTATCCTTTTTAGCGGATTGGTTCCCTAATCTTAACGGGCAGAGCCCGTGGGTGGCTGGAACACCCGTAGGGCGTTCCCCAGAGTAGCAAGCAAGCTATTTGTGCCACAAATAGCGATTTTCTTCGAAAATCATGCTTGTTAAGGGATACCCCTAAAACCCCATTTTTGCATTTTTCGCACTTCGTGAAAAATAGAATATCACAGCTTTTATTCCAAAAGCCCAAAACCAAAAACACCTTGTTTGAAAGAAAGGAGGTGATATATCATGTCGGATTTTTCTGGAAATCGAACAGTTTGCATTAAGTGCCGTGTTACGCAAGAAGAATATGCATACATCATGCAGAAATTGCAATGTTCTGGTTGCTCTACGATGTCTGATTATCTTCGCAAAATGGCAATTACGGGAATGATCATTCGTTATGATTCGGCTTTGCTGAAAGACTTGCAGCAAAGTTTACAGCGTATCGGGAACAATGTAAACCAAATTGCAATTCGAGTGAATCAAAGTGGAATTCTGTACAAGGAGGATTTTGTGGAATTGCAAGAAAGGTATGAGGAAATATGGCGGTCACTAAAATCCATTCAATCCGTTCTACGCTGTCAAAAGCAATTGCCTACATCATGAAACCTGAAAAAACTGAACAAGGCAGATTGATTGAAACATTTTGCTGTGCACCATTTCAGGCAAATTTAATTGCAGAAGATTTTATGGAAACCAGAAGCATGGGAACTGGTCGAGGAGATGTGCTTGCCAAGCATATGATACAATCTTTTTTGCCCGATGAAATCACACCTGATGAAGCAATGGAAATTGGCAGAAAACTTGTAAAAAGCTTTTTGCATGATGATTATCAATATGTGCTTGCAACGCACATTGATAAGGATCACATTCATAATCATATTATCTTTTGCAATACCAATATGGAAACCTTTCGAAGCTTCGAATATCAAGAGAATCGAGGTGGGCACGAAAAGGAAAGATTGCAGGAAATCAGTGATGCTTTGTGCAGAGAATATGGTTTGAATGTAATTGAAAATCCGAAACAAGGAAAAGGTAAGAGTCATTATGAATGGGACATGGCTCGACAGAACCGTTCATGGAAAGCAAAACTAAAAGATAAGATTGATGCTGCAATCATGAACTGCACTGGTTTCGATGATTTCCTTTATCAGCTAAAGCAACAAGATGTGAATGTAGTTTATCGTCCGGAGAATGTGATTTCTTTGAAATATTGCTTAGAGGGTATGAAGCGATTTTGTCGTTCTCGAACACTGGGCTGGTATTATGAGGAAAAACAAATTCGAAAGCGAATTGACAATTATCAGTTACTGCGAACTGGACGAACAACGTCCACGCAGAAGACTCGTTTGTATGATACTTCTGCGGAGAAGTTTCAACAGGCAAAGGGATTGTCAAGATGGGCTGAAATTCAGAATATGAAAGAGGCTTCTAAGATTCTGAATTACCTCACAGAAAAAGGAATTGCAACTCAAGAAGAATTAGAACAACGGTCTATTTTGACATATGGGCAGCGTGTGCAGTTAGTAGGAGATCTGAACAAGCTGCAACGTCAGATTGAAACTGTGACAGATACAATAAAGCTTGTGAAGAAATACAAAAAGTACAAGCCGTTTTATGATGCGTATCAGAGTGCTACATTCCGAAAAAAGTATGAAAAGGAGCACAAGCAAGAGCTGCAACAGTTTTCAGATGCTAAATCGGCTCTTTTGGAACGATTCCCAGACCGGAAGATTCCAAGTTTGGAACGGCTTTCACAGGAGCGAGATAAGCTGATAGAACAGAGAAATGTTCAAAATGGAGTATTTCGTCAAGTAGTAGCCGAGTTAAAAGAATTGGATTATGCACGTACTACTATTGAGGAATATCTTCACAGTCAGCAGCAAGTGCAGGAGAATCAGCAGAAGAAAGATGATGAATTGTATTAAAGAGGGGTTGGAGAAAGTTTATGCGGTATCGGGATTATTGCAATATCACATTCGAACAGATCGAGTTGATGAAACGTACAATTTCTTTTAATGGAACCCGTTTGCGTGGGTGGAAGTACAAGTCTTTTCAGATTCATCAAAATTGCATCTGTAGAGATGAAAGTAATGTAGTTGCTTTACAGGAACTTTTGTATCTGGGATTGATGACAGCAAACGACACCCAACAGTATTCATTAACAGAGGATGGGATCCAGTTGTTGAGTTGGGTAACTGAAGTTGAAATTTATGAGTAGATATGAGTAGAAAGGTATGATAGTAAATGCTAAATCATGTTGTGTTAATGGGACGTTTGACCGCTGATCCAGAACTGCATATGATCGATGCGGAAACGCAGAAATGTGTTTGTAATGTAGTAATCGCCTGTGAGCGAAAAAAGAAAGAACAGGTTGATTTTATCCGCTGTGTGGCATGGAACAATAGGGCGAAGTTTTTGTGGGAGTGGTTCAGAAAGGGCAGTATGATTGCACTGGAAGGAATGCTTCGGACAAGATCATATGAAAAAGACGGAAAGCGATGTTTTACGATGGAAGTGCTGGCGGAAAATATCTATTTTACAGGAGAAAAATCAAAGCAGTACATGAAAGAAACGGAGCATTCTGCAATACAGGATACGGCAGAACACCCAGAGGAAAATGGTTGGAGTTCAGATCTTGATTTATCCGAGTTTGAAGAAATTCTTTCAGACGAAGAAGTTCCGTTTTAGTAGAAACTGATTTTTACATGAGGTGAGAAAATGGGATTGTTACGCCAATTGGCACATCGACTTTTATCGGAAGAGCGTGATTCGGAATTCGGATACTTTGATTATGTTGCAGCACAAAAAAGAGTAGAACAGATGTCTATGGTTAATGAGGATATTCAAAGTTTGGAAGATATGATTACGGATATGCAGATGTATCGTCGAGGAAATCGTGAGGGTGTGCTGACATTGCAATGGTTTGATTGTAATGGTGAAGAAAAAGAGTTGGAATTATGGTTAGATGGAGATTTTTCCGAGAACACTACTTGCGGCGAATTGATTCAATTTTTAATGCATGAGCGAACTCGTCAAAGAACTCTCCTTCGGAGACTTTTGAAAAGCGGCTAAATCGGACTGTTCGTCACACAAACGGGGAGAAAAAACGTTTGCGTGACGAATGAAAAGGCTTTTGGAATGATTTCGTGACGAACTGAAACAGATGTATCCGTGACGAACGCAATCGTTTTTAGAATGTTTGCGTGATGCAACGGAAACAGAAAGGAGTTTGCAATGTTAGAATTAAAACGCTGTAAAATTTGCGGCAAAGAGATCGGAAATGTCTATGATACAGATTATTTTGCGTTGATTTCGAAGCAGTACTGTTCAGAGTGTAAAAAACTGACTGATCGTCAAAATAGTCGGATTCGTTCGAAAAGGTATCGTGACAAAAAACGGCGTGAGTTGGAGCAAGCCAAGAAGACAGCTGAAAACTTGCAGGATGAAGTAACAGAGCTGCGAATGCAGATTCAAATGCTTCGGAACATGGTGAACTAAAAGGAGTGTGTATTTATGGGAAAGATAATTGCGATTTGTAATCAGAAGGGCGGTGTAGGAAAAACAACTACGACGTTTAACCTTGCGGCAGCGTTGGCAGCCAAAAAGAAAGAGGTACTGTTGGTAGACTTAGATCCACAGGCAAATTTGACAGCTTATCTTGGATTTGAAATTGGCGATGTGATGATTACAGATTTGATTCTTGAAGTAATCGAACAAAGTATGGTGACGCCTCTACAGGTGCAGCAAGGCATCTATTGCAATGTGAAATATCACATCGACTATATTCCTTCTGATATAAATCTTGCAAGTGCTGAAATGAGAATGATACCGGCTTTTGCACGAGAAAGCGTCTTAAAGCGTATTCTTTTGCCGGAGGTGGTAGAGAAGTACGATTATGTGTTGGTGGATTGTCTTCCCTCTTTGGGGATTCTTCTTATCAATGCATTGGTTGCAGCTGATGAAATGATTGTTCCTGTGCAGTCACAAAAATTTGCAATGGACGGATTGCGTTCTCTTATGAACCTCTATCAGCAAATTCGCTCTATGGTAAATCCTACGCTGCGTATGAGAGGGATTTTGCCGACGATGGTAAATGACCGGACAACGATCAGTCGAGAAGTTATGTGGCAAATGGGACAGCAATACGAGGATGTATTGTTTCATACTGTTATTCACAACAGTGTGGAAGCTGCAAAAGCGGCAGCTGCTGGAAACATGATTGCTGTACGTACAAAGTTGGGAGCAGAATATGCTGCTCTTGCAGAGGAGATCATACAGTATGATGACTTACAGGGAATTAGGGGGGGCAGATGATGAAACAAATCAGAATTAAGACTTATGACGAAAAGAAGAATGGCGAGAAATGGTATCTAAAAGATAGCAACAATGATTTGGCATTTGGATTTCTTCGGACATCTGCCTTTTCAGAAACAGACGAAGATTGTTTTCAGAGATGCTTTTTGCGAAATAGCTATGAAAATGAGATACAGATTTTTGTCCAGCAGCTTGTAGAGGGCATTCATATGGAATTGGATAAAGACGGCATGATCAGTGCGTATACTTTTGAATGCGAACAAGATTTTGATACCAAACGGCTGTTGTGGGCTTGTATGGATTTACTGATAAAAGCAGATCTCACAATCAGTGAAATCAAAAAGGAGAGAATGAAATTGCTGCACAGGGTAGCACCATCAGAGATTTGATTTATAGGTAGGAGAAAACATGGAATTTACGAAGGAATACATCAACAAGAATGGACAAAATGAGAATCTAGTCAGAAAATTGAAGTCGATTCAGTTGTATTTGGATGGAGATCTTCCTGAATGGAAACAGTTGATTGCAATAGGCGGTTTCATAATCGATGTAATTCGAGAATTGAAATGGGCAGAGCAGCCTTTATTCAGCAAAATGGGGGAGATCGATAAAGAACCCGTTATGACTTATAGCGAAATGTACAATGAGATTTTATATGCAGTAAATCAGCATCTGCTGGTTCCACTCGCAGATGAATTGAATTTGATTTGGCATGAATGGAATGAGGGGAAAACAAAAAAATATCAGGATATTCAAAACATTGAAGAAATGGATTGTTTTCTTTTTACTGTCATAGAAAAAATGTATCCGGGAATAGAGCAGTGGATGAGATATTACTATCTTCATGAAGATGAGAATGTAGAAAAGGCTGCATTAAACTTACAAAGGCATAGTGGAAAAAATGTACTTGGAAACCGTATTCGTAAAATTCGCCAAATGCAAGGCTTGACACAAGCTGAATTAGGTATGGCGATTGAATTTGGTGAAAATACTGCCGGTGTGCGAGTGGCACAGTATGAACAGGGATCCAGAAATCCCAATATGCAATTGAAAAAGAAACTTGCAAGTGTTTTGCAGGTTTCATTACAAGCTTTTTGTGTTTCAGATATAGCCGACACCATGCAGCTGCTGTTTGCATTGGAAGACATTCATGGGATAAAGATTAAAAAGGAAGACGGGAAGTTTCTTTTACAGTTTGAAGATAATGAACTACAGAGTTTATTGAAATTGTGGTGGGAAAAGCAGGAAGAAATTCGATTTCATAAGATTACAAGAAATATGTATGACTTTTGGAGATACCGGTTTTCAGAAAATGAGGAGTGAGATTTGTGGATTATAATGCGTTCAAAACACGCTGCAAAGAAAAAGGATATTCGCCCAGTTCTCTAGTTGCAGATCTGGGATTGAGTAAAAGTAATGTGACCAACTGGAAACATGGTGGGAATCCTAGTTATGCAGTGCTCATTCAAATTTCTCAAAAGCTTGAGTGTACAGTTGGGTTTCTTTTGGGAGAAGAACATAGTGATAATGGTGTAGGTGCTGTGGTAAGTCAGGAGTTGTGGGGAAATGAGTTGACTTCAGCAAGAACTATTTCCTTAGAGGTAGGTAGCCCCTTAAAGGATGAATATCTGAATGAGATAGCCGTATTCGCCAATTGCAGCATTCTTTTCCTTTGTGGATATGAGAAAAAGTTTGTTGAAAGGCAATCATGTAGAACAACTGCAAATATAAGTGAACGTGGTTGGGATAAGCTGCTTGCGATCTTTGATAATGTAAATAATAATCCGATTATCGCTAATATGCAGATGCAGCTTAGCAGAATTGTTTTACATAACTTAGGAATTTGTTCTGGCGAGCAAATTCCCGATGAGTTTCTATGCTGCAAGGCTGATTTTATATTAAGTGATAAGAAACATAAAGATGCACTTAGAGATTATCCATTCAATTTTTCTGATCTGATTGTTCTTGGTGACATTTATGAGAAAAGCGTTAGATTTATGATTTCTGGTATGGAATAAAAGCCACAGAACGCAAGATGTCATCAAAAGAAACTATTACAAGGAGAAAGAATATGAGATTTGAAGATTTGAAAAAAATGCTTCGTTGTATGTCTGCTTTTCATCAGAATCCAGAAGTATCAGAAGAACAGCGATATGCAAAGGCATTAGAGCAAATGTTGTTCGTGATGCAAAACGTGCAAGATGCGGCTTTTCGAGGTGGTAATGGTATTGATTTAGAACGTTTTGACTATGTTGATGTGAAAGACTGGCTGCTTTGTGATTGGATGGAGCAATTTCCGAATACAAGTGAATCCTTATGGAAAGAGATCAACACTTGCGATTATGCTATTTGGGGATTTGATTCTGCGGATTCTTATTGGAATTGCATAGAGGGAGGTGTGGGTGATGACAGCTGCATTTGATTTACAAACGATGCTTAGAACTTTTGAAGAAGGAAGTGAAAATAAGATTCAACAGATTCCCGTTGAAAACTTGATTCCCTATCACAATCATAAATTCCAACTTTATACCGGAGAACGAAAGGAGGATATGGAGGAAAGCATTCGTCAAAACGGGATTTTAACTCCGCTGATCGTACAGCCGTTGTCAACATCAGTACAGAAATATGAGATATTGATCGGGCATAATCGTTGGAATTGTGCGAAAAGCATTGGAAAAGCTACAGTTCCGGCAATTGTGAAGACAGGACTGACGGCGGAAGAAGCTGAGATGTATGTGATTGAGAGCAACATCATACAGCGTGGTTTCAATAATCTGAAAGTCAGTGAGCAAGCTGCTGTAATTGCACAACGGCATCATGAAATGTTTTCCCAAGGGAAGCGAAATGATATTATTAAAGAGCTGAAAATTCTAAACGGTGAGTCTGTCGCAACTTTTGACGCATTGCGTCAAAAGTCAAATGAAGTGGTCGATACGGCAAAGAACATTGCATCTGACTACGGACTTTGCAGAACATTCGTTGTACAACTAATCAGAATCAGTAAGTTGAATGATGATCTAAAAGAATGGATCGATAATAAAGTGCTTGCCGTTAGAAGTGGTGTAGAACTTTCCTTCTTGTCAGAAGAAGAACAGCGTATTGTTTTTGAACAAGCGAAGGATTTCAAAATTGATATGAAGATTGCAAAACAACTTCGGAACGCATCAGGAACACTCACAAAAGAAAAAGTACATGAGATCGTAAGTGGTATGTCTGATGCTCCCAAACGAAAAGCTGTGCGTGTCTCTTATAAGACTTATAGCCGGTATTTTCCGGAGGGAACAGCAACAGAGGAAATCGAAGATGTGATTTCTAAGGCACTGGCTTTCTATTTTTCGACAAACATCGACGAAAGCAAACAAAGAGTTTAATATTATTTTTGGAATCAAGCAGAATAGGATTGAATTTTAATTGATATTCTGGTATAATGCGAGTAGAAACAAGTAAATTGAAACAAAAAGGAGTAAAAGTATATGAAAATAAGAAAATGGGCTGTAATTTTCAGCAGTGTATGTGCAATCGCATCAATGCAGCTTACAGTAAATGCAGAAGCTGATCGGCAGGCGTTAAAGGTTGCTTTGTTGGAGTATAGTTGGGAAAACTTCACTTCTCCATCTATGAAGCTGGGTGGTATTGAGAATTATCCAATGGTAGCATATCAATATTCTAAAATGGACGAATTTATGGAATATTATAATGATCACGGACCTTCATACAGTAACTCTTTGGACGATATTGACATTACATCAGATAGAAAAATGGATGACTTTCATGAAGCTTGGCTGGATTGGTTGGAATATACCGGACCCTATGCCAGTGAAGATGCTGATGAGGAAAACGGTGTATGGGAACTGATACGGGATACCGGAACATACACATTTGTAGATGCTGGTGACACGTGGCAGCTTTGTGATGCAGCCGGAAACATGACAGAAAGCTATGACAAATTGTATCAGTTTACATATTTGAATGAACCGTATGAAAATATGTCTCCGGAAGACTATGGCATCTACGATGAAAACGAAGATATTATGATGTTGGACGGTGATTCAGATGGAGAGGACAATCTCGGACAGGAGAGTGCAGCAGATAGTTTTTCCATTAGAACAGGCTCTTCTAATGATACAGAAAAAAATAAAACATATCATGGTGATGATGATAATGCAACTGTAGATCATGTAAATCCAAGTGGTGATGGATATTATAGTGAAGATAATCTTTCTGAAAATACTACTGATGCAACAACAGAGCCGGCAGAGGAAACAACTGCAAATGGCACATCTATGCGTTTTGTTGTAGCGGTTGTAGTTGTTATTGTTGGCGGAGCTGGTGGTGCTGCATTCTACTATTGGAAAAATAAGAAAAAATCGTAAAGTATAGGAGCAGTGAAAATGAAGTTAGACGATATGCAGCGTGTTTCGCAAATGACTGGTTGGGACGTGAGCATTCTATCAAAACTGTCTGAAGAATATCATGTAGAATTGGTGCTTGCATTGGAATTTAAGGAGTATCACCGATTGCACAAAATCATTGAGAATGGCTACAACGCCTATTTGTTGGGGTGTGTGTCTAATCTGACAGGTATTCCAAAAGGCGAGCTGAAACGGCGTGGAGAGGCTTGTGTAGAGCAGCTGATCGGAGCATATGAGTTTGCAAGTGATTTGCCGGAAACAACAGAAGAAATGCTACGGCAGGAATTGATGCGAATTATTGCAGAAAAACAGGAAGGATGATTGACAGTGGATTCTATAACGATGGTATATGATACAGAAACAGAACGGTATGTTCCCAAATGGCGTTTGGAAGAATATCCGGGGATAAATCGTGATTTTAAGTTACTGTACTACAGTCCGAAACGGAAACAATATCGAGAGCTGGACTTTGAGGGAAACTATGCTGCAAAACGGCTTGGCTTTTTAATGGACGAACGTCCAGAGCAGTTAGAACAAATGCTGAATGATGGAACATTATATCTGCATCTGATGAGGATTCAGCAAAAAGCAGTAAAGGTAGTATGGGATCAAATAATTTTGTGGGAACAAACGGATACAGAGTTTCTGTTGACAACAGCCAATGGAGATTTTTTGAAGAAAGCTGGATTGCTGGAAAATTTTAAGGCACGAGCAGAAGAACTAATGTATCCGGTTGTGATTTATGTTTGAGTATTTGGTGATTATCTTGCTGGTTGTTGAAGATGAAGAAAAACGAAATAATCGAACATTGCTGTTCTATGAAAAATGAGATAGCATAATAGTTGTGTCAAGAAACCACAATGAAATTAATTTTTTAATCTTGATTTTAGTATTAATTTGTGATATAATAACGTTGAGATGGATTTCTTATTTGTTGATGCTATTTAGAATAAATTAGCTTTCTTGTGCATATAATATAACAATATGTGCACAAGGAGAAGATATATGAGGAAAGACTATATGAAAATAAAATGGATTGAATTTGAGAACCTTGAATCTGGATTGAAAATTGAAAGAATAGATTTTTTTGACGATGTTACTTTACTTGTTGGATTATCTGGTGTTGGGAAAACGCAAATATTGAATGCAATATCATATTCACTTGCATTAGCGGTTAGAAGACGTATAAGATTGCGACCTTACTGTGTGAAAATTGGAATTCAAATTAATGAAAACTATTATGAATGGTCATACAAAATCAAACACAATGATGAACTTGATATACTTACTGATGATGAAAGTGAGTATATTATAAGTGATGAGGAATTGAAAAAAAACAATGACTTGGTCTTCAAAAGAGAAAACAACAGTGTTATTTTTTCAGGCTATGACAAAATTCCTAATCCTAAGAAAGATGAAAGTCTTTTGCTACAATACTCAGAGAGCGATGAATTTTCTGATTTAATTGAAGAACTTAAGAAACTCTACTCCGTTGAAATGGATTTAGAAGTACGTGGTGGAATTAGAGTTGATTCCTTTAATAATCTTAAATTAAGAGCTATTAACCAGATCAAAAAATTGGGAGATAGTCCTGATGTCTTTAGCAAATTCTCACATCTTCCTGTTATCTTAAAAATATATATATTAAAAAGATATTTCTATGATTCTTTATATGTTCAAATTTTCAATGCTATAAAAGAACTTTTTGTGGAAATTGAAGATGTTGATGTGGAAGAAGATGAACAAAAAGAAGCATTTTTTTTGTCAATGAAAGTATATGGGAAAACAATGATGCAACATGATATATCTAATGGTATGCTTAAGACCATTTATTATATTGTCGAACTATATACAATGGCAAGTGACTCATTGGTTTTAATAGATGAATTTGAAAATGGTCTTGGCGTTAATTGTATTGATTTGTTATCTGATCTTTTGCTAACAGAAAGAGAGGATTTGCAGTTTATTATTACAAGTCATCATCCTAAAATTATTAATTCAATTGGAAAAGAAAAGTGGAGAATTATTGATAGAGATGGCAGTAGAGTTGTTAATAGTGACTGTACTAAGTATGGAATTGGTAATAGCCAGCATGATGCTTATTATAATCTAATTAACCGTTGGGAATTTGAGGGCAAAATCTAATGAATTGTTATTTTTTGCTTGAAGATTCAAAGTCTTTTATAAAAATCTTGCCAGAATGGCTCAAATTTATTGGGTTTAAAAGCACAAGGGTAGCTGATATTACTTGCGTGGAAGAAAATAATTATATTTTACAAAGCGGATGTGGAGTAACTCAACTTATAACATGTGGATTATTTGCTACAATTGATACAATAATTAACAGTAATAAAAGGATTGATAGTTTAGTAGTAATTTTAGATTCTGAAGAGGAAACTGTACAAGCGAGAAAACGGCAGGTGATAGAAAAAATAGCTGAGAAGTATGATGCTAGAAATTTAAATTTTGAAATTAAGATTTTCGTATGTAATTGTTGTATTGAAACATGGTTGTTAGGAAGAAAAAATATGTACCCACTTCCTATAGAATCAAATCCAAATGCAGAAAACTATAAGTGCTTTAGTAAACATTTTGAAAATCATTATTATCATTACAATATTGAAATAAATGATCCAGAATTAATGTCGATACCAGATGCAAAATCAGAAACAAAAGCACGCTATCACTTTCATTACTTTCATGATTTATGTTTATATAATTTCTTAAGCGGAAAAAGTCCTTTAAAGTATACAAAATCTAAACCTAATATTGCAATGAATGAGGACTTTTTTGATGGCCTTATGGAACGTATATATGATACAGATGATTTAAAATCGCTGAAAGAATTTGTGTGTTTTTTAAAAAGCAATACATAATGCTTTGAAATTATATTTTACTAGTTTCATAGATGCAAGAAAAGCAGACCTCACCTCATTTTGAAGTCTGCTTTTTTTCATGTTCGGTTTAATTTTACAAGAATTTATGTGCTTTTCAATTGAAAGATTATAGCGAGGGTTTTCTCTTTTTATCTTGAGTGTGAGGTTTATCTGATTCTTTCTGCTGCACAGCAGACTGAACTTGTTTTCTCTGCTTGCTAGAAAATGTAAAAGAAGACGGCTTTGAAGGCTGTTCATGTTGCTCTTGATGAGAGAGCAATTTCTTCTCCAGAACAGCTTCAAGCTTTTTGAAATCACAGCAACGTTTAGTGACCATACGCATTTTATCTGGCGTTTCGGTAACTAGATGATACAGTTTATTGGCTTTTGCAACAATTAAGTCTTGATTTTGCTGACACCAGTTCAGCTGTTTTACTGCCATCTTTTTATAATGGGTACTTTCTGGAGAATCTTGTCGGATAATGCGTAGTTCAACAGGTTTAAGAAATCTTTCATCAACCGGAATCATGTTATTGAGGTTAAGGACACCTAGTAATTTTCCATCAACATTTATTTTCATAAAATCTATGTCATTTTTCATTTTTTGATGTTTTGGTTTTGGTGAACTCAGAGGTATGCAGTATTTCTTATTGTCGCATACAATGATAATTCCCACAAATGGACGATTATCTTTTCCGACTTGTGGTGAAACGGAATGAACATTATCATCTTTTTTAGCGAGATCACGGATGTATTTCATATCTAATTTGTATAGCCGTAGTCGTTTTTGTTCCATTTTTTCTCCTTTTTATTTCTAATGAAAAAGCTGCGATAATATTCTTATCGCAGCTTTGATTTTTAAAACTCCCACTCACAGTAGGGTCCACTGCTTTTAAAACTCCCACTTGCAGTAGGGTCCACCGCTTTTAAAACTCCCACTCATAGTAGGGTCCACTACTTTTACAAAGGCAAAGTGCCTTCATACAATAAGTCGAAACTTATCTCCGTTTTTATTATACTCAAAGTCTTAGCATTTGTCAAGACTTTTCTGATATAAATAAAAAAGGCTGTGGACGTATCCGCAGCCTTTTTAATTGCTTCCACTTACGGTAGGACTCACCGCTCTTATCGGTTCCACTCACAGTAGGACTCACTGCTCTTATCGGTTCCACTCACAGTAGGACTCACTGCTTTTTACAAAGGCGTGATGCCTTCATATGATAAGTCAAAGCTTATCTTCATTATTATTATACCCGAAATCATGCCGTTTGTCAAGAACTTTTTGAAAAAATCGATCGAGCAATGCTGAGATTATTATTCCAGAAATTCCGCCTTTTTCTTTCCTTCTGCTTTTTCCAAAGTGGATTTTGAAATTGTTCTTGCATTTTTCTTTAATTTTGCCATTTCAAAATAAAATGTTCGTTGTGGTTTATTTCCGCTTTTTGCAGCTTCCATTGCTTCTTGATTCAAATCATCTCGAAGTGTGGTTAAACGTTCCGACTTTTCTCGAAGAACATCTCCAGATGCAAACGGTTCAGCAAGAATTTTTTCAGCTTCTTTGGCATCTAAATTTAATTGGTTTAGAGCGTTTTGAGTTGCTGCAATTTTTTGATCTAATGAAAATAATAGGCTTTCCAGATGCTTTAGATTAGTTGGGAAAGAAACGGAAAAATTTGTTGTGTATGGCTTTGAACCTTGCAATGTTGCCTGTAGGCAATTCTGATCTGGTGCAAATCGTATTGTGATTGGAAAGCCGTGTAATTCGCCGATTGGCAAAGGTTTATTAGATTCGCCGATTATCTTGCAGCACACGCTTTCTAATGCTTTTCCAGCTTCGGTGCGATCTGTATACGTTGTTCCGTCTAGCGTTATTTTGAATGCTGGCAGATGTGTATTTTCATCAATCGGAAGACTTTTGCAATGCTCCAAATCTTTTTTCATAGCATCTATACTAGATTCAAGCTGCTGCTTTGTTTGAGGGTAGCGTTGAAGTTTATCTTGCATATCATAGTGTACATTTTGATACTCAGACTGCATGGACTTTAATTCTTTGACTTCGGATTCAAGCACCATAAGTTCCTTGATCCGTTCGTCACCAGTGCATAGAGCCTTGATTTCACTGTAGGACAATGCTTGTTGGTCAACATCTTCGCAAGTACGAGCTGGTGTTTTAGAAGTGATAATCTGGCTGATAAATCGTTGTTTTGCCTCCAACGTCTGATAGCTATAGGCATCGAATGTTCCCTTGGTAACATAGCGGTATAGGTGTACTTGTTTGTTGATATTTCCTTGCCGAACCATTCTTCCACGACGTTGCTCCAGATCAGCTGGTCGCCATGGTATATCAAGATCATGAAGTGCAACAAGGCGATCTTGAACATTTGTACCAGTTCCCATTTTGGCGGTACTACCAATCAACACTCGTACATCGCCGCATCGAACCTTTTCAAAAAGTTCTGATTTTGCTTTTTCCGTTGGTGCATCGTGAATAAAAGCAATTTCCTTTTCTGGAATTCCTCTTTCCATAAGCTTTTTCTTAATGTCATCATAGATGCAGAAATCACCGCTTTCTTCTAAGGAATCAGATATAATTTCTTCTTCATCAGATTGGGATTTTGCTGTTTTTGCCGGCTTTCCTCTTGGAACACCTAAATCACAAAAAATGATTTGGGTAAGCTTGTCTGATGCGGTTTCTTGGTGAATACGGTATACATTATCTATGCACTGATTTAATTTTGTTTGAGGATTATCCTCAAAATCAGGATTAATCAAACGGGGGTCTAAACCAACTTTTCTTCCATCGCCGGTAATGCGAAGCATATTATCTACTTCCGGATCCACAGCTCCACCTTGTATATCATCAGCTCTGTCAGCCAACTCTGTAACAAGTTTTTGCTGAAGTTCTGTAGGCTCTACATTGACAATGTGCATTTCACACTCTGGAACATTTAAGTGCAGCATATCCGCTGTTTTTACATCAGCACACTGCTTAAACATACTAGTAAGTTCAGGCATATTTGCATAGCTTGCGATTCTGGTACGCTGCTTGAATTTATTTCCTGCCGGAGCAAGTTCCCAATCGGTTTTTTGCTTGCCGAAAGTCGAAACCCAGCTATCAAAATGATGTAGTCCTTTTTCCTGCAAAAAATCATACTGGAGATAACGCATCATTGTATGTAGTTCAGTGACAGAGTTTGATACAGGTGTGCCAGTTGCAAAAACAATGCCTCTGCCGCCTGTTTTTTCATCCATGTACCGACACTTTTGAAAAAGATCTAATGCTTTTTGAGATGCAGAATTTGATATACCAGCAACATTTTGAAGTTTTGTCGCACAGAATAAATTTTTAAATTCGTGGGCTTCATCGACGAAAATGCGGTCTACGCCCAGCTGTTCAAATGGAATAACATCATCTTGTTTTTTTACTTTTAGCGTTTCAATTTGTTTTTGCAATGATTTTCTGGTGCGTTCCATAGCTTTTACTTGAAAACTATCACCATTTTCATGTTTCAGTTGTTCTATGCTGGAGAGAATATCCTGAATTTGTTCTTCAAGTTGTCTTTCTTGGCGTTCTTGAGAAAGGGGAATATGTTTCAGTTGAGAGTGTCCTATTATAACTGCATCAAAATTTCCAGAGGCAATTCTTGCAAAAAGTTCTTGTCGATTCTTTTTCTCAAAATCTTTTTTGGTGGTCACGAGAATATTGGCATTGGGATAAAGCTTTAGGAAGTCGTCGCCGATTTGTCCTGTTAAATGATTTGGAACTACAAAAAGTGATTTGTTACATAAGCCTAGACGTTTGGATTCCATTGCCGTTGCAATCATTTCAAAGGTTTTTCCAGCACCGACACTGTGTGCAAAAAGTGTATTTCCGCCGTAAATTGCATGGGCAATTGCATTTTTTTGATGTCCGTGTAACTGAATGCCAGCATTCATGCCCGGAAATGTTAAGTGAGAACCGTCATATTCTCTCGGTCGTATTGCATTAAATTTGCGATTGTAGGTGTCTACTAGATCTGCACGTCGTTGTGGATCTTGAAAAATCCATGATTCAAAGGATTCTTCTATTTTTTGTGCTTTTCGTTGTGCTGCTCTTGTGGCATCTAAATCTAAAACGCTTTTCTTTTCTTCTCCGTATCCCACCGACTTGTAGACTTTTGTCTCACGGAGATTTAAGAGGTTCTCCATGATTTCATAAGCATTTTTACTGGATGTACCGTAAGTTTGTGTAGCACTTACGGAACGGTCAGACCCTTTATTAGAAATGTGCCATTGATTTTCGGCAAATTCTATTGCAATGGATTTCTTTCCAAATAGTTTTCTCATCCACGAATCTCTCTCAGATGCCTGAAGCGATTGCGGCGTATGCAGTGTTTCGTACAGAAATTGCTGATAATATTTGGGATCCACCCATGTAGCACCGATTTTTACATCAATATCGCCTGCTTTTAGGGGCTCAGGCATTACTTCTTGCAATGCAGAAATGTTTGCTTCAAAGAGTGGATTGCTTTTTGCGGCTTCTATTGCATTATCTAACTTTTTTCGAATATCACCAGATAAATATTCAGATGCTTCTTGATAGATGATCTTCTCATCGTCAGAGCATTCTGGAACAGGATAAATGCTTTTTGCTAACGTCAGTGCTGATACAATATCTTCCTTGGGAATGTCAGTCAGCTTTTGCATATAATCAAAGTCAACACACGCTTTTTCAGCCATTGATAATGCAAGAGCTTCTTGCGGTGTATCAACGTGTTCAATTGGTTTGGGCGGCTGAATGGTGCGTTTTGTAAAGAGGTCTGATTTTGCAATAAGCTTTTCTTTTTCAAATTTGCTCTCTAGTGCACAAACTAAGGGAAAGGAAACATCATCTGAAAGTTGTGATGTGTTATAGGAACTGTGAAGTAAGCCAAAGCTTTCATAGAACGTGTCATAAGACTGATTTAATTTGCCCTGTAATGCCGTTAGAACCGTGTCAGAGCAATTTTCTTCTTGTGCCTGCAAAATTCCTCTTGTAACATCTCGAAGCGTGAGAAAGGCTTCCATACGTTTCTTTTTGGAAGGAGAATCATTTCCATTCCAGCGAATCGCCTGATCAGGCTTTTTGTAGTAGATTTCTCCGCTTTTGTCATCTGCAAAAAAGCTATAATTTCGAAGAACAGATGGAATTTCGATAGCAGTACTGTCTGCTGATTTTGCATATACTTCTTTTGTTCTTGTATCCGAAATTGTAGCTGACAATTGTGATACAGCCTGTGAGATCTGTTCTTTTAGATCAACACCATCTTCAGCTATAACCATGGTTCCGCTGCCATATAGCTTATTTCCTTCTACAACAGTCCCAAGCACCATGTTAGGATTTTCGGCAAAATATCGATTGATTGGCAAACTTTCATCCGTTTCGCCAATAGAAATCCAAGTTTCTTTTTCTGGATCGGGAACTTTATGCTCGTTTTTCTGCAAAAAGATAATATCGGTTGTGACTTCTGTGCCAGCATTGCTTTTAAATGCCCCATTTTTACCACCCGGTAAGCGAATTGCTCCAATAAAGTCTGCTTTTTCCGCTAATGCCTTTCTGGTGGATTCATCACGTTTATCCAGCGTTCCAGCTGATGTTACAAATGCCACAATACCGCCGTCTTTTACTTTGTCCAGTGTTTCGGAAAAGAAATAGTCGTGCAGTTTTGTTGTACCATGTTTGTCATCTTTGAAACTCAACTCTCCAAAGGGGACATTTCCTACAGCAACATCAAAGCATCCATTTTGAAAATTGTTTTTTTCAAATCCTTGTATTGCAATGTCAGCATCGGGGTAGAGTTTCTGGGCGATTCTGCCGGATATGCTGTCGATCTCGACACCATAAAGCCGAGAATTTTTTTGCATTTCTTCCGGCATACGTCCGAAGAAGTTTCCGACACCCATTGCTGGTTCCAATACATTTCCGCCTTGAAAACCGAAATTTTCAAGTGCTTCATAGATGCCATCAATTACCACAGGAGAAGTATAAAATGCGTCCAAAACAGAAGCATTCGCTTGTCTGTATTCCTGATGCGTAAGTAATTCCTTTAGCTGTGTATACTCTGTACTCCAAGATTCATTATTCTTATCAAAAGCTTGCGGAATTCCACCCCAACCGACGTATTTTGAAAGGATTTCTTTTTCTGCATCTGTCGCAGAACGATTTTCTTGCTCCAGAGTTTTTAAGGTTTTCACGGCAGTGATATTGTTCTTGAATTTTGATTTTAAACCGCCTTCGCCAAGTGATTCATTAGTGATAGTGAAATTTTTCTCTTTTTCAGGCGATGAAGCTACTTCTGATTTTTGAGAATGGCTAGCTGTATCCTCCTCAATGGAATCTGTGTTTTTTTCTATAGGCGGAGGCGTGCTTTCTTCTATAGAGGAATCCGGTGTAATTTCATCTGGAACAGGAATATTAGGCTCGGCTTGAATTGTATGTTCCGAAGCCTTTTGCGGAGTACGGTTTAAGTAGAAATCGTGGTCAAATTCCTTGACAACAGTAAATAAATCTGCTATACTAATAGTGGAGTCATTTAGGACTGAACGAGCTAGCTGTTTATCAGTGAACTCTAGGAGCCTAAGTGGCTCTATTTTTATATCCTGAACATTATACATTCTTTTCAATGTATCTTTTTGCCCATCTGCAAATTCTTCTATGGTTAATTTGGCAAGATAGGGCTGATCATCTATTTTGCAAACAGCGTATAGCTTGTGCATAAAGGCTGTGTTGTTTGCTTTATTTTTATTGTTTTTTTCTGAAATAGTGCTGTCAAGGAAAATGCTTTCTTCAACAAGTTTGGGAAGTTGGTAAAGCATATCATACACAGCATTATCATGATGTTGGTGTCCGTATTTTACGGAATCTTCTAATCCATTACGGCTAACTTGAATTGTCCAGCCGGTATCTGTATTGGTAAAAGAACCTCGTTCGATATTTCTGCTTTTTATATCGGCACGGACACTTTGAAAATCTGCATCGTGGCTAGGAATTGAAAGAATTGGTATTTGTGTTGCTTCCTGATCTCTCCATTCTCCTTGTTCCAATCGATAAAAAGGGGATTTTTCAGCCAATTCTTTTTGAAATCGCTCTTTCCATGTTGGAATTGCAGTAAGTTCGTCCTCGGTAAGATTCAAAATACTTTTTCGAGGTTCTAGTGTGCGAAGTACATCGAAGTCTTCCTGTGTGACAGACGATGGTTCTTTTTCAGCAGTAGGTTTTGGTTCTGCTTTTTGTGGTTCGGTCTGAATCACAGTTGTTTTATTGGAAACAGCATGTTCAATTGCTTCTGAAACTGGATGCAATCTCCCGAAAAAGATACGACTGCTTAGTAATTTTTCATTGCCGTATGCAGAACGGAAACCATGCGATTTTTCAAAAGCAGAAGAAATTATGTTATTTGTAATATGATTCTTCTCTACAAATTTTTCAAGGCGATCCAAAAACAGAGCCTGTTGTTCAGTTTGTGCAAATCGTTCTTTGATTTCATCAAATGCTTTAGTAAGCGAATTTTTTTCCCGTGCCTGTGAGTGACTGTCAGTTTCAGGCTGATGTGAATCCAAAAAAGATTGTATTTTTTGCATATCATAGGTCTGATATACTTGTATGAAGTCATTGATCGTTTCTGCTGAATAAGTGTTATCGATTTTTTTCAATAATTCATGAGGAATGCCGATTTGAATGGCAGCGATTAGAGCATTCTTTTGTTCTGGCTGAAAGGGATTGTTCCCAATAATGCTGTTTAGGGTGATTTCTGCGTCAAATTGAGATTTTTGTTGTTGTAATTTCTGCAATACTGGATTGTCCGCAGAAATTTGTTCTGTAATGGACTGTTTGTGATACTCTTGAAAAAGGTCACAAACCATTTGTAATTGTTGATTGCTGTAATTTGGATTGAGATATGCTGTATAATCTAATGTTAATTTTCCTTCTGCTTCCTGTGTGGCAAGAAAAACAGAAAAAGGCTCTAAAAATGCATCTTGTTGTTCTGTAAATCCAAGTTCTTTTAAACTTTTATGAAATTCAGAACGAGATTTTGCTTGTACTAAGGCTTGATAGAAGATACCGGTATCTTTTTGAGAAATGGAAAAAATGCAATGATCTTTTTCCGCACGTGCTGAGAATGAAATATCTGTTTGTTTTAGATAGGGGAGGATCTCGTCAAATGTTTGTTGCGGTAAATTGGGAAGGGAGATGTCAACAGTTTCTAATGCAGCAGCATCTTGATACTGTGCAGCTCTTTTTTCTGAAATATCATGATAGAAACGAAGAACCTTTTCTTGATCCTTATCCTGTACAGTGAGGGTAGCTCTATTTTGATTGTAGATTCTCCCTGAAAAAGAAATACCTTGTTCTTCTAATTGCTTGGCAACTTGAAGAACAAGGTCTGTGTTACCTCGAATATAACTCTTTTGAGATAATTCTTGATACTTGGTATTTCCAATAATGTTAAAAGCCGGTGGTACATAATGTCTTGATTTTGGAAACCAATGAATTTGAGAAGCTGTTTTTTTGCCAATCAATTTTTGAATATCGTGAGAATCATTATAGTTAATGACCATTTTCACTTTGCCGTTTTTCTCGGCTGCATAATAGTTTAATCGATATTGTTCCAGCTGCTGTTGTAAAATACGAAAGGCAGCTTCGTCCATTAAAAGCGTAGCTTTTCGAATACTTGGCGTTGCTGCATTCCAGATTTGATTGCCGTAGTATTTCATCGTTTCTCCTTTTCTCTTATAATTCCATTACTTTTTCAGTTCATCTCTCTGCTTTTCAGGGGGACTGGACGGAGTATCATGAACCTTTGCTGCTAAAGCTTTCATGCTGTTTCTGGAAAAAGAAAATTCTGCTTTTTGAGGTTTCTCAAACTCCGGTTCTGGTTTGTCATTGTTGAGGATTCCATCGATCATATTTGCATTGGTTTCTGTCAATTCTTCTACAGAACGAAGGTGGCTTTGAGCAACACTACTTGCAGTTGCAGCTGTTTTTTCGAGAGGCATTTCCTGTGAATGTTCATGCTTTCTGTAATCAGAATCCGCTTCTTTCGCAGCAACAGCAGGAGACATTTTATCTTTTTCTTGATGCTCTTGCAAATCACGGTTTGTTTCATAATTGGGATTGATAATGTAAGTAAGCGTTTCTTGTAAAGTAGAGGGATCGGAAAAGTAATTAGCAGTATATGTGTCTTTTAACATTACCTGAATATCCAATGGTTTGCTTTCCACCTCAGACACAGACATATTTAGAAGATCTGCAATTTCAGGGATAAGAGACTGATCGGGCTTTTCTATGGGTACAGAAAGAGCTATTTCAGGCAGAAGATCAGCATTATCTACGCATATTTTTTCTGCAAATACAGGCATATTTATTTTACCAGTCTCCGCAGCTTCTTTTAATTGCTGTTCAGTTCCTGAAATAACATGGTCAATGGTAGTGCCGGATTGTTTGGTATAGGGCAATGTCACACTGTGAAATTTGTCCAGCTTTGCAGTGATTTTTTGTTTTCGCTCTTTTAGAGTATTGATTTTTTGATGGATTTTCAATTTATCAGCCGCACTGTCTGTTGCCATGTATTTTTGAGACAGTAGAGAGATCTTCTGCTGACAAGAATCTAATTTATAGGACAATCGCTGTATTGTGGTTTGATGTAGCCCATCCATTGCTTGCGAAAAGGCTTGTCGTCTATCGGCATTGTCAGAAATACCGAAACTTTTGATAATTTGGTTAATACAACGGCATCTGTCAAGTTTACATTGGGTAATGTCGCTTTTCCTGTCGATCTTCTCAATCTTTTTAGATTGCTCTTGTATTTTGGTTTGTAGTTTCGGAATTCGATTTTCTTGAATTTTTATGATCTTTTGTTCGTTGCGATGAATCGCAGCTTCTGCCATAGTTTTGATGCCGGGAACTTTCGCATTTTGAAATAAACTGTGGAGCATCTGATTGGTATCAATAAGTCGTTGTACCTTATCTGAAAATCTATCGATTTTGCCTTGATTGGTTTGAATTTTATTCTCTAATGCAGTCCTTTTTTCGGAAAGTGCGTCTAATTTTTCAGTGTGTTGGATTGCTTTTGCTTGTAAGATCGGGAGAAGTTGATCAGGTTGTGGTTGCCCTGAAAATACGCTTGATTCGGTGTATTCTGCCTTGTCTTGACTTTGCTGCACTTTTGCAGCCTGTTCTTCCAATTCTTTTTGACGTTCCAAAGCCCTTTTTAATTGTTGCTGCAAGTCATCTAATTCTTGCTGGGCTTTTGAAGTATCGTTTTCATGCGGACGTGCAGCTCCAGAAAGAGCATTTTGTACAATGTCCCAGTCCTTTTGGGAAAAATGTAATGTCAATCGAGAATCATCATATCTTCCCGAAAAAGGCACTTGCTTTTGCGTCAATTCAGAAATAATGTCAGCGGCTTTGTCTGTATCGACAGTGACAAATTGACGATTTTCGATTTTTTTATAGTCGATATTGCCGACAGTAGTCATATGTCGCTCCTTTCATCAATAGCTAATGGGATTGCCGTAGTTGATTTTTTGTATAGATCGAATGTTATCAAAGTCAAGACCATTCCAAGAAAAGCAGCCGTAGTTTCCGGTAAAAGCAACACAATTTGGAAGTTGTCCGTTGCCATGAATAAATTCTATAACACATTTTCCTGTACCACCAAAATGATGATAGGGAACATCCCCCTTGCTATCGCAAATTTTAACGGTAAATTGAATCCCATTTTCCAGAGTAATCAGAAATCTGTCGTTGCAATATCCGTATTTTGTGCCCATTGCAACACAGTAATCTCCGTATTCATCACGCATAATTCCAGTGTCTGTAATCGGGTCAGGAATACATCCCCGTATTGCAGACCAAGAAGGATTCCTAGTTAATCCAGCAGCATTTTCGTATGCAAAGCAATTTGTCCAACCATTTTCATACGGGAAATTTTCAATCACTTCTACTTGTTCCGTTTTGGCATATGCACAAGTGGATTGCATTTCCGATGTTTCTCCTTCTTTAGCAATTGGAATCACATCAATTGAATAGGAAGTCCCTTCCCGTAATCCAGTAATATAGCAGAGAGAATTCGATTTAAAAACAAAGCACATATTATCAACGTATGCGATGTCGGAATCTAAAATGGTACAGGTAACCGTATAATCACGGTTCTGCTCTGCTGTCCATGTCACTTTTAAGCATGAAACGGAAACTGGAGAAACTTGCAAATCAGAAACGCAATGAATGGACGTGTCTGGATGTGGCTGTATTGTAACTGGTTCTGTAGATGGTGAAACAGATGAAGTGACGAGAAGTGCGGAAATGTAAGTGCCTACAAATTTTTCAAACATAGAATTACTTCTTTCGTGGAGGAAATTCAAAACCGGTGGTTTTGTCATCTTTTAAGATGAGATAGGCATCAAATTCGTTGCCGGCTTTGCTTTTAAATCCTTTGATTAGATCGGTTTTCCCTTTTTCAAGTAATTTTTTTGTTTGTGTTGCAGAAATGATTTTGTTGCAAATGGACTTCCATATGATAAATCCGCATTTTTCTTTATCATTCTCACAAGAAAAAGACTTTTTCCATTCGACAACATTCTTTCCGCACTTTGGGCATTTTCCAATCACTGTTCGCTGTGCCTGAAAAGCAGCATTTTCAGCTTTTTCGTTGTATTTTCCAGAAATGTCACTTACAAATGAGACGATTTCATGCATAAAATCATCTGGATTGCATTGACCACGTTCTATCTCTTGCAGCTGAGTTTCCCAGTCTGCGGTCAGCTGTGCAGATTTTACCTCATCTGGAACGACTGCGATTAAACTAATGCCCTTTGCAGTTGGGAAGATCTGTTTCTTCTTTCGCTCAATGTATGCTCGTTTTACCAGCGTTTCCAAAATTGCAGCACGAGTGGCAGGAGTACCAAGTCCTTTTTTCTCTACATCAGCATTTTCATCATAATTATGATTTCCTGCGGTTTCCATTGCTTTTAGCAGTGTATCTTCTGTATATGGCTTTGGAGGACTGGTATAATGCTCTATAACAGAAGAAGTTACATTTTCAAATACCTGTCCTTTTTCGAGAGGCGGCAGTGTTTTTTCATCTCCAGATTTTACAGTGTCCTCATTGCTTTTCAGCATTTCTTTTATTGCAATTTCAAAGGCTTTCCAGCCAGCATTTAAAATTGCTTTGCCGGTTGCAGAAAAATTGTGGTTTTCACAGATAACTGAAACTTTAGTTGCTTCATACCGATGTGGATCAGCTGTTGCAAGAATCAATTTTGCTGCAATCAGGTTGAGAATATTTCTTTCGCCATCAGGAAGATCTGCTAATTTTTTATGTGCAATTTCTGCTGTTGGAATAATTGCATGGTGATCTGAGACTTTAGAATTATTGATGCAGCGTTTTACATTTGGTTCTGGAATAGATAATCCCTGACAGCATGATATGGTATTGCAAATCGTTTGTATCAGATCAGCTGCGGTTTGTTCCATATCTTCCGTTAGATACTGGCTATCGGTTCGAGGGTAGGTAACCAACTTCTGTTCATATAAAGACTGCGTATAGTCTAAGGCTTGTTGTGCTGTATAGCCGTACTGACGATTTGCTTCACGTTGCAACGTGGTTAGATCGTAAAGTTTCGGCGGATTTACAGTTTTGATTTCTTTTTTGATTTCTGAAATTGTAGCTGTTTTTCCACTGCAAGATTCTGCAATGTTTTTTGCTGATTCTTCTTCGTCAATTCGTTCTGACGATGCAACAAATGTGCCGCAGTCCAACTCTACAGTAAAGAATTTCTGTTTAACGAAATGTTTTACATCATAGTCACGTTGTACGATCATAGCAAGCGTAGGCGTTTGTACTCGCCCAATCGAAAGCAATGTTCCATAACGGCAAGTAAAAAGACGTGTGCTATTTAATCCAACAAGCCAGTCTGCCTTTGCCCGACAAAGTCCAGCTGCATATAAGTTGTCATAGTCACTGTCAGGACGAAGATTTGAAAATCCCTCACGGATTGCTTTATCCTCCATTGAAGAAATCCAAAGGCGTTTACAAGGTTTTGTGCAGCCGATTTTTTCATAAACATAGCGGAAAATGCATTCACCTTCTCGTCCGGCATCTGTAGCACAAATGATTTCATCTACACGAGAATCCTGCATGAGTTCCTGAATTACTTGAAACTGTTGTTTTGTTGTTGAGGAAACAACAAATTTCCAGTGTTCAGGAAGAATCGGGAGCGTTGAAAAACTCCATTCTGAAATTTTAGTACCGTATTTGGAATCGTACTTATCTGGGCTTGCAAGTTGTACCAGATGACCAATGCACCATGTAACAATATACCCGTTTCCTTCCAAATAGCCATCTTTCTTTTCAGTTGCTCCTATTACAGAAGCGACTGATCGTCCTACACTGGGCTTTTCTGCAATCACCAGCTGCATAGCAATTCCTCCTTTCACGCTTTTTTCTGATTGCGGCTGTTCTGAAATCGTGCTTCATTGATGTATACAGGATGTTTCTGGGCATCAATTTCTCCCTTGATGGAGAGAGCAAAGAGTACACCCATTACTGCAACTGCAATCATTCCACCTACAATAACTTTTTTCATAGCTTATTCGTCACCATCCTCATCTTCATCGTACTCATCAAAGTCCAGATCATCATTTGGAACGGTAGACTTTTTCTTTTTGAACTTAAAGAAGAAAATTGCAGCACCAGCACCGATAACAACTACCACGCAAAGAATAATCATCATATTTTTGTTTCCTGATTTCGAACTTGACGAAGCAGCAGCGGTGGAAGTAGTTGTTTCTACTGCATTTTCGGATTCATCAATAGAAGATGTGGTCTTGCCAAATGCAGTGCCGTTCTGTTTTTCGTAGTCCTCTACCGAATTATCTGAATTATTTCCATCGTTCAGCAGAGTATATAAATCATAATCATCTACCTTGTTCAGAAAATAAACAACATTTTCACCGCCGTTTTCCTTTGCAGCGGTATAGTCGATCAAGATGTAGAATACATTTCCATTTTTTGTGGTTACAGAGATAAACTGCATCTCATCAGAATCATAGATAATCTTCTGATTCTCGATCAGTGATGCATTTCCTTCGGTATCATAGTAGGGATCATTTTCATAATCAATCTGAGACGAATCAGAGTTGCCATCTGCATTTCCGGTTGCTGTGTTGGAGTCAAGAATTTCTCCCAGAATTTGATCCGCAGATTCTTGTGCTGCATCGGTATTGCTGCTTTCTTCTTGTCCCATCATGCTTTCATCAGTTTGTGCAGGAATATCCTCATTTACCGCAGAAGCAGAAATGCTCATGGGAAAAGGCAATGCCATTGTCAGTGCAGCAAGTGCTGCAATCCATTTTCTTTTCATTCGAAATTCCTCTCTTTCTCATTTTGGGTTGTGCTTGTTTCTTTCATAGCGGTTGTTTCTGCATTTGATTCCGATGTAATCATTTCTGCAATTTCTGATGCTGTTATGCCGGATTCACGCAACTTCTTTCCTAGTTCCAGATCATCACAAACAACTTCTAAGGATAATCCACCCTTTCGAATCATATTAAAAATTTCAGTGCTTTCAATGTCTTGAATCTGCTTCTGAATAGCTCGTTTATCAATTGCATCTTTTTTCATGCGTTCTTCCAGCTCATTCAGTTTTTGATGCAGCCGCTTCAATTTCCTTTTTGTAGTTTCTTTCATATCAAATTGCCTTTCCGTTTTAATAATTGATAAGGAGTCTTGGGTCAGCCATTTCATAGCTGTTCCAGTCATAGCTAATGTATACTTGAACGTGAACATAGTCGTAGACTGCTTTTTCATTTTTGGTAGTAACGCAGTTTCGGTCGCTGGTAGAAGTGCCTATTTTTTCTCCGGCACTTAAAACGTCCCCATTATTCAAGCCACTTTTTAGTTTGACGTTGCTGTATAGGATTTTTACTTTTCGCTCTTTATCGTACCACAGGTCTACCTTTTTAGAAGAAACAATGGTAAGAGAATGCGTATCAGGGTCATAATCTGTAATTTTTCCAGATACCATGGCGTATACGTTGCTTCCGGAATTGCGAATAATATCTAATCCGTTATGCTGATTGATAGAGCAGTGTTCCTGATTCCAACCGTGCATATCATATCCATAGCCATTGTAAATCCAATTGCCGCTAATTAAATCAACAATGCCACCATCTACAGGGGATGGAAATGTTTGATGATTGCCCAATAGATTGGTAGTAGAACCAGTACTACCGGAGCCACAAAGAAGTTCATAATAAGCAATTCGATCTGCGGCATCTGATTGCTCGCTTAGAATTTTTCTGATCGCTTCGTCAAATGTGTAATTTTGATGCACTGTATAGTACAGTGTGCAATTTTTTACCCACTCGTATTTTTGATAATAGGTACAGAAACCATATCCCAAAAAGCCACCAGCTTCTGCATTCAATTTTGCCCAAGAATTATAGGCGTAATGACGATTCCAGTCATCTGTAATTAGATTCTTATTTTCCATAGCACTTTTATAGCCCAAATAGCCAGAAAAACCATTTTTGATAGACACATCTGTACTGTTATTTAATTTGAAGAAGGCAACGTCATAGGGGGCAACAGTAGGACAAAAGGCAGGATCAGATGTTTTTTTGCTGCTGGGAATCCAATAGGTTGATCTTTCAAATGTATAGAAGCGTCCATATCCACCGGTATAAGAGTAATCATACTGAAATGCGTTTGTATCTTGTGTGTAGAATGAAGGCAATTCATTTCCGGAAGGATCAATCACATTGTAGCGTTGATCTTGTAAGTACCAGCCGGTTGCTTTGTATTTTTTTCTGGCATTTAGAATTTCACCATTTTCGGCATTGTAATAAATGCGGTTTGATTTTACTTTTGCAAAGTCTTTTAAGTCATTTGGAATGGCTTTGAAATCGATGTAAGGATAGCCATTTTCGGTTCCACTTCCAGTCACATAATGGAATTTCCAATCGTATGTGTATGTACCTAATTCACTCCAGCTGGATGCGTTATCGTACCGGTAATCAAAAGTGTACTCCAACTCAAATAGCTTTTTTATAATTTTGTAAGTGTCGGAGTCATATTCCCAGTAAGGTACATCAAAATCTTCTTCGTTATCTTTTGCTTTCTCTGATGCGTCAAAGTCATAATAATAAGCACAGAGAAAACTCCACAACTGATTGGGATTGAAATCATATGCCGGAGTGTCAGGAAATACAGCGGATTGTCCAAAGATGAATTCAGTAGGAGTGTCATCATAATTCTCTGTGATTTCCAAAGAAACACCCAGTTGATTTAATCCTATTTTCCATAGAGATTCATTTCCAACAGCAAGCACCTTTTTATTCATGTTATTTGCAAAATTGGTGTATACCATTTCTGATTTGGAGAGAGAATCGTCCAAAGCGGCATATGTACCCATAATAAAGCCGGAATTTGCAAAGACACCAAAAATCAGTACAAGAATAACCAGAAAGATGAGACCACCGAATAAAACAGGTAAAGCAGGAATCATAAATTTTTTGGCGGCTTCTTCAATTCCCTTATGGAATCCACGACGAAAACGTTCTTTTAAACTACTTTTCTTTTTTGTTCTTTTCTTGTGGTTCGCTTTCTTTTTTCTTTGCTGCTGTTTGCTGCTGGATTGCTTTAATTTGCTTTCCTGCTGCTTTAACTTGACTTGCGTTTGACTGGATTTTTTCTGTAGGGATTTTTGATTTTTCTGTGCCTTTTTTGTCTTTTGGGCGGGTGATTTTTGAAAGCGTCTTGCCGTGCGAACACCGGCATCTGCTAATCGCATAAAATCATTGTCAGCATCTGCACTGACAGCTTTTTGCCAGCTGCTAGATTTGGCACGGGCTCCAGCATAGCTAATCGGCATAAAAATAAGCGGTTTAGGCTTGCTGAATTTTACGATCTTCTTTTGCAGGAAATAAGCCTTGGTTTCTTTTTTCTGAATCCTGTAAGTAGTACGCTTGAATTTCTGATACTTCTTTTTCTCAAAACGATAGACTTGTTTTCGCCTTTTTAATGCAGTTTTTTGAAGCGGCGTAACTGTGCCATTCTTTTTGGATATGCGGAAATCTTTTTTCCGGCTGATAAATTCAGCTTTCTTTTCTATTTGGCGATGAACACTCTTTTGTAAGCTTTGATTTGTTTTTTCCGCAAGCAGCATTGTATGCTGCTTTTTCTGTACAAGTCGTTGACGTTCTTGCTTTAGAGTAACTTTTTGCCGCTGAAATCGCTGGAATCCAACAACTGCATCCTTTACAATTTTGCCGCTGGCAAGAAGACCGTGATTTGCATCATCTACATTGGAAACGTCACGTTGATATTTATAAGCGATTTTACGCTTGACTTCACACCAGCCAATATCTTTGATTGTTAAGGCTGTGGTTTCAGCGGCTAATGCAGTATTTATTCCTGCTTTTGCAGTTAATTTTACATCTGCCCACGCACCTTGTGCAGCTGCCTTTGCAACAATAGCTTTCTTTGTCTTTGGTTGTTGAGATTGCAGATGTTTAGTCAGAGATGGAATATCACCGGAAATACGGTGACGGAATGAGACTGCTTTATGTATCACACCACGACTTTTTTGCAATTGCGGAACATCTGTACGCACAAAGTGCATTTTAGTGTGAAATCCACCATTTTGATCTTGTGTTCGTTTCAATTGCAATTGCCAATGTCGATTATCAGCATGACCAGCATCAAAACGCCGTATAAAAGCGTTTTCTACAGCTAATGCTGTATGTCCTGTAAATCGAAGTGCTTTTTTTGCAGTTTGAAAGGCAACTGAATCAGGCAGTATCGTTGGCGTATCACCAGTGATACGGTGATGCATAGAGTTAATGCGATGTAATACACCGTGATATTCACCGACTGTAGGATTTTCTATACGAACAAACCTCGCCTGTGTATGCAATTTTCCGCTGCTGTCTGCATTGCGTTGAAATTGCAGATGCCAATGTCGGTTATCAGCGTATTCTGGTCTAGTACGTCGCAGTACAGCATTTTCAGCTGCCAGAATGGTGTGTCCTGTAAACTTCATGGCATTCTTCGCAGCAGATACAGCAGCACTATCAGAGAAGATCTTAGGAGTATCTCCGGTAATACGATGCTGCAAGGAAGCTGCACGATGGAATAAGCCATGTGTGTTTCCGAGGTTTTCATTTTCTTTTCGGATGAAATGAACTTGTGTATGCTGATTTCCAGTAGAATCTTGCATACGTTGAAATTGCAAATGCCAATGCCGATTATCTGCATGAGCTGGGTCTTTTCGACGAATCACAGCATTTTCCGCTGCTAGAACAGTATGTCCTGTAAATTTCATGGCATTCTTTGCAGCAGATACAACGGTATTGTCAGGGAAAATCTTAGGAACATCTCCGGTGATGTGATGCTGTATAGAAGCAGCACGATGAAAAACGCCGTGATATTTCCCAATTTCTTGATTTTGCTGGCGTGTAATTTGTACACCTGTTTTTAGCTTTCCGGAGTCGTCCACTTGCTGAGAAAAATGAACATGGACGTGCTTTTTTTCCTGTAGCTGAAAATCTCTCCCAGATTGAAATCCTACTTGCCTACGTTTGTGCATTCTCATTTTTTTCACCACCTTTGACACTAAATTGAGTTATGAAACTTTGTTTGCAAGATCGGCTGGATCTGTTGTCATAAGCTGATACATCTTTGTATCTCTTGGGAATCTGTCTACGAAGGGTAGGATTGTATCCCCAAAGAAAATAAGTCCCTGTCCACGTCCGGCATTTGTAACATATTTTAACTGCTGGTCAGAGATATGCAGCTTTTCTGCAAGAATATCTCTGTCGCCGGCAGCCTGATTCAACATATAAATGAAGTCACTGTTATCGAAAATATTTTCAATTTCCTGTGATTGCAGCAAGTCCTTGATATTCTGTGTAATGCCTGTAGGAATACCGCCCCATTTTCGGAAACGTTTCCACATTTCTACAGAATATTTTGCAGTTTGTTCTTCTTTCAAGAGCAAGTGAAATTCATCGATGTAATATCGAGTTGATTTGTTTCCACGGTTCAAGGAAACTCTGTTCCATACTTGATCTTGTACAATCAGCATACCGACTTTTCTTAGCTGATTGCCGAGCTGCTTAATGTCAAAACAAATGATGCGGTTATTTAAGTCCACAGTTGTACGGTGGTTAAACACGTTTTGTGATCCCGTAACGTACATCTCTAGCGAATTTGCAACACGCTTTGCAATATCTCCGCCATTTTCACGCAGTTCTTTGAGAAGATCTTCTAAAATCGGCATGGTTTCCTTAGAAGGATTATGAGAAAGAAAGTGGTTATAGATATTTCTCACACATTGATCGACAATAGAACGTTCTTCTGCGGTTAGTCCATATTTGCCGCCAACAATCAATTCCATAAGAGAAATCAAAAAGTCGGATTTTACTGCAATTGGATTTTCGTCGTCTTCTTCATTGTCCCAGACAATATCCATAGGATTGATGTGCTGTTGAGAACTTGTAGAAATTTTAATCAGCTGTCCGTCAAGAGCTTGTACCAGAGGGTAATATTCGGCTTCTGGGTCACAGATGATAATGTCGTCTGTTGTTTTTAGGAATGTATCTAAAATCTCACGTTTTACAGAAAAAGACTTACCAGAACCCGGCGTTCCAAGAATCAATCCATTTGGATTTTTCAGTAATTTTCGATTTCCCATAATCATATTCTGCGAAAGTGAATTTAAGCCATAATATGAAGCGTCAGTACCCTGAAACAACTCCTGTGTCGTGAATGGCACAAATACAGCAATAGCCGAAGTTGTCAATACACGATTCACTTTGACATTGTTATAACCCAACGGCAAACTGGAGCAAAGACCTTGTTCTTGCTCATAGTCCAATGAAAACAATTTGCAGCTGTTTTTCTGCGTAATTCGTTTTAGCAAATCCTGTTGAAGTTTCATTTTCTTTTTGGATTCTGCATATGCCCGAATGGTTAAAGTGATGTGGAACAGACGTTCATTCTTGCTATTTAAGTCGTCCAGCATTTTTTCCAGCTGATCGATATAAAGCTTAACAGACGGCGGCAGGATATTCGGATCATATCCAGATTGCGTTGCTTTTTTCTGTTCGTCAATTTTCATCTTTTCCACGTCGGAAAGCTTGCCTTTGATAAATTTCAATGCTGCAATTTGATCGTAAGGCTCTACATGGAGATTGACGCATATCAGATCGTCATTGGAAAGATAGTCATATAAAACCTCATCAGACAGTTCTCCGGCAAGCAAGTTGATAGAATAAACTGAACCAAATCCATTTTCTCCGATTTCAAAATTTGATTTTACAAACCTAAGACTGGTAGGTGCAATAAAATCCTTGGTAGATGCACCAGACTTAATTCGATATTTCCAATCGAAAAGGAAGGGGTCATCTGAAAACGGATTCAATGAACGGTAGAGCACTTCTAATCGTTCTTTGCCATCTAAAATTGTACTTGCAACGCCCATGGAACGCAGAATGTTTTGTACCTCTGCTGCGATACTGTCCAATTTCAAACGGGCGTTGTGCAGCGAGCTAGCTTCTACTGTAAATGTCAAAAACTTTCGAAGCACACGACCGTTTGAACCGGAAATCAATTGGCTTTTCAACATAGCGGAGTATTCTTGCCGAATATCGTTGAAGTCGTCAGTTTGTTCCGGAATTTCCAACATTTTCAGAAGTTCATCGACATCAGTGTTTTGATTTTCAAATGTCAATTGGAATTTTACAGTGTTATCGAAATAATTTAAGAGATCACAATACTTGGAGAAGATAAAATTCTTTTCGTCAAAAGTAGCAAGTCGATAATTGATGTCAAAAAACTGTATGGTTTTCGAGTAAGTGGAATTTGTTATCTGGCAAGTACCGTCCTGAAACATTTCCAGATAAGGAATTGTCTTTTGTGTACTGCTTTTCTTGCTGCTTTTCAATTTTGCCATTCTGGCTTCTATTGCTTTTCTCTCTTGTTTTGTCAACGGCGTTGCCGGAACGGCTTTATGCGTTGGTGCTTTGGAGTTCTTTTTCTGCTTTTTGTTTTTTTGCACGGTGATTGCCTCCCTTTCTTTTTGGAATTTCATACGTGTTATATCGCAAAACTGTGCGTAAGTGCTGATATTCTATTGCATCTTTGATTTGTTGGTAAACATTTTCAGATTGATAGGTTCGTTTTCTGGGGCTGCGAAAGAAGTCAAGCGTCAATTTCACTTGCTGTTCCAGATGCAGTCCGTTTTTGCTGTATAGTCCACAGAAAATAGCAGGTGAGGCAAGAATGCCGCCAGTAACAATACCGCCGCCCAACCCTACAAATGATCGCACAAGAAAAAAAGCAGGAATTCCGATTGCAAAGCCAATTCCAAAGCAAATAGATTGTCGTTTTGTAAGTCCGGCAATGAACTTTTGCTTGATTTCAGATAAGTCTTTGGGAATGGGAACATATTGTGCCAAGTTGTCACCTCCTTTTTGCACATCACTTTCTCTACAGTCACAGTAGGGAAAAGATAAAAGTTAATGAGCGTTAAAAACAGATTTGGATATTGCACCAGACCGCAGAATGGTAAAGATCAAAGCGAGGGTATACCCCAATAAGATTGCCATCTGCATGATTGCAGAGCCTCCGGAAGATAACTTTGCAAGGGCATTCGTAAACATTGTGGAGAATATCCCTAAGGCAAGGATAATGAATAAGCCCTGAAAAGCCAGTGCAACAAGTCCTCGAAACCAGTTCTTTCCTACTTCTGACCATTGTCCTCCCATCATCGTAGCCATTGGGAGAGGGGAAATTCCGAGGTACATAAAAATTTCTATCATACGTGATGCTAGTACAACTACAATGACTGCAAGCATAACAAAGACGCCTACTAAGATAATCAGCGACAATAACAGTAGGACAATGAGCATTCCGATACCGTAATCAGATGCAACTGAGATATTGCCGCTAAAAGCATTTGTGCCGAGTAGTGTTGTCATAGCTGTTGCGGTCGCTTTTGTACCAAATGCAAAAAAGCCGGAGGCGATATAGTATGTGTTAGAGATTAAAAGCACTCCGCAAACTACTTTCAATATCCAGCGAACAAAAATACTGTCATCTATGTCCTTGAAGTTATTGTTGTTCATGACCATTTGCATTAAGTCATTTATGACGACAATTGCAAATACCATGCCAGCAACAGGTACTACTGCATCATTGCAAACCTTTTCAATTGTTGTCCAGATAGCAGTTGCACCAGTGCTTCCGCCGCCCGTAAAGGTTGCAGGATGAACACTAAGAAATTGCTGAAACATTCCGCCAATGCCATCTGCTTTACTGGTATCCAATCCGCCTTGGAGCAGCTCGAATGTTGTTTTCAATGTTTGTGTGACAGCATCGTTTAGAAAGTCCTTGACAGCACTTTCAATGCCATCCACAAAATCAGAAACAACGCCCATGAAATCCCTCCTTTTTTGAATAATTTTTCATAATGCCAAAAAAGGAACAGAGGACATTATTTTCATGCTCTGTTCCTCCTTTGAGTGATTTACCATCACAGTAAAATTAACCGGTGGTAATGTTCATCATGCCGACCAGAACCGGAATCATGACGATGCCCAGCAGAATCAATGCCAAACCAGCCATAAGCTGTTTCATGCCCTGTGACTTTGCTTATATGTGATAAAGAAGTAATAGAAGTGTAAAAAATTTTGCCTTTCCTATCCGATACTTGTCTTTGGTATCGGATAGGGCGGGCGGTCATTCGGGCAAGTCCACCTTGCCGACGAAAGAATAGTAAATCTCAATATCCTGTCTGCGTGTGCCGTTTTCAT
>OGOY01000094.1_pt1 | contig 102664 bp, 99 predicted proteins | sample 1552811 | NCBI WGS metagenome assembly OGOY01 (sample SAMEA2580132, study PRJEB22360) | human gut metagenome | biome: human gut; feature: human-associated habitat; material: faeces | place: Denmark | collected 2008/2010 | reverse complement strand
TTCTTGTCTTTCGGGCAACAAGCATCCTTCTCTTTCAGCTCGGTCAATTCCGATTGAGCTTTTCCTTATTGTTTCGAAATTTTTGGTGCCTAACACCATTAAACACATTTCACAAAACTCTTTTATTGTTGACTATATTTAACTGCTTTCACAACTGTCTCAATGCTATTAATTGTTAATGCGGCATCAATAATATTGGTGATAATGGTAACAATCAGAACTCTTTTGTTATAACTGCCATCAATAAGTCTCACACGGTCCCTTGTAACACCCAAAATTCCAAATGTAACAATAAAATACCATTCGGATTATTCGTCCAACATCAGCTTGCCTTTCTTAGCCTTATTTTTTAATCTCTGCATCTGTTCTTTTTCTATCTGCTGGATACTTTTTTCCGGTGTTGGCAAATCTTCCGGCATAGTTCCTCCAATCTTTTCAATCGCAGTTCTTACCTCTTTTCCAACATTATAATGCACTGATGTCGCGGTTTCCGCACCGACAATTTTATCTTTTCTTAATTTTTCTTCTGTCTGTGATATTCGGAACAGATTAGCAATCAACTCTGTACTTCCCATGTAATCAAGAATTTTCTGTCCTACTTCTAATTGTTTTTTCGTATGAATATCATCAACATCTAATCCACCGTATAGCCCCATATATCCGGCATTTTGAAAAATTGCAAATTCCTCATTCGTAATAACTCCTGCATTATGTGCTGTCTCTGCCAACATTTGATTCCACTGTTTGATGTCTCCCCTGACAACAAGTCTTCTGTTATCTTCGTCCAGTTCATTAAAGTGGTCAGCAACTTCCTGCCTGTATGTCTGGATTGCAAAATATGTCTGTCCTAATGCAATGACCTCTTTTCTTGGATCTCCATTCTGAACGATCAGATAACATGCATATCTTGACAGTTCATAATCTTTTTTTGGTTTCGTGGTGACTCCGGCTTCAACGATTTTCCTGACCTCGGGAAAATCGTCTGGAATACTGTGCCCGCTGTTTTCACATGCGATCATTGCTCTTTTAATTACTTTTGCAAAGTTCTCCCATTTTGCATAATCAATTGCCTCATTTTTATAGCTTTTATTGTGTGCAAAATAATATCGACCACAAATAAAAATAACAACAGTTGTAGATACTATTATGAAAAACCAAAAAGTGTTCAGAAATTGAATACATTAAGTCCTGTTTCTTCATCATAAACTCTATCAACTTTTCCATCAATTACCGTAATAACGAGCTCGCAAGTTGCACTCACAACAGCTCTGTTCAGATGTCCTCCAAACACTTCACCTTTTTCATCACCGGCACTCAAATGAAGATGTGCATAATATTCTCCATCCATTGTATTGATTGTACCTGTCAGCGATGTAATTTCATAATATCCCTTAAAACTGTTTGAGTAATATTTCTTCTCATCTGTCTTGTATACTCCGACTGTGAAATCATTGATAGCTCCAAGAGCATTAATACTGGCAAGCTTTATATTCTCAGTTATGGCAATTGCTTTCAGTTGCTCCAAAATCTCCTCCCCTTTGTCAATTCTCGCTATTATTATATTATCAAATTTTCTGTATTCCATTATGTTTCCTCCGTAACTTTCGAATTGTTATTCTTTATTCGTGAATTTCCAAGGGTAGATTGTCAGGATCATGAAAGAATGTCATTTTTTTGCCTGTGTAAGTATCGAGTCTAATCGGCTCAGTTATGATGCCCATTTTATTCAATTCTCTTACAGTATCATCGACCGAGTCTACAGCAAAGGCAAGATGCCTGAGACCGTAAGCCTCCGGATAACTTGGACGCTTCGGACAATTTTTAATGATAAAAAGTTCTAATTCTATCTCATCGAGTTGAAGATCAATTTTATAATCATCACGTTCCGGTCTGTAATTTTCTCGAATAATAGAAAAACCTAACAGATCCGCATAAAAGTGCTTTGATTTCTCATAGTTGCTCCCAATAATGGCAATATGATGAACTTTTTTTAAATTCATGGTGTATTTACCTCTCTCCTTCTTTGTTTGAATACATGAAATAATGTATCACAATGATACTATTCTGTAATATATTTTTTCAAAAGCTTATAAGTATTCTCCACGCCATCCATATGTGAGCGCTCATAGTTATGCGATGCATAAACTCCTGCACCGATAAGGCCATGGCGGATATCATATCCGCTGTGCAGTGTAGCCTCGACATCTGAGCCATAGTGCGGATAAACATCGATTGCATAGTCAAGCCCCTCGCTCTTTGCCAGATTTGAAAGCTCTGTGACAAGCTCATAGTTGTAAGGTCCGCCTGAGTCCTTAGCACAGATTGAAACCATATGCTCCGTACAGCCGAGGTCGGCTCCAACACAGCCCATGTCTACGGAAATCATCTCCTCCGTATCAGCCGGTACAAAGCTTCCGCCATGACCTACCTCCTCATAAACCGTAAAGAGCAGTGTGACCTTGCGGTTTAGCTTCCAGCCCTCATCCTTTACGGCATGAGCCACACCGAGTAAGATGGCGGCTGACAGCTTATCATCAAGGAAACGGCTCTTGATATAGCCGCTCTCCGTGATGACCGTACGTGGATCCATGGCGATAATATCCCCTGTCTGGATGCCAAGTGCCGCTACGCCCTGCTTGTCATTTACATTTTCATCGAGCAGGATTTCCATATTCTCTTCCTTTGTCTCAACCTTTTCATCTGCCACATGTGCCGATGGCTCTGTATTTAGCACCACGCCTGTGTACATTCTGCCATCACGCGTAAAAACCATGCAGTTTTCTCCATCTGCTGTGCTCCACTGATGACCACCGATAGTTGTCGGGCGCAAACGTCCGTTATCCTTTATTGAGCGAACCATGGCTCCAAGTGTGTCCACATGCGCTGCCAATACCAAATGTGCTCCAACTCCACCAATTTCCACGCTGACATTTCCTTTATTTGAAAGCTGTGGCGCATATCCCATAGCCTCAAGCTGCTTCATCAGATAGTCTGTGGCATTTTTTGTGAAGCCTGTAGGGCTTGCTATTGATGTGAGTGCTTTGAGCTGTGTTCCGATATATTCTTTAATCTTTTCTGTTGACATAATTGTTATCTCCTGCTTTATTACTGTTTATTAACTGCATTATAACATCTCATTTTTGCGCATGCAATCCGTATTAACCGTTGTTTGTAGTTGTTTGTAGTAGTACACCTGTTCGCAAACCGCGGGTACCATGGTGCACACACTATCCCACGTTCGCTACGCTACGCAGCTAAGAGGCTGTACGAATTGTGCCCAAGGTTTTCTTAACTCGACGAAACCGTCGAAACTCGCCATCCATGGCTCGATTTCTCCTTGCCTCGGCGTCCATGCCTCGGCATTTCTGCTTTGCATAGCACAATTCTACATTCTCTAAGCAGCTCCGCTATTCGCTTTCGCGGGATAGTGTGTGCTCCAGGGTACCCGCGGCTTGCGAACTATACTCAATAATTTAACGTAAATCCACTTGCAATTAATGCTCAATAATTTAAAATATATCCACTTGCGATCAACCTGCAACAATGCTATTCTTAGGATATGAATACACAGAATATATATAATAATAACAATAAAGATATAAATATAAATTCCAACACCAAAGTAAAAATCTGCGGTCTGACTTCACCTGCCGAAGCACGGTATCTCAACGAAAATCACGTTGATTTTGCGGGTATGGTGTTATTTTTTCCAAAGAGTAAGAGGAATATATCCATCGAACAGGCAAAGGAGATTATGGCAGCCCTTGATGCTTCCATCAAAAGAGTCGCCGTTGTAGTTTCGCCATCCATAGAGCAGGTCAGACAGATTGAGGCTGCAGGCTTTGACTATGTCCAGATACATGGGGAAATTCCGGAGACAGAGGCGGAGGCAGCAAAAGCTATCCCGATTCTTAAAGCCTTCAATGTCTCTGATATGGACAGCTATGAAAAGTATCACAACGATTCACGCATCGCAGGCTATGTGTTTGATGCCATCGAACCCGGCAGTGGAAAAACCTTTGACTGGAAGCTGGTTGACAATATCCCCCGCGATGAAAAGCTGCTGCTGCTCGCAGGTGGCTTAAATCCAGACAATGTGCGCATGGCAATTGAAGCCGTGCATCCTGACGGAGTCGATGTATCATCAGGTGTGGAAAATGATGACAAAGCGGGGAAGAATCCGGAAAAGATACATGATTTTGTTGCGGCAGTTAAATCATAAAATATGACAACTGCACGACACTAAATACCTCCCTCTATATAGTTGTAAACGGATGGCTCATGCGAGCCATCCGCCACTATTTATCTGCCACTTCTTCTAATGCCTTAAAATCACAACAGAACTTAACCACCTTTCCGGTTGCCATCTGTTTGTCGTACAACTTGTTAGCCCTTCCGATAACTTCATCAATTACCTTCAAGCAAAAAGAATATTCTTTATTTAGCAAATCCTTATATTTCTTGACATCATCGGTATCTGTGTCATCTGGATTAATATTTACCCTACTGTAAACACCATCCACAATCGGAATCATTTTCTTAATATCCATAACAGAAAGAATATGCTTTACATCATCCTCTTCTGCTGCCACCCAAATATCTCCTTGCGCCATACTGGACTTCTTTGCCATTTCATAAACCAAATAGCATTCTTTATCGACATTTTTCCATGTCTTATGCTTCTCTTTCGCTGAGGATAATGGAATTACATATTTTCTGTCATTTTTGTTTATCAAAATCCCTATGTATGGTTTATTCTCATAACCGCTTGGCTTGTAATACACCTCTGAGCATGCATCATGCAGCTTTTTGAGGTAACTTTGTTCAATGTTGATAAATGTCAACTTTCCCTCTAGTATAAACATAATACTGCTCCTTTATATTTTAGATTAAAAATGTGGGAAGCCTAAGCTTCCCACTCGTTAATGCTCATCTCTTTACGGATTGATTACCGAAGGTTAATGGAGACCTTCTTTAATGTTCATCTCTTCTACGATTCAAGACCATAAGGTTAATGGAGACCTCTCTATAATTATAATATGACAATTAACAAGCTATGTCAACTGCAGTATTATATATTGATTATATATTGATTATATTTTGTCCATTAGTATTCACACGTCAGCTTGTAACGAAGAAACCGATGGTATAAACTTATTTCAGCTACTCTGTCGAATATATTTGTATTTTCATCTCGTCTCATCATAATCAGGTTTTAATGCTAAATATTATGTAACTATTATTTTTCTTTGCCAATCTTGAAAAACAGATTTGCCTTGATGAGCACCGGTCTCAGTGCCATATACACGATTGTTGCAGCAATCACCGATATCACTGCATTGACTCCTGTTGTGGTCACGCTCCATGCGATTTTGAGCTGTGCCATCGGCTTTCCGAGGATAAGCATATCGTAGAAATAGCTTATAATCGGGTCAAAAATAAAGTTGAAGAGCATTCCTGCACATGCTGCAAGGACTGTCCATTTAAATACATGCTTCTTGTCGGTTGAATATGTAATCTTTCCAAGCTTGTGTGCTACAAGACCGGTGATAACACCAATCATAAGCTTGAGGAAAAATGTCTTTGGTGCTCCGGTGATATATATCGGGTCAAGTAAATCACCGATTGTCATTCCGATTGCTCCACCGATTCCTCCATATACTCCGCCTAAGAGCAAAGCTGCAAGTACTACGACTGCGTTGCCAAGGTGAAAGGATGTGGCGCTGCCACCCGGTAATGTGACCTTAATCTGTAAAAATGTGAATATGACATATGATAAAGCTGCCATAAGTGCTGTAAGTGTGAGTTTTTGAACTTTTTCGTTTCTCATAAAATGCCTCCTAAATATTACAATTAAACTATATAATACTCTTATGTGGCATCAAGTATATATCCAATTTTATATAAATTTATATATCCAGTTTATCTAAAGTCCATTTACACCTATGGTTTAATTCCGCTATAGTGTTTTTTCAGCATTTCTATTATCACCTGCTGGCTCTGCTTCGAATGGGTGATAGCGTAATAGCTTCCACCAAATTTTGCCTTGCGCTCTTCCTCATCTATCCCTACGCTTCGTCCCTTTTCGGTGACACGCTTTATCTTGTTCCCGTCTTCTGTAACTTCCTCCAGATATCCCTCTGCAATAAGAAGCTCGTTTATAAACGAGGCTGCAAGCTTTTTGTGCTCCTTATCCGCAGGACACAGCTCATTTATTTTGTTCGTAAGCTCTGTAAGCCTGCATTTGTCGGTGAGCTCTACCTCATCAAGCCTCTGTGGCTCGATGTAAAACGGAAGCTTCTTTTTTCTCGTGCTGCCGGTTTCAGCAGCCTCCTCATCGCTTAAAACAGTCTGTGGTCTTTCACCTGTCGTGCTGCCTGATGGATTTGGGTTATCTGCAACAAATGAATTTACCGCCGTCACAAACGCTTCACCATAATTTTGTATCTTCTGCTCACCCATGCCGTACACATCGGCAAGCTGTTCCTTATCCCGCGGCAGCTTCGCACATATATCCTTTAAAGTCTTGTCGGAACAGATGATATACGGAGGCACCGACTTTTCTGCAGCCAGCTCTGTACGCACGCTGCGCAGCTTTTCAAACAGCGCAGCACCAAGCTCGTTAAGCCCTGCAAGCTGTGCTGCCTTTTTACGCTTTTTGCCGGTTTCAACGTATGTCTCCTCCTCTTCATCCTCCACAACCACACAGTTGCTGCATTTGTTGCAGATGCATGGCGTTGTATCTCCGAAATATGAAAGTATAAACTCTCTCAGGCATTTGTCCGTCTCACAGTAATTTATCATCTGCTGCAGCTTCCTCCTGTCATTGGCTGTCTTTTGCATGTCGGATGCCACATCGCCTGCTGAAGCCTTATTTTGCAGAAGGAACTTGTTTATCATGATATCCTGCTTTGAGAAAAACAGCACACATTCCGCTTCCTCACCGTCTCGTCCCGCTCTTCCGGCCTCCTGATAGTAATACTCGAGGCTCTGTGGCATGTTGTAATGCAGCACATATCTCACATTTGACTTGTCAATTCCCATTCCAAATGCGTTTGTGGCAACCATCACACGGATTCTGTCATATGTAAAATCCTCCTGATTCTGCTTACGTTCATCATTTGAAAGCCCTGCGTGGTAACGGCCCACCGAAATGCCCTGCTCATTTAAAAGAGTATACAGCTTATCCACATTCTTTTTCGTTGCGCAGTATATTATTCCACTTTCGTCCTCATGCTTTTTCACATAGTTGATGATACTGTTGTCCTTCTGACTGCCTCCCCTTCTTGTAACAACCCTGAAAAACAGGTTAGGTCTGTCAAACCCTGTCACCATAGTAACCGGATTGTTAAGTCCAAGCGAAGCCACTATATCATTTTTCACGCGCTCCGTGGCGGTCGCTGTAAACGCACTGACTATCGGTCGTCTTGGAAGTCTCGTTAAAAATCCGGCAATTTCCAGATAGCTCGGCCTAAAATCCTGCCCCCACTGCGATATACAGTGTGCCTCATCAACTGTCAGCATTGATATGTCCGCGTTGCAGGCAAAATCCAGAAAACGTGGCGTGTTGAGGCGCTCCGGAGCGACATAGATTATCTTGTAGCGCCCCTGTGAGGCATATGAAAGTGCTATCCTTATCTGGTTTTCGGTCAGTGAGCTGTTGATATAGGCGGCATGCACTCCAGCCTGGTTTAAAGCCTTGACCTGGTCTGACATGAGCGAGATAAGTGGCGAAATGACAAGCGTAATTCCTTTAAGCATAAGCGCCGGAAGCTGGTAGCACAGCGATTTTCCTGCGCCTGTCGGCATGATACCGAGCACATCGTGCCCTGCAAGTATGCCGTTTATGAGCTCCTCCTGCCCTGTTCTAAGACTGTCGTAGCCAAAGTATTGTTTGAGTGTCTGGTTTATGTTCATTTATGCTTGTTGTCCTCCCTTAGCTGCACGATAATCCTGTAGACCTCAGGCCTTCTCTCCTTCAGATGCTTATCAAGCAGGTGTCTCCTCTGTGCAAACCGCTCTGCAAGCTCCGGATGCTCTCTTGCTATACGCTCATGCACCTCGCGACGGTGCATCTCGATATCTGCCGCAAGCGTGTGCACATCCTTTCCTGATATGTTGACGATTTCTTTCAGATGCTCCTCCAGATGCTCCAGCCACTCATCCTGGTCAAACTCATCCATATGCGCCCAGCGGCCATGCATGATTTCCTCTATATCCTTTGTCTTTTTGAGCTGCTCTATCTGAAGCTTTATCTGCTTTTCAATCTGCTCCTCACTCTCGGCGCCAAACGCCCAGACAAACTCCTGCACTCTGTTGTCAGCACGCTTTCTTGAGGCACTGCGCTCCTCGTTATCCACGCCACCCTCAAGCGGATAAGGTCTGTTTATTCCCATATCCTTTAGCGCAATATGTATTGTCCTTCTGACACAGCCCTGCTCAATTAAATAGCCTAAGCCCAGCTTCCTGAGTTGCTCGTTGAGCTCTGCAATTTGCTCTGTTATGTATAGCTTTACACCTTTTTGTTTCAGTGAGCGGTAAAGTGACTCTATGCTGTCAGCTCCTGTGATATCAATACTTCCGATAGCTCCGGCATCGATTATGACAGCTTTTGTATCATGCTTTAGATGGTCCTCAATATCGCGCACAAGTACCTTTGCATTTGCAAAAAACAGGCTGCTCGAAAATCTGTAAATAATCACACCGTCAATCTCGTGGATGTTTGTGCTCTCCCTGATATCGCGGAAATGACTGTGTCCCGGCTGCACACCGAGAAAGCAGGTGGCCGGCTTTGCGCTTCTGATTATCATCTCGGCAAAAGACAAAATGATTCCTATCAAAACTCCGTTTATCGTACCCAGAATAAGTACTCCGAAAAAAGCACCAACAAATATGAAAAATTCTGTCCTGCTGACCTTCCACAGTCTCTTTGCCAGATGAAACTCCGTGGCACCCATGAGCGCTGATATGACAATCGCCGTGAGCACCGGAACCGGCAGATATCCTATAAAGCCTGTGCAAAAAAGAAGCACTGCTATCATGGAAACGCCTGCAACAAGCCCTGTGAGCTGTGTCTTACCCTCGTACTGCTCGCTCATCGCAGTTCGTGACACTGAACCGTTTATCGGACAGCAGCCCGTAAAAGCCGCAGCCATATTTCCTATGGAAAATGCCAAAAGCTCCGTGTTATCATCTATTCTGTATCCGTTTTTCTGTGCGAAATTGTTTTCTGCCAGAAGTGTCTCTGCCATGATGACAACAGCAACCGAAAGACTTAAAACTATTACCTCTGAGGCCTTTTGAACTGAAAAAACTGCCTCAAAATCCGGTATATACCACCGCGGCATGCCGGGCTCAACTGCTGAAAGAGTCGGCACTCCCCACTCCTTTACCGGTCCAAAATATGTAAAAAGCGCGCCTGTTACCATGAGCACAACCGCCATAGGAAACTTTGGAACAAGCCTCTTACTCACAACCAAAATGGCAAGCGCTACAATCCCCATGACAAGTGCGGCTGCATTTATGTGGTGTAAGGCCTCCCATATATGCTCAGACAGTTCAAAAAGCTCTCCGGTTCCTGCCGCAGAGCCCATGAGCTTTGGCACCTGCATCAGTATGATTGTAGTACATATGCCTGTGATAAATCCGCCCATAACCGGCGCAGATATGTAGTTCACCAGCTTTCCGGCATTCATGAAGTAAAATGCCAAAAGCCACAGTGCCACAAAAAATGTAAACACCGGTACAACCGTCATGGCCTCTTTGCTTCCTGCCTCTATTCCCATGCCAAGCACTGCTGCTCCGACAAGCGCCGCCGGAGCAGCATCCACACCGAATATAAACTGCGGTGATGTGGAAAACAGAGCAAACAATATGATTGGGAATACCGAGCCATACAAGCCATATACCGCCGGTAGCCCGGATATCTGCGCATAGCCCATCGATATAGGAATCGAAACCGCCATGATGATGATTCCCGCAAGAATGTCCTTTGGGAGATTTTTCTTGTCGTAGTTTTTGAGTGTTGGTGCAACTGATAATTTTTGTTTCATTTAGATTTGTGCCTTCTTTATCAATACTTTCTTTCCTTCAAATGCGAAACCATAATGTTGAATTGCTTCTCTTTTATATCCTCGTTCCAAAAGCTTTGCATCATAATTTTTCTCTTCAATCTGCTTCAAAGCACTATCCGCAGTCATATCCAGTGATGTCTCCTCTTGCGAATCAATAACCTTAAATTCTATTATTACAGCCTGCGAATTTTTATCACGTGGAATGATCATCACATCATATCTGCCATAGCCACTTTCACGGTTTGACTGCACTTCATATTTATCTCTAAGCTCGACCAGCAGGCCTAAGACAAAACCATGATAAAATCTCTCCGGTTCAGATTTTCCCGAAGGATGCTTTCCGCTGTCAAAGCTGCTGAAGGTAGATAAAGCGACCTCATTCATGTATATGTTCATTTCCTTTACATTGCCTCTAAGCAATGCCCTTATGAATCCATTATAATTCGAAACAGAGGCATTAAACCATCCTCTGAACATATTTGAAAACATACTTACGGTTTCAAGATTTGTAATGCTCAGATGATACCACGGTTCAAGCGTAAGACCTCTTTTTTCTAAGGAATCAACCTTTAAATAACCGCTGGCAAGCAAAAGACTCCAAATGGCATTTTCATCGTTATCGAGCTGTTCAAACACCAGTTGTTCGTCAATGCTAACCTCCACAGAATCGCCTTCCAGAAGTGTTTCCATCATAGATTTTATTTCTGCAGATGCTGTTCTGATCAAACGATTTACCAGACCGTTTGAGCTGGTAGATGCCCAGTATGGACTTATCTGTTTTTCCTTTAGAAAATTCGTTATAGACCATGGATTATAAATATCACTGTGATTTCCAAATTTAAAACCGTCATACCATTTTTTTACAGTATCTTTTCACCGGACAGACCATACTCTTCCATTGCATCAAAAACTTCATTCTCTGTAAATCCAAAGCTCGTTGCATAACTGCTTGAGGTCGTGGTTATTACATTCAGATTATTGAGGTCTGAAAAAATTGATTCCTTTGATACACGCGTGATTCCTGTCATAATAGCACGCTCCATATACGGATTTGTCTTGAACGTTGCATTAAACAGGCTTCTTATATATGCAGTAAACTCATTCCAATATCCATGAAGATATGCCTCCTGTATAGGAGTATCATACTCATCAAGGATAATTATCGTCTTCTTTCCCCAGTAACGATGAAAATACTCACACAAAATATTTAATTTTAATCCACTCTCAGCATCACCCATCCTGGTATTTGTTCCTTCAAAATCAGCTATTTCGTCTGCTGTCAGAGTATCCCCCTCAAGCAGATATCTGTGCCTTTTGTAAACAGCCTCTATCTGTGCTTTTATCTGGATTTTTGCATCTCCCAGATTGTCGGCCTTAACCGAAGCAAAGCTCATAAAAATCACAGGATAAGTACCCTGAATTTTTCGATAGTCCTCATCCTCCCATATAGACAATGAATCAAACAAATCGCTCCTGTCCTTATACTGATTTGAAAAAAAGCAGTTAAGCATGCTCATATTAAGTGTTTTTCCAAAACGCCTCGGACGCGTGATGAGAGTCACATCATCCTTTGAATCCCACCATTCCTTTATAAAGCTCGTTTTGTCCACAAAAAAGCAATTATCTTCTATAACAGAAGCAAAATCCTGTTTCCCAATACCAATCGTTTTTACCATATCTGACTCCCTGTATAGTCTCAAATCATTGTTTTATATATGATATTATAGCCAATACAATTATGCACTGCAAGAAACAAATATACTCTTCTTAATCACGTTTTTAAACATAGATTAAGAAGAGTATAATCTCTTTTATCGTATTAAATTATAACTACTTAATCACAGCCTCAACCTCACCCTTCTCAGGCATCACGCGAAGTGCGCCCTTTCTCGTGGTAATAAGCGAAGCTGCTGCATTTGCGAATGTGAGCATCTTTTTCACATCGTCATCCTTCCGGTCATTGATACCATGCTCCAGCACATCGTGAAGCAGGCATGCACAGAAAGTATCTCCTGCACCTGTAGTCTCGACAGTGTCATCTCGCAGGAACGGAGCTGCCTCCACGATATGTCCGTCAAAAAATGCCATACTTCCGTTTTTGCCCATGGTGGCACAGATAAACGGAATGTGATACTCATCTATGAGCTTCTTCACACCTGTCTTTATGTCCTTTTCGCCTGTCATGAATTCAATCTCATCATCAGATATTTTTAAGATGTCACACTGACTCAGGCCCCAGCTTATCTTCTCTTTTGCATCGTCCATGCTCTTCCAGAGCGGTTTGCGCAGATTAGGGTCAAAGGAAATCAGTACGCCTGCCTCTTTTGCGGCAGCTATTGCATGCTTCGTCGCATTCTCACAGATCTTATCTGTCATTGAAAGACTTCCGAAGTGGAAAATTTTTGCGTTTCTCACAAGGGATAAATCCACCTCATCCGCTGTCAGCATCATATCTGCTCCCGGATTTCTGTAAAACGAGAAATCTCTGTCTCCGTCTGCTGCGGTCTGTACAAATGCAAGAGTGGTATGGACATTGTCATCATAGCGCACACCTGTTGTGTCGATGCCTTGCTCCTTTACGGCATCAACAAGCAGCCTTCCGAACGCATCCTGTCCCACCTTTCCGATGAAAGCAGTCTGATGACCGAGCTTTTGAAGCATGGCAAGCACGTTACATGGAGCTCCACCCGGATTAGCCTCAAAAAGCTTATTGTCCTGCGCACTTGTACCGTTTTCTGTAAAATCTATAAGTAATTCACCTAATGCAACTACATCCATATTGTACCTCTTTCTTTCCTGTCAAAATATTATGTATATTATTCTACAAATAACCGGACCAATAATTTGTCCGGTTATTATTTGTATGCTCTACTGATATGCTTTCATATTATAAAATTATATCATATTATATCATATTTTTCAATATCCACAACAGCACTTCCGTCACAATTAAAGCAGATTCCGTCTGCCTGAAGAGGTGTACAGATAGCTGTGGTTGCGACCTGCTGTCCGTCATTGATAAAGAGCTCTATAGACTGTCTGTCCATGATGAAACGAAGCTTTAGCTTTCTGTCTGTATCTGCGATTTTAATTTTTCTGACACAGACGACATCCTTTGTGACGCCACAGCAGGTACGATCAATCTCGAGCACGCCTGCGACTCTGTTGTAGGTAAACGCTGTGCTATACTCATCATCGCATGCCATTTCAACAGTGAAGTCATGGTACTCCTCGCCTGAAAGCTCCACTGTCATGTCGAGAGTGCGGCCCTTTATGCCATCAAAGGTCGTGTAGCAGTCTATTTTTTTATCTGTATAATGACACTTATTTGCACGATAATTTTCTATTTCCTTAACCGGCTTCTGCCAGATACGGCCGTCTTTTATTTCAAGCTCACGAGGCAGTGTCATCATGCCCTGCCAATCCTGTGAATCAGGAACGACACATGCATCCCATGACTTCATCCAGGCAATCATCACACGGCGTCCGTCCGGAAGCAGTGTAGTCTGTGGCGCATAAAAGTCCATGCCATAGTCAAGAGTGTGCGGCTCTTCCTTGATAAATACATGATTTTCTTTATCATAATCCCCCAGAAAATATACAGAGTTGTGTCCGTTATGAAACTCATATTTGTCTGCCTTCATACTCTGCGGTGAACAGATGAGCACATGCTTATCCTCCAGCCCAAAGAAGTCCGGGCACTCCCACATGGTACCTATTTTGCCTGTGCTGTTTGCCGCAAGGATTGTCTCAAACTGCCAATCGGTCAGGTTTTTTGAAGAGCAGAGCACTACCTGTCCCACATTGTTTAAGTCCTTGCTTCCAACTATAAGATAATATGTGTCATCCTCTTTCCATATTTTCGGGTCACGGAAATCGATTCTGCTGCAGTTTTCAGGAAGCATATCGCCTGTCACAACAGGATTATTCTCATGCTTCACATAATTAAGTCCGTCTCCAAATGCGATGCACTGGTTCTGTCTCTCCTGCTCACTGCCGTCAGGAAGTTTAATCCTTGTGACACCTGTGTATACAAGCACATGCTTACCATCTGCCTCAATGGCACTTCCTGAGAAACATCCTTTTTTATCATATTCCTCGTCAGGTGCCAGAACACACGGAAGCTGCTCCCATTTAATCATATCGCTTGTCGTACTATGCCCCCAATGCATAGGTCCCCACTCACGCAGATATGGATAGTACTGATAAAACAGATGAATTTTTCCGTTATAGACAGAAAATCCATTCGGATCATTAATCCATCCTGCCGGTGCACTGATATGAAACAAAGGTTTACTCTCTTTATCTGTAGCAGCTATTTTTTTTGCCTCGTAGCTTCTTGCTTTTTCCAATAATTCGCTCATTCAAATCCTCCAATTCTGTTTGCTTTGCCGGTAATACAGAATTATGAACAGTAACCTATTTGCCCTCTGACGTACTCTCAAGGGATTTCTGATAGCTGTCAAAATATTTCTGCTTTATCTTCAGATAATCCTGTAAACCATATTTATCAAGTTTCTTAAGGTATGAATCCCATTCCTTATCAATGCCGCCGTTTAATATCCAGTCGGCCTTTTTCTGCTCAGCATATTTCTTGATGTCTGTGTCGTACTGTGACACCTTGTTGGTGTCATCTATGCTCATGAACACGTTTGGATAGACATACTTACTGTTCATGTCCTTCAGATAAGCCTCATGCATGTTGTCAAGACGCCACTTGGCATCTGCAGGCTCTGTCACATAAACATCATAGTACTCGTTTAAAACAGCAAGCGGTCCGTTTACTGACTGTGCCTCACGCACCTCAACCGGTGACTGATCGCCCAGATCCATATGCTTTAACATCTGTCCACCGTCAGCGTTTGTACTCATCTCAAATATATTGAACGAATCTTTCTCGCCGTATGTTCCCCAGTTATTCTGTGGTGACTGGATTGGAGCGTACATCTGGTCAATCCATGCCGCTGCCAAAGCCGTATTCCTGCAGCTTGATGTCAGTACGCATCGTCCTCTGTCGAAACCACTCGTCTCACTGTTGTTCTGTCTCGTGATATTTCTGACTCCGTCAGGTCCTGTGAGAGCAGGAAGCATGACGTAATCTGTGTTATTGTCAATGTTTGCAATGTCCCATGTAAAGCAGAGCCCGTATCTGTGGTTTTTACCCTTTGCTACATATGTTGACCACTCCTGTGTAAATGCCTCAGGGTCAATCAAATCCTCTGTGACAAGCTTGTGAAGCCACTCGATACCCTCCTTGTAGCCCTCCTGTGTAGGAGTATAGATGACTTTTCCCTCATCTGTTACTGCAAAGTGATCACCTGTATCACCATAACCCTCACCAAAGCCGTTCATGAGGATGGCTGGATCCTGGTCACCGTTGTTTATAATAAATGACATAGGAATGACACCGCCCTCAATGTCAAACTCTTTCTCAAGCTCGTCTGCATGATCTCTGAATGCGATAAGCACCTGCTCGAGCTCGTCTGTAGTAGTCGGCACCTCAAGTCCCAGATAATCAAGCCATTTCTTGTTGATATAAGGTATATCTCCGATTGCCTGAATTGCCTCTTTTCCTGCACCAAGCTGCTCTATCCAAGGAAATGAATAGATATGTCCGTCCGGTGCGGTACACATTGTCCTATATTCAGGATATTTCTCAAAAACTGCCTGAAGATTAGGCATATATTTGTCAATCAGATTCTCAACCGGAATGATAATACCCTGCTTTGCATATCTGAGCAGGTCGTAATCACTCATACCTGCATTAAACAGTCCATCCGGCAGATTACCAAACTGCGCCAATGCCAGATTCTTCTTGTCAGAGAACTGGTCTGAAACGAAGCATGTCCAGTCGATATGCACGTTGGTCTGCTTCTCCATTCTCTTGAAGATAGTCCTCTCATTAGGATCCTGTGTGGATGTGGCCGGTGCACTTGTGATAAATGACAGCTCAGCCTTCTCCTTCAGAGGAAACTGCACATCTGATACCGGTGTGTCCGGATTTGTCTCGGCATTTAAGCTCTGCTGCTTTCCACAGCCTGCCACACCTGTCAGCATTGCAAGTGTAAGCGAAAGTGTAATTAATTTTTTGAAGCTTCTTTTTTTCATATCCATACTCATCCTTTCTGTTAGCCCTTAACAGATCCAACCATGATTCCTTTATCAAAATATTTCTGGAAAAATGGATACATAATCAAAAGTGGTAAACTTGATACAACAATTGTAGCGTACTTGAGCTGCTCTGCAACCTTTGCCATCTCAGCTGTACTCTGGATATCTGCAATCATGCCCGGCTGAGGTGTATTCTGCACGAGAATTGAACGCAGTACAAGCTGTAATGGCTGGAGATTTGCGTCATTCAGGTAAATCATTGCATCAAAGTAGCTGTTCCACATTCCTACAAATGACCAAAGCATAAGCACCGCAATAATCGGCTTACAAACCGGAAGCATAATCTTAAAGAAATGCTGTATTTCATTTGCTCCGTCGATGGCTGATGCCTCACGAAGCTCATTTGGCACTGACTGATAATAGGTTCTCGCCAAAATCATATTCCACACATTGAAAGCGCCCGGAATGAGGATTGCCCATACAGTGTTTACCATATGGAGCTGATTTATAAGGATGAATGTAGGAATCATTCCTCCTCCAAAAAACATTGTGATAATAAAAATCACATTGAAAAATTTTCTTCCGACAAATTCCTTTTTAGACATAGGATACGCTGCCAGGATTGTGACAAATACTGAGATTGCCGCAAACGCTATTGAGTAAAAAAACGAATTAAAAAATCCGCGCCATATCATGTCATTTTCCAGAACTCGTCTGTATGCATCAATAGTCCAGTCCTTTATGTTGAAGCTCAGTCCCTGATTGTTAAGTACTGTCGGATCCATGAAAGATGCCAGCACTACATATACTAACGGAACAATTATTGCAAGCACAAACAACCCAAGAAGTGTATATCCAATTCCAAGAACAATTTTATCAGTCCGTGAATATTTGATTTTTATCGTCATATCTTTTTCCATTGCACTTTCCTCCTAGATTCCTTCACCATCGTTTAGCTTCTTTACAACCGCATTGACTATAATCAGCAATATTACGTTGATTACCGAGTTGAAAAGACCAACCGCTGTTGAATAACCATAGTCTCCATTCAAAAGTCCGATTCTGTATACATATGTAGAAAGAATTTCCGATGCCGGTAAGTTCATATCTGTCTGTAACGCATAGGCTTTCTCGAAACCGATACTCATAATATTTCCTGCCTGCAGGATGAACTGTATCACTATAATATTCTTAATAGCCGGAAGCTCAACATACCACATCTGCTGGAAGATGTTTGCGCCATCCATTCTCGCTGCCTCCTCAAGCTCCTTGCTCGCATTGGATAATGCCGCTGTGTACATGATTGAAGCCCAGCCTGCTCCCTGCCAGATGCCGCTCGCTATGTAGATTGTCCTGAATGCAGCCGGCATTGTCATCCAGTTTGTGCTTATGCCGAGTATCTTATTCATTGGTCCGATTGGTGATAAAAACATACGAACCATACCACAAAGTACAATAACTGAGATAAAATTCGGTGCGTAAATCAGAAGCTGTATCTTTTTCTTGATGCCCTCTTTGCGAATACGATTCAGAAGCAGTGCAAGTATAATCGGTACCGGAAATCCCCATAACAATCCGTAAATACTTACCTTTAACGTATTCATAAGGTAGTTCATAAAATCAGGTGATGATAAAAATCTCTTGAAATATTCAAGCCCGACCCATGGACTCCCCAGCACACCCTTTATGACATTGTAATCCTTGAATGCTATGAGCAGTCCGCCCATCGGAACATACTTGAATATAATTGTCAGTAAAAGTGCCGGCATAAGGAAAAATATGTACAACATCCAGTTTTTCTTCACATATGTCACTTTGCTTTTCAATGACTGCTTTTTTTCTTTCATTTGCTGTGACCTCCACTCTTTTTCACATTTTGTCTTTTTTACTTAATTTATGCTCTTGCGTAACCGGCAAAGTAACCGGTTACTTTATAATTTGATAATACAATATCATTTGTGCTGTGTCAATACTTTTCTCAAAAAAAGTAACCGGTTACTTTTTTGTTGATATTTTGGAAATTGCGCTGTATACTGTTTATAAACATTTGTAATATAAGTAATTTTTATAAGGAGACATCCCATGGGAAAAAAACAGGTTACATTTGCAGATATTGCGGAATATACACATTTTTCAAAAACAACGATTTCAAGATATTTCAATCATCCGGACTCTCTGACACTGGAGAATCAGGAAAAGATTTCCCGTGCGCTTGATGAGCTCGGCTATAAGAAGAATAAGCTCGCAAAGGTTCTCGCAAACGGTAAGAGCGAGTTTGTCGGCATAATAGTGCCAAACCTTTACCTGCACTACTACTCTGAGATGCTCACACGGCTTTTAGCCACCTACACTGACTATCACTATAAGTTTCTCATCTTTATGAGTGACAAGGGAGCGGCTGAGGAAGAAAACTACATTGATGAACTTTTAGCTTATCAGATAGAGGGTCTTATCGTGCTAAGTCACACTCTCTCATCTGAAAAGCTTGCTTCATACCACATTCCAATTGTCGCAATCGAGCGAGAATCCATGCATATAAGCAGTGTCACCTCCGACAACTATATGGGTGCGCTTCAGGCCACATCTCTTTTAATACGTGACAAATGTGATATCCTCATCCATGTCAATGTAGATGTACCAAAGTATGTCCCGGCTTACGACAGAATCCGTGCGTTTGAGGACACCTGTACCGAGCACAATATTCCCTATGAGCTCAGTCTGAACGTATCCGGTGATTCGTACAACGATTTATTTTCTCAGATGAAGGTGATTTTTAACAATATAGATGAGAAATATCCTGATAAAAAGAAAGGGGTATTCCTGGCAAACGACACATATGCCAACATGTTTTTGAATCTTGTCATACAAAAATACGGCTGCTTTCCGGACAGCTATGAGATAGTCGGCTTCGACAATTCACCAATTGCCAACGAAGCCATAATTCCAATCACCACCATCGGCCAGCAGATAGATGTAATCGCAAGAACCGCCATGGATTTGCTCGTCAAGCAGATGGATAACCGCAAACAAAGAAAGCCTGAGCCAGATTTGGCGCCAACGCACAAAAAGATAGCGCCTGTGCTGATTCGCAGGGAGACAACCAGCTAGTACATCGTTTATGTGACATGTACCAGCCTAATTTTCTCCTGTTGCGTCCTGATATTCCCTGCTGCTCACACCACCCCATGAGTTTCTATCCGCTGAGAAAACCTCATTTGTGGTTTTATTTACAGCATAAAATCCCAGTAGCCTTGTATCTGAGCCACTAACCAACTGCTCATAAACAAACAAATCACACTGTCCATTTTCGGAAACTCTGTCATAAACTAACCTATTCTCATACGTATTTCCATCAGCCTCGCCGGTTTCGAAAACAGCATAAAATGTGCCTTTGGCAGTGTAACCATTGCGAATAGTACCGGCATCCCCGGCTGAGAGCATCCCTGCAGCTGACATGTAATCATATACGGCCATGCTTTCTATATCCAGACTTTCGTCAGCGTTCTCATTTCCTGCATTCTCATTTTCTGTATTTTCAGAAGCGTCATTGTATGACTGTGAATTATTCTCAGTGCTGTTTTCACTGTCATTTGCACCACTATCACCAGCATCATTTCCACTGTCTCCGGTGCTGTCATCATCGTTTATAAGTCCAAACTTTATTGTTTCCTTAAATGTCAAATTTCGTCTCAGGAAAGGTCCAACCTTGATGTTATAATATTCATCAGTACTATATCCATCCGAAGTACTCATGCAGATAAGACCATTCGCATATACCTTTTTCTCCGTATCCATGCCGATGAATGAAATTATCAGATTAATAACCATGGCAGCCATCAAACACAGCCACATGACTATGAGTATTACTTTTCTGAATAGCCTTACCCCTTCTGACTTTTTAGATACGCTGTCACTGAATAATATCCACCTGATTATCCAGTAAAGCGACAAGACCATACAGCCTGCGTATGTTATCAGAACAGACGACAGCTCGAACCAGTATCTATAGTGATATCCTCGAGACAGTAAGCCTCCTACTCCATAGAAAATTCCTGCATACAACACCAATATCGCAGTAATTACAATTGCTGTCGGCCACTTATGCTTTATCCTGGTGTCTGCGTAAATTGCCTGACACAAATCCATTTTTGCATTTTCTGATAAAAACAATGCACCAATCTGCATGTCCGTCATCTGCTTTTGATTCGCCGGCACAGCATAGCACTTATCCAGCCACTCCTGCCAGCCCGGCTTATCACATAGGAACAAAACTGCAGCATTGCAAAAATAATAATCTCTTAAATATGGCAGCTTCACACAATTGATATCAACCATTGCAAGAGCCTGTGCGGCCAGATCATAGTTTGACATAAGAAGCTGCTGCTTAGCCATCACTATCAACACAACTGACTGAAGCTGCCTATTATTCCTGTATCTGGTTCTGTACATAGCCAAATTGTAATCATGCCTGTCCTGAAGGCTCCAATTCTCTGTCCTTTTCGCTGATATATTAACAACAGCGATCAGCATCAACACCAGAAAAATAATACCTGCAAAAAAGAGCAATAAACATGATTTAATCATTCCTGAACTATAGTCATCCCTATGGAACATTCCAAACAACAAGCATAATGTCAAAACACTCCATACAACAGTCAATACTCTGTAAATCTGCACATATCTTTTCTGCCATAAGCCATTTTTGTATCCAATGGTATCAGGGGTGACAGTGTTTGAAAGCTCATAATAATTCATGCAATCCGCCTCTTTATCTCTGTAAATGAAATTGATTTATCCGTGGCTTAATTGTACCACGAATAAACCAATTTGTGTGAAATCTATTTTATCTGTATCTTCTTTCTCATGCGCATCTCCCACACATAGTAGGTCACAATAAGTAGTATTCCTGTTGTAAGCCAGGCTGCCGGATCTGCAAAGCACACACCGCCGTAACCAAATGGCTTTGACAGGGCAAGTATTGCAATCCATCTCGACACAAGCTCCATCGCACCGCTAAGCATAGGCACAAGACCCTTGTTAAGTCCCTGCAGACCGTTTCTGTATGCAAAAATCCATGCAAGAGGAAGCATGAAGACACTCGCGATTTTCAGATATTTCATAGCACAGTCAATGTCAGTTGCCGTAGGCGATGTGATAAACCAGCCTATCATGTACGGTCCGACAAAGCAGTTAATTGCTGCCGCTAAAACTGCGCAGCCTATACATATGAAAAAGCATGACTTCATACCCTTAAATATCCTGTCGTATCTTCCTGCTCCAAGATTTTGTCCGCAGTAAGTCGCAGCGGCTGTTCCAAGTGTAGGCATGGTCTGTGTCGCGATATTGCTGACCTTGGATGCGGCGGTATACGCAGCTACCACCTGCGAACCGAACACATTGACCGCAGCCTGGAAGATCATCGTTCCGATAGCAGTGATTGAATAGTTGAGTGCCATCTGCAGACCGATTGAGAGCATGCGCCAGATTCCGTTCCAATCCATGTAATAATCCTCACGGCTGGTGCGCAGCAAATCATACTTCTTAAACATCACGATAAATGACAAAACTGCAGCAATTCCCTGCGATATAACTGTCGCATAAGCAGCTCCTGCCGTGCCTGCCTTCACCACCACGATAAAGAATATGTCCAGCACAATATTCAATACAGATGAAAAAATCAAAAAATACAGCGGAGTCTTGCTGTCTCCGATGCTTCGCAAAAGACCGGAAGCCACATTGTAGGACATGGTGCAGAAAATTCCCGCAAAAATGACCTTTATGTACGCATCAGCCATGACAAGTATATCATCAGGTGTATTGAGCCAGATAAGAAGCTGCCTCGACGCAAGCACTGTCGGAATCGTGAGCACCACTGAAACAATCACAGTAAGAATGATAGCTAAAGCCACATAATGCTTCAAAAGCTTCTCTTTTTTCGCACCAAACGCATGGCTTGCCATAACTCCAAAGCCCTGTGCTATTCCATTTGCAAAGCCAAGCACCAGAAACATAATACAGCCTGTCGAGCCAACCGCCGCAAGCGCCTTTGAGCCCAGATACTGCCCCACGATAATCGTGTCCACCATATTATAGAACTGCTGAAACAGATTTCCCATCAGAACAGGAATCGAGAACAGTAGTATAATTTTCATTGGATTGCCTTTGGTCATATCTGTCTTCATGTGTAAATACCCTCCCCAAAAATTAAATTCATAATAACTTTTCCCAGCAGGTTCACCCCTGCAGAAAATCCATTAAAAAAATGTGTGAACAAGCTCTTTTTCAAAGCCTCGTTCACACATTATATACACATATTTTCCAGTATTCAAGTACTATTTTCAAAATTTATAACTTATTTTTTAACAGTACGTTTATTCTTTCTTCCTCACACGATAATTCACATATCTCTTTATCAGGTAGTACACGACACCCCATGTCGGTACTCCGATGAACAGCCCCACTACTCCAAATAATCCATTTCCAAGGAAGATTGCAAATACCACCCAGAAAGGTGAGAGTCCTGTGGACTCACCGAGTATCTTTGGTCCGATAATATTGCCGTCCACCTGCTGTAAGATAATGATAAACAGCAAAAATATCACACCCTTTGACGGGCTGTCGAGCATGATGAGTATGGTGCTTGGTATGGCTCCGATGTACGGTCCAAAGAACGGTATGACATTGGTCACTCCGACTATCACGCTGATGAGTGCTACATACGGCATGCGCAGTATCAGGCAGCACACGAAACAGATAGCTCCGATTATGAGTGAATCAATGATTTTACCACTGATAAAACCACCGAATATCTTGTCGCTCTCTTTTAAGATGCTTGAAAGCACCTGTATATGGCGCTCCGGCAGAAATGCGCTCACGAGCTTTTTAGTCTGGCGTTTGAAGGTATCCTTGCTAAGAAGGACATAGATGGCAACGATGAATGCAACAAGACAGTTTACCGCTGTGCCAAAGATTCCCATAATACCGTTTATCACAAAGGTAACCTGTCCGAGCATATTGTCCTTTACCCATTCAGTAAAATAGCTTATGCCGTTATTGTATAGCTCAGTGATTATTTCCTTTGCCCTGTCATTGTTTTTGGCAAGCTCCGTGATCTTTTTCACAAGGTCCTGTATCTGATCCGGTAAAAGACTGACCGCATTTGTGATATTGCTTACAAGCTGTGGCACCACCATCATGATGAGCACTACAATAATGGCTATTATTATGTCCAGACTTATAAGTATTGACAACCCTCTCATAGAAGGTCTCTTTCCACACTTCTTTTCTATGGCTTTGCCAAGCGAATTGCTTAGCTTTCTGTCATAAAACTCTACCATCGGATTTATGAGATACGCCAGCACAATCCCCATGATGATTGGCATAAGTATGTTTATTATTCTCACTATCTGTGCCATTATTGCATCGAATTTAAATAGCACAAACACTAGCAGGATTGCTCCTGCTAGTGCTAAAAACTGTGAAAAACATTTGGCCCATGCGACCTTTATGGTGTGCTTCATCTTATTATTCACTTCCACGCGCGATTCCTCCTCGTTTATTGTATGTCCGGAATGTAACAAGCTGATTACCGCTCCCAAATAATTCCTTCGTTGGTAACTATTGTGAGATTACAACAAACATTATATAGTCTTTAATCAATTCTAGCAACACTCTCGCCCTCTGTGAGCTCAAATGGTATTATCTCATGACATGAGCCTTTATGCAAATCAATCATGCTAAAAAGAAGTTCCACGCTGCGTGCCGCCATATCCTTGTGCGGCTGCCTGATAGATACAATCTTGGGATTGTAGTACTCTGCAAGTGTCGAACCATCAAAGCCTGTGATAGATATATCTTCCGGCACCCTGAGTCCCTTGTCAAGTATTGCCCTTATGGCACCGATTGCCATGACATCGGAAATCGCATAGACTGCGGTGATTTCTATATTCTTTTCCAAAAGCTTTTTCATCGCACGATATGCGCTGTCATATGAGAATCGCGCTCTCTCATAGTAACGCTCATCAGGTGTGATGCCATGCTTTTTGAAGCTGTTCAGATATCCGTTGTGTCGCAGAATAGCTGTCTGTGAAAGCTCCAGATTGGCTCCAATCTCTGCTATCTTCGTATGACCATGCTCGATGAGATAGTCGACGATTGTTTCCCCGGCCTTCTCATCATCAATGGCAACAGATGACAGCTCCTCCATGCTCCAGTTTTCTGCCGATGTTGTCACGATAACACACGGCACCTTAAACGAAGATGTATCCTCCGAGAAATCCACCCTGCTACCTCCAAGAAAGATGATTCCAAGTGGCTTTCGTTCCCTGCATATGCGGTCAGTCACACTGCTTAGATTACTGTCCTCATCCAGATATGTGATGCTCAAAGAGTAGTCTGTTCTGTCTATTATCGACTGGATTTCCTCGACTATGTTTGCAAACAGCATATTCGAGGTACCCTTTACCAGCAGATAAATATTTCTGGAAATGGTCTGCTTGAGCCTCTTTGCATTGTTATTTGGCACAAAGTTGTGTGCCTCAACTATTTTCATTATGGTTTCTTTTGCTGCAGGAGAAACATCCTGCCTGTTATTTAAAACTCGGGATACAGTTGTTACTGAGTATCCCGATTCTTTTGCTATATCTACAATTGTCATTGTTTTCCCCGTCCGGACAGCGATACGTCCCTTTACATTATATCCATGTGATATAATTTATTTCACTCATTATATCCACAACTATAAAACCTGCTAATTTAGCTTAAGCCCCACATGTTTTCTTAATAAGTGTGGGGCTTAAATAACATAAACTATATCCTCTTGTAAGCTATATTACCCCTTTACAGCTCCTGCGAGCACACCCTCTATAATGTACTTCTGACATACAATATAGAAGATAACAATTGGCAGAATCGCAAGCACGAGCATGGCCATCATTGCACCCCAGTCAATCATACCGTGGCTCTGCTTTAAGTACTGAATAGCAATTGGTATGGTTTTGTACTGGTTGATGTTTAAAACCAGTGATGGAAGAAGGTAATCATTCCATACCCACATTGCCTCAAGTATCGCTACTGTTACCGCTGTAGGACGAAGTATTGGAAATACAACCCTGAAATACATCTGTAATGGTGTGCAGCCATCAATCATAGCTGCCTCTTCGATCTCTAATGAGATACTCTTTACAAATCCAGTAAACATAAACACAGCAAGTCCTGCTCCAAAGCCAAGATATACAATGATGATACCGAGTGGATTTGATAAATGAAGCATATTTGCAAATTTTGATAATGTAAACATTACCATCTGGAATGGTACGATCATAGAGAAAAGGCAAAGTGTATACATAAGCTTTGTGCCCTTAGTCCTTACACGAACTATGTACCATGCACACATTGAGCAGCAGAGTACAATAAGTACTACTGAGCCGACTGTGATTAAAAATGATGTTCCGAAGCAGTCCCAGAAATGTGTCATTCTGAGACCATTCTTGTAGTTTAATGTGCTACAGAAAAGCCTTGACATACCATCCTTGAAGGCTTCAAAGCCCTCAGTGATAGATACTGTGCTGATTCCAAACGGATGCTTGAATATGTAGGCTTTTCTCTTAAATGAATTGAGTAACACCATAAAGATTGGTGAAATCCAAAGTACTGATAAAACAGTGAATAATAATGTGATTATCCAACCGTGCTTGGCCTGTCTTACGGCACTGACTTCCTGCGCTTTTTTCTGTTTTGCCATTAGTCCTGTACCTCCTTGCTTGTAGTAATCTTATTCTGTGCAAGTGCGATAATTGCAACAAGTATAAAGAATATAACAGCCTTTGCCTGACCTACGCCCTGCCATCCTGTTGTTCCATACATGGTGTTGTAGATATTTAAGGCAAGCAGCTCTGACATCTTTCCCGGATTACCGCCTGTAAGAGCTAAGTTCTGGTCGAACAGCTTGAAGCCGTTTGTCAGTGTCAGGAATGTACAGATTGTGATTGTCGGCATAAGCATTGGAAGAATAACGCTCTTTAAGAGCTGCCATCTGTTGGCTCCATCAATCTTTGCTGCCTCAATAAGCTCACCCGGTATATTCTGAATACCTGCGATGTAGATAATCATCATATATCCAATCTGCTGCCAGCATACTACTGCGATAAGTCCCCAGAATGCTGACCACTCTGAGCTTACGATTGTCTTTGAATAGTTCTGCAGGATAGAGTTAAAAATCATCAGCCATACATATGAAAGTACGATTCCACCGATCAGGTTTGGAAGGAAGAATACTGTACGGAAAAGATTTGTTCCTCTGATTCCTTTTGTAAGCGCCATTGCTATTGCAAAAGATACGATATTGATAATCAGTACCGAAACTACTGTAAATAGTGCTGTGTACCAGATTGAATGAATAAAGGTTGTATCCACAGTGCCGTTTACAACAAAAATCCTTGTGTAATTTTTAAATCCCACCCATTTCCAGTCTGTAACTGTGGAGAATTTACAAAATGAAAGGAAGATACCATATACGAATGGTACAATAAATCCTATTGTAAATGCTGCCATTGTCGGTAAAGCGAAGATCCAAAATTTTTTTCTAATCGACTTTTCCATAACAAATATACCTTTCTTAAAAAAATATGGGGTGAGTGACTGCCACTCACCCCACTTTTACTACTTTTTACTAACTTTTAGAGAATTTTACTGCTCGTTCTGAAGATCCCAGTAATAAGCCCATTTCTCTGAGAATGCCTTTGCAACGTCATCCCATGAACCATTACGCTCTGTGTACTCTGTGAGTGGAGCAAGGAAATCAGCTCTCCAGTCATCTACCGAAGGTGTTGCGTTGAATGACCATGCTACTGATGTCTTGCCTTCCTTTGCAAGCTCTGATGCTACATTAGCAAAAGCGTTCTTTGACTCATAGTCACCTGTGAATGTATCGAATGGAGCTGAAAGACCCATTTTATTAACGATTGCGTCACGTCCGTCATCACTTGTGATTACCCAGTTGAGGAATTCAAGTGTTGCATCAATATCCTTCTGATCTGCCTTAGCGTTTACTGTCCAGTGGTTCTCTGTACCAACTGCAAGTCCCTCGTTCTCGTCATCTACACCGAAGTAGATAGGCATCATTGAAAGGTCTGACTGCTTAACTGTGTATCCGTTCTCGTTGTCATCTGCGAAGTTAGCGTACTCCCAGTCACCATTCTGGTAGAATACAGCCTCTTCCATACCAAGCTCTGACTCAGCATTTAAGCTTCCTGAATCAAGTGTAGCCTTGTCTGCTGCTGATGTATTTGTGTACATATCCCAAACTCTCTTGAAGTTGTCCATGTACTTACCTGTAACTTCCTTCTGTCCTGCTGTGAGATCACATCCTGCATCCTTGAACTCATAGTAGAGTGCGAGGCCTGCGAGATGTCCTGTGAATCTCCAGTTAGATCCGCTGTCAAGTCCTGCTGAAGCAAATGCCTCTGTAAGATGTAAGTCACAAGCTTTGTTGATGTCATCTACATGCTCGTTGATATCAGTTGCAACCTTCTCTAATGTATCAAGATCCTTGATATCATCTACTGACTTGATAACTGCTCCTGAGTAGTTTTTGCAGTATTTCTCAAGCATTGCCTTGTTGTAGATGATTCCGTAGCACTCATAGCAGTTAGCTACTGATGCAATCTTGCCATTGTACTCAAGTGCAAGTGACTTATCTGTAAGGTGCTTGTAAATCTCGCTGTCCTTTAAGTCATATATGTATTTGTCATACTCTGCGCAGTCTGCTGTGCTTCCGATATTGAAGATTGTTGGAGCATCCTTCTTAGCAAGCTCAGACTTAAGTGTTGTCTTGTACTGTCCGTCAGCTGCTGTTACTACTGTAACCTTTACGCCTGTCTCATCTGTGTACTTCTCTGCAAGATCCTGCCATGCCTGATCTGTCTCCGGCTTGAAGTTTAACATGTAAACTGAGCCATCGCCTCCCTTTGCAGATGAGCCTTTCTCTGTTCCGTCTCCGCTTCCTGATCCACATCCGGCAAGCATTGTTGCTACCATTGAAGAAGCGAGTAATACTGTCACTAATTTCTTTTTCATTTTAAACCCTCCTAAAAGATTTAATATTAAAATTGTCTCTGCAAACATCTTTGGTTGTTTTCGGTAATGTTTGCGGTAACGTTTTCACAAGAATTATTATAGTACAGTTTCGTGTAGTTTCGCAAGAGGATTTTGTCTTTTCTGTATATATTAATAAAAAAACCGGGCATTTTTTAGCAATTTTTACAAAAAATTACAAAAAAATAAGTATCCTCACACTTGCGTTTGGTCATTTTAGTTATTTTTCGACTATCCGTTTTGTGTAAAAATACTTTTGTTATTTTTATTCATTTCATCTATTAGAGCCTGCTTTTGTGCATGCTTGAGCTGTTTTATATGATACTCCCTGCTCATTGCCTCCTCTTTCGTGGCAAAGTGCTCGAAATAGACCAGCTCCACAGGTCTGCGTGTCTTTGTATATTTAGCGCCTTTCCCGGCGTTATGCGCTTTTATGCGCTTTTTCAGGTCATTTGTCCAACCGGTGTAAAGTGTGCCGTCAGCACACCTTACAATATATGTATAGTTTTCATCCATGTCTGCTCTGTCGACCACTCTGCGCCTTCTCCAGATGATCTATCGCCCTGACCACGATATCAAAAATGTTATCGTAGTCATTCAGGCAATAAAGTATCATGGCAAGATGATAGTATCCAAAGCCCAAGAGCTTTGAATCAGCTGTCTTTTCTCCGTAATCTATCAGCTCATGGCAATATCTGATTGTGAGCTCGGCGTCCTTTCTGTAATTGTCAAGAATGCCATTTGTCCAGTTTTCACACTCTCATTGTATTCGTTAAACTCCACTTTTCACCTCTATATATCTCCGAAATAGTCCATAGGATTGACCGGTTTCCCATCCTGTTCCATAGCAAAATACACATTGGTGCCCTCAACAGTATAGTATCTGGTCACCTTTCCAACTGCTCCAAGTGTTTCTCCTGCCTCAAGCACGTCGCCTTCACTGCAGGTTAGATTTGCAAGCTGTCCGTAAGTAGCCGTATATCCGTCTCCTAAATCCTGCACTACTGTGCAGCCTGTCTCTGCGCTGTCATATATGTCTATAATCCTGCCCTCGGTAACTGAGCATACCGCATCTCCTTCGTTTGCACGTATTACCATGCCACGATTATACTGATACTGGTCGAGTGTCGGGAAATAAACCGTCTTGTCCATGGAAAACGGCAAAAGCACATCTCCCTTTACAGGCCAGTTTGTCACATTTTCAGGGACAAAATGCAGTTGTTTTTCCGTGGGCTGCTGATTTTCCTGCTGCCCTGCAGCTGATTCTTCCTGTCCCATTTTTGTCTCTGAGTCTACTTTTTCTGTAGTTTTCTGTGGTGTCTTTTTCTCTGTAGGCTCAACTATAGACGAAGTCTGTGAAATTTCTGTTGGTATCTCATCTTTCCCGGGTTTCTGTGTTGAATATACCGCTGCAAATCCTATGGCTCCAGCCACGAGACATGCCGCTGCTGCAATTTGTTGTTTTTTCATAGGACATTACCTCCATCATCTGAATTGTTCTGATGATAGTATGTCCTGTCTGCATGGATTTATTCATGCTTTTTCTATTTTGCGGCACCAATTATATTTGATAATTGTGCAAACTGTGCAAGGCTTAGAGCCTCACCACGCACATTTACAGGAACTCCGAGAGCCTCTATGCTCTGCTGTATCTGCTCCTTGGTCAGTCCCATACCACCGAAATTGTTGAGCCCGTTTGCAAGAGTTTTCCTGCGCTGGTTGAAAGATGCCCTGATGATTTTGAACATCAGCTTTTCATCATCTACATCAACCACCGGCTTTTCGTATCGCTTGAGCGATATAACAGAACTTCCTACCTTTGGCTGTGGCATGAAACAGCTTGGCGGCACATTTACCACTATCTCAGGGTGCGAATAATACTGCACCGCAAGTGACAGAGCTCCGTAATCCTTCTTGCCGGGACCTGCCTGCATACGGTCTGCGACCTCTTTCTGCACCATAATGGTAATGCTGTCTATCGGCACATGACTCTCGAACAGCCCCATAATAATAGGTGTCGTTATGTAATATGGCAGGTTTGCAACAACCTTTATCGGCTTACCATTATTATATTCTTCTGCCAGAGCATTTATGTCTACCTTCAATATATCATCATTTATGACCTTTACATTATCATATTCGCTCAGAGTATCCTTAAGTATAGGTATCAGATTTGTATCTATCTCGACTGCTATTACCTGGCGCGCCGACTCACACAGATACTGTGTCATCGTACCTATTCCCGGGCCTATCTCAAGTATCATATCGTCCTTTGTGATGCCGGCCGAGTCTATGATTTCCTCCAAAATGCCTGTATCAATAAGGAAGTTCTGTCCGAATTTCTTTTGAAAATTGAAATTGTATTTCTGCAAAACCTCGATTGTGTTCTTAGGATTTCCCAAATATGCCATGATATGCACTCCTTGTGTCGTTTCATCTGATGTGACAGTCTAACTGCTGTCTTTATATTATGATATGAGGATCACTAAGCTATTCATCGAATTGCATGCAAGCATGCATCGATGATACCTTTTGACCCTTTAATCATATTATCACATGAAATGCCTTTATTTCAATTATATTTGTAAATTTTCGCGGTTTTCATACCTCAAGTTGTGGCTCAATTATTTACACGTGTGAACAGTTCAAATGCATTGGCACGTGTCGTGCGCTCTACCTCATCGGGCGTAGTGCCTTTGATTTCCGCTATCTTTGATATAACATATGGAATGTTTGACGAATCATTCCGCGTGCCTCGATGTGGCTCCGGAGCCATGTATGGACAGTCTGTCTCAAGAAGAATTCTATCAAGTGGAAGCTCTGACACTGTCTGTACCAGCTTCTTTGCATTCTTGAAAGTTACGACACCTCCAACTCCGATATAATACCCCAGCTTTACATACTCCAGTGCCATCTCCGGTGAATAGGAATAGCAGTGTATCACGCCGCGGATATTCTTTTTTGCTGCCTCTGTCATGATTTCCATGGTGTCCTGTGCTGCATCACGCGAGTGGATGATAACCGGCAGCGATGCTTCTGCTGCAAGCTCAAGCTGACGCTTAAACCAGTAGCGCTGGTTTTCCTGCACATTTGGCTCCTTATCCCAGTAATAGTCCAGTCCGATTTCCCCGACTGCAACAGTCCTTTCCCATGCAGTCTGTTCCCTAAGCCATGCAAAGGTTTCCTCGTTTAAATCAGCTATGTCGCTTGGATGCACTCCAACCGCCGCATATATAAAGTCATATTTCTTTGCAAGCTCTATTGTAGTCATGGTAGAACCAATAGAAGCCCCGACATTTATTATCGGGGCAACTCCTTTTTCATGGACGCGTTTTATTGTTTCATCACGGTCGTCCTTAAATCTGTCATCATCATAATGGGCATGTGTTTCAAATATCATTAATTACTGTGTCCTTCCTCCGCCCAAAGCTTATCGGCACAAGGCTTCCATGCCTGCGCATACTCCTTACACTTGTTGCACAGGTGCTCCGCACTCTCAGGTGACTGCAAATCAGTTGATTTTGCACCTGTTTCCTTTACGAGCCGCTGTAAGATCTCAGGATTTTCAAGCATAGGACATGGTCTGTAGTGATTCTCATTAAATGGCTGGTTATCATGATATGCCATGAAAAGCGGCTGTTTCAAAATCTCAAGCATGCTGTGTGTACGGATGTTGGCTCCTGAGTAGTGGATAAATACACATGGCTCAGCATCGCCGTTGGCATTGATATGGAAGTAGTTTCTTCCTCCTGCGATACAGCCTCCGACAAACTCGCCGTCGTTCTGGAAATCCATAGTGAAAATTCCCTTGCCGCTTGTCATATTTCTGATCTCACGGACACGGTCCTTGATGTAAAGCCTCTGCTGTGGGTTTGGTAAAAGTTCCAGTGATGCATCGTTTCCGACAGGCATATAGTGGAAGTAAAGTGCATAGCGGCAGCCCTTTTCCACAATCATGTCGATAAACTCATCACTGGTAACTGTCTTATAGTTCTTTGAAGTGTAACATATTGATGTACCGAAAACAAGTCCGTTTTCCTTAAGCAAATCCATTGCAAGCATAACCTTTGCAAATACACCTGTGCCTCGTCTTAAGTCGTTTACCTCTGAGAAGCCCTCAAGACTTATTGCAAGGTACAGATTTCCGATACGCTTTAAGTCTGCGCAGAAGGCCTCATCCACGAGTGTGCCGTTTGTGAATGCCAGAAATGCACAGTCACTGTGCTTCTCACAGAGCTTAACAAGGTCTGCTTTTCTGACAAGAGGCTCCCCTCCTGTAAACATATACAGGTATACACCAAGCTCCTTGCCCTGTGTTACAACCTTATCCATCTCATCAAAGGTAAGGTTCAGCTTGTGGCCATACTCTGCCGCCCAGCAGCCTGTGCAGTGCAGATTGCAGGCGCTTGTCGGATCCATAAGGATGAGCCATGGCACATTGCAGCCATACTTTTCACGATTTTTACGGATAGTCTTGGTACCGTAAACAAATGCCTCAAAGCCCAGATTGAGTGCGATTGTTTTTAATACATGAGGATCTATCTCATTGATAAGACGATGCATGTACTTGTTGAGCGTGCAGTCCTTATCACAGATCATCTTGCGCGCACTGTCATAGTTTAAATCAATCTTCTCATCTCCCATGAATTTCTGCCACATGTCGATGAGCTTTACAACCTCTGTCTCCGGGTCCTTGCAAAGTCCTTTTACAATGTTATCACATATTTTTGATGCAGCAAGTCTCGCTGCCTGATGTCCTAAATTTCCCACTTTGTATTCCTCCTTATTGTTTCAACGGTATTTCTGACGACAAATAAATTTAATATTCCGTCAAGACTCAAATTCAGTCCTATTAATCTCACTATCATGCCTGCGGTCTCAAATGGTGTCGCGAAAAGCAGTATGCCCACAAATGTAACTGCAAATGACATCACAAGTATGAGCCACCAGTTCTCGATGCCAAAGCGTTTTGCTTCCACTGCAGTCTGTATCTTGAACGCTCCATCTACCAACATAAAAATGCCTATTGCTGTGGACAATATCTCTATAATATACTCAGTTTTTTTAATAATTATGATTCCAAGCACTATTGAAACTATCCCAAGCGCCAGGTCAAACTGAAACGCAAGCTGAAATAAATCCTTTGCAAAATATCCGGACAGCTTTGTCACGCCATATATTATGAGAAACACTCCATATAACATGCACATTGTCTTTAGTCCAAGCTGTGGCATGAACAACAAAGCTGCCCCCAATGCAATCAGGCATATTGTCATGACGGTATATGCATTTTTTACATGTACCAATGTATGCATAAAGTATCTTCCTCCTTTTTGTCTGCTATTTTAATCCTGCAACAGCCAATTTAAAACGGACAAAAAAATAAGAGTGTCTGAAATTCAGACACTCTATCAAATCTGTTCGAATTATTTTGTCATCCAATATCCGCCTGCCTACAGGCAGCACTCAATCATATCATAAATTGTGGCATCGAAAGAGTCACCTATTCTCTTAACAATATCTCTGTTGTATTGGCTTTTTGACAGTCCAACGCCATTTGCCGTAATGGTCTCAGGTAGGCTGCTCATCATACTGCATCTCTCAATCCACTTTATTGTGCTGCCCACGATTCCGTTGCTGTAAAATGCCGTGATAAAAGCAATGTCACTATCATCTAGGCTATAGCCCTCTGCCTTTTCCAGCACAAAGCGGCGCACCATCTGTGTGACCACGGCATCCAGATATGTCCTTAATACCCTGCCGTTTTCCGATGCATAAATGTGCATTATCGCCTCGCGGTTATTAAGAATAATGGCAGCGACTCTGGCATATGCATCATGAAATGTCACGCCTTCCTTTGCCTCATCCATCACAAGCCTGACCTCGTCCTCAAATATGGCCTCAAGCACATCATATATGTCCTTGAAATAATAGTAAAATGTATTTCTGTTTATCTCACACTGCTCGCATATATCCTTGACTGTAATCCTGTCAAGCGGTTTGTTTTTCAGTATATGTAAAAAAGTCTTCATTATGGCTTTTCTGGTAAATGTTGCCATGTGTATATCTCCTGCTATGCTGTGCCTGCTGTGCTGCTGTTCACATTAAGGTATGAACAATAACATCGTGTCTCCCTCACTCAGCGTGCGCGTATTATACATAAACCATACTCTCAACCGCCATTATATTAGATTGTTATATTTTTGTCAAACTATGTTTCCGTGTAACTTCAAAGTAAATTCAAAGACCAACACCAAAAGAAAGAAACATATCCATTAAAATCCAAAGTCCGCATAATCCTGCGGCAGAAATCTATGGTAAATAATATGGCAGCCCTCGTCATGGAAGCAATAGTAGTATGTGTCATCCGGCTCATTTAAGAAGCGGATGTAACAGTCAAACTCGCCGTTTTGCATTTCCTTTTTCTCGATGTCGTCCGAGTATTTGTAAAACAGCTCAGTTATCTGCTCCATGGTGCAGCCATGCGTGCCGACAAGTGCAATCAGCTCACTGATGAACTCATTGTCAGCTGTGTTTTCATGCACATACTCACTGCCCTCAAGTGGTATCTCTATGCAGAAACGCTCATTTTTTGCGGTGACCTTTATCTCACCTATGGTGTCAGTAAGCTGTTTGGGCAGGTTGTTTGGAGCAAGGATTTCAAGCATCTGCTGTTCTGAAATCATGCCGGTTGCAATTTTATTATCAGCCCCTGCACACTCAAAGAAATGTCTGAGCGTGGAAAGAGGATAATACAGTCTGACTATTTCCTTCCTGTAGCCAAGCTTTGCCTGCTGCTCTTTTACTATATCAATAAGACTCTTCGCCAGACGAGCATAACCGGTGCTGCTATAATCACCACTATAATTCATTTTATCGTCAAAATCACATATTTTTGTCATACTGCTATCGTCTCTTTCTCCCGGCTTTTAAGGCTTTTCTATGGCATGCTCACCTTATCGAGTATTCCTGTCAGGTGTGCTATAGCCACGCCATAGTTTGTCATCGGCACATGCTGAGTGCGTGCCCTGTCTATCCTTGATAATACATATTTTCTGTTAAACATGCATGCGCCACACTGAATAACGAGGTCGTACTGCGAAAGATTATCAGGGAAGTCTGTACCGCTTGTAATATCCACGGTAAGCTCCTCACCGACACGCTTTCGAAGCAGGTTCGGAAGCTTCACCCTGCCTATATCCTCCGCAAGAGGCGCATGTGTACAGCACTCTGCGATAAGCACTCTTGAGGATGGCTTTAAGGCATCAATTGCTCTTGCGCTCTCCACATAGTATGGCAGATCACCCTTGTATGCTGCAAAAAGCACTGAAAATGATGTGAGCATACTCTCCGCCGGTTTGTGCTCGTACACATAGCCAAACACCTGTGAATCTGTCACGATGAGCTTTGGCGCGTGAGATAATGCTGCAAGTGCATCTGTCATTTTGTCAGTTGTCGTGCTCATCACAAGGCATTTTCTATCGAGCAATTCCCTGAGTGTCTGCACCTGCGGCAATATGAGTCTGCCCTTTGGCGCCTGGATATCCTGTGGCATGACAAGAAGCACCAGGTCTGTCTGAGAAACAAGGTCTCCCAGGATAAATTCCTGTCCGAAATCCTCAGGCAAAAGGCGTGTGAGTGCAGAGATAACGGCATCCATTCCCTTGCCCTTTAATGCGCTGACTGCTACAACCTCAAAGCTATTGTCTGCATTTTTGCCCATCACAGCACTGTTTTCCTCATAAACCCAGCACTTCGCGGCCTCTATTGCAGCATTGTCAAGCTTTCCACTGCTCTTTTCCTGTGCCTCTGCGGAAAGCAAAATCTCGTCTATCTTGTTTAAGGCAAATACAACCGGGGTATGTTTTTTTGCAAATAACAGGCTCCACTCTGCCTCATCCTTAAAAGCCTTTTTAAATGGTACCCCTGCCTTTTTTGCAGCAATGACCTCTGCAATATCAAGCACTACAACGGCTATGTCTGTCTTCTCTGCTGCCAGATGAGTCTTTTCCACACGTCTTTCACCAAGCTCACTGTCATCATCAAAGCCCGCCGTATCAATAATTACGCACGGTCCGAGCGGATGAATTTCCATCGGCTTGTACACAGGGTCGGTTGTCGTACCTGCCACGTCAGCTACAATGGAAACCTCCTGCTTTGTAACCGCATTTATCAGAGATGACTTACCACTGTTTGTCTTTCCGTATATACCTATATGAAGTCTGTTGGCAGAGGGCGTCTCATTCAAATTTCCCATATTTCCTCCTTTAGAAACGGAAATCACGCTTTCCGTCTGCTATATCATGTATATGCTCATAGCAGGTCTGCTTAACCTTTGGATTGGTAATCTTTTCTATTTCCCTGTCGATGAGCTTCATTCCAAGCTCTCTTGTCTGCGGGCTTGCATAGTCCTCGAGATACTCCTTAAGTGTCATGAGTGCGTTCGGATGACAGCAATTAAGTATCTGCATGCTCTTGCACAGTGCCATAAAACGGTCTCCCGTTCTGCCCTCTCTGTAGCAGGCTGTACAGAAGGATGGAATATAGTCCATCTTCATAAGCCAGTTTACCACCTCGTCAAGTGTTCTCTGGTCGCTGACATCAAACTGCTCCGATGTTGCCTCTGCATTTTTCTCAGCCTCCGGGTCTGCATAGCCTCCAACACTTGTCTTTGATGCGCCGCTGATCTGTGAAACACCGAGCGGCAGAACCTTTTCACGGACAGCCTGACTCTCACGGGTTGAGATTATCATTCCTGTGTATGGCACTGAAATACGGATAAGTGCGCATATTTTGGCGAAGGTATCATCACTGATGCCATTGTCAAATACATCCGGGTCTATATCATCTGCGTGCTTTATACGCGGCACACTGATGGTGTGAGGACCTACACCGTGCACTGCCTCAAGGTGCTCTGCATGCATCAAAAGTCCTGCAAACTCGTACTTGTATTTGTCCAGTCCGAAAAGTACACCAAGTCCCACATCATCAATGCCGCCCTCCATAGCACGGTCCATGGCCTCTGTGTGATATGCATAGTCATGCTTTGGTCCTGTCGGATGAAGCTGCTCATAGCTCTCCTTGTGATATGTCTCCTGGAAGAGTATGTAGGTTCCGATTCCTGCCTCCTTGAGCTTTCTGTAATTCTCCACTGTAGTGGCAGCGATATTTACATTTACACGGCGGATAGCTCCGTTTTTGTGCTTGATGCTGTAGATTGTGTTGATACACTCGAGAATATACTCAATCGGATTGTTTACAGGGTCCTCTCCTGCCTCGATTGCAAGACGCTTGTGTCCCATATCCTGAAGGGCTGTGACCTCCTTTACTATCTCCTCCTGAGTGAGCTTCTTTCTCGCAATATGCTTATTTTTCATGTGATATGGACAATAAACACAGCCGTTCACACAGTAGTTTGACAGATAAAGCGGTGCAAAAAGCACGATTCTGTTTCCGTAGAAATCCTTCTTTATCTGCTGTGCAAGCTTATAAACCTCGTCAAGCTTCTCCGGAATCTCACAGGCTAAAAGCACTGATGCCTCTCTGTGTGTGAGTCCTTTTTTTAGCTTTGCTTTCTCGATAATCGCATCGATAAGCCCTATATTATTTTTGTTTGCCTCTGCGTATTCGAGAGTCTCTTTGATTTCCTCGTCTGAGATGAATTCCTCAGCCTTTAATGATTTTACGTTGTACATTTTTATCTCCTTCTATATCCTAGTGTTGTTTTATATTTATTAATCGTAACTATTAATCAAAAATCTGCGTAGTCCCCGCGCGACACCACCACCTGATATCCTATGCTCTTCATCCGGTTTTCCATACAGTAGCGGCACTCTGCTGCCTCATCTCCTGTGCAGATTTTATTGTCGTAAAGCTTGTATTTGTCACGGACATTGACCGGTGAGAGGTTTGGCATCACAACATTGGCACCCGACTGTATACCCTTTTCCCTGCCGAGCGGATGGATTGTGCCAAGCGCTGTCGTGGCAGGCAGCAGCACTTTTGGATGTATGAGCCTGATGATTGAAAGCAGGCGAAGCGTCTCATCCATCGTGCCTGACTTCTCGTTTGCAAAAGGTGTATCCTTCTGCGATATGAACGGACCGATTCCAACCATGTGAGGCTCAAGCTCCTTTATAAACTGCAAATCCTCATACAATGTCTCCACTGTCTGTCCCGGCGAGCCGACCATGAAGCCGCAGCCCACCTGATATCCTATCTCTTTCAAATCCCAAAGGCACTGCTTTCTGTTTGCAAGTGACATCTCTACCGGATGAAGCCTACTGTAATGCTTTTTATCCGCAGTCTCATGGCGCAGCAGATATCTGTCTGCCCCTGCATCAAAATAGCTCTGATAGCTCTCCTTTGACTTTTCTCCGATAGAGAGTGTAACTGCGCAGTCCGGATACTTTGCCTTAATCCCGGACACTATCTCACAGATACGCTCATCCGTGTAGTACGGATCTTCACCTCCCTGCAGCACAAAGGTACGAAAACCAAGCTCATAGCCGCTCTCGCAGCATGCCATAATCTGCTCCGTACTCAGGCGGTAGCGGTCCGCGTGAATATTGCTGTGCCTTATGCCGCAGTAGAGACAGTCGTTTTTGCAGTAGTTGGTAAACTCTATCAGCCCTCGTATAAAAACCTGATTGCCATAGGTCTCGTGTGCTTTCTCAGATGCCCTCTTTCTAAGGTAATCAACTGCCTGCATATCATCCGTCTCAAGCAGCATATGCAGCTGCTCGAGGGTGATATTCCGGCGGGCCGTAATTTCATCTATAATTTTTATTATTGCTGTATTTTCGGTCATGCTTTCTCCTGTAGTCTGGTCTGCTTTATTTATTAGAGTAAACTGTCTTCACTCCTATGCCATCCAGCCTGCCAATCCTGCCGGACAAAGCACTGATAATATCCTGTGGTGCGTCAATCGCCACACTGATGATATTCACGTTCTTTTTCTCGTATGGTATACCCATGCGCCCAACAATGAAGCTGCCGTACTCATGCAGCAGATGATTAAGCTGCTCAACCGAATCCGGGTTTTCAACTATAATGCCGATCAGGGCTATTCTTGTTTCCATGCGTTACTCCTTATAATATTTAATATGCGGTTATTGTACCTCTTTGTATTTAATGAGAACAAAGCCCCAACATTAATTGAAAATTCGCCTCTTTCGAGGCTTCTCCGCAGCTTGACGCTGCTACAATTTTCAATTTATGTTGGGATGTCCAATAACCACATACGCCCTTGCATGCGAGCATGCAGATGCGCATGCGGTTATTGTACCTCTTTGTTCACTAACAAAGGGTGCACTTCGCCGGAAGTACACCCTAAATCTTAAAATGTTCTTCCTCCTTATACGTGAAGCAACTATCATCTGCTCACAGTATTTGGTGTCAGTGACTCTGAATTATGACATCAGAGCCTTCAATGTCTGCAGGCTTGAAGAAAGAGAGCTGTTATCAGCATGTCTCGCTTCTTGCGTGCTATCTAATATCTAATCCGATTGTATCATGTCTAAATCATTTCAACAATATTATATCTGCTTGTTTCCCGAAATATACACTATTTTGGAACAAAAAAAGAACAGCCATCGTTCTGCTGTCCTTTAGGAGAAGGTATTTTACTATGGGGATAGTAAAAATATATAATGTATTGGGGGGTTTTTACGTTAATTATAGTATCACGTGCCATGAAAAATGTCTATTATCGTGATGCACAAACATGCATAAATTTTCAATTATTTTTTATGCAATATGTATATCATTGATTTAAGATAATCATTTGGTTACAATTACAGCCCATTAAGAATTTCAATATTTTTGAAAAGAAATCTACTTACAAGTTGACTTTTTTAACCTAAAGGAAGAAAATAGAAACATAAATTGGAATGAAAGGAGCGGACTCTCATGAAGAAAATACTGGTTTTACCACTGTTGCTTTGTCTTATATTCTGCTCCTTTCTAAGTCTCGACAAAAATCTGGACGAATTTGATCCTGACCGCACAGCATACGGTTCATACGATCACAGGGTTGTCTGGGGCTCTTATGCCTCTTCTGATAAGGCCGCGCTTCCACAGCAGGAAGTCTTGGACTCACGCGCAGTGCTTTATTCAGAGTCAGATATGTCGGCACTCATGGATTGCCAGTATATAGAGGAAATACCTTCTTTTCCTGCAGTCATATGCCGCATCCGTACCTCTTCGCTTGGTTTTTTAGGCAGGCTTACATCCAATTTAAGCTGGCTGGGTGCGTTACTCCAGTTAATACATATTATTTTATTCGCATATGCCGCTATCGTGGTCATGCGCATATGTCTCACAAACACGAGCCGGCGCTTTATTATCCGTTTTATCCACGACAAGGATGGGCATAAACTAATTTCCTTCGCTGATTATTTCAAAACTCGCGCATATGCGGAGGAAATATAACTTAGATACATTAAATAAACATTTTCTCCGCGTCATGCTGATAAAGTAAAACGGAGGATTTAAAATGCTTGAAACAATAATAATTGTCGTGTGTGCTGCCGTTTGTATCGGCGCTGCAGCCTATGCCTGGTGGATGGAGAACGGTCCTGAGAAGGACGACAGTGATGCAGCCGGAAATAACAGCCATAGCCATGCTTATACCAAATACGACAGCAATATCAAGGATGATATTGTCTTTCACAAAGCACACAAATAATGATAACATTTATCAACATTAGTAACTATAAACCTAAATAAATTATCTCACCCAATTCGTCATATATCATCTTTAACCCGGATGTATTATGGCAGAACAAAACGAGCCACAATCCTGATACCCACAGGATTGCGGCTCGTTTTTATATTTCTGTATCTTCACCTCTGCAAAACGATGTACTAAATATTAAGCATATCGCTGAGTTCCTTGAGTGCTCCGTCTGTCTCATGTGCGAGAACCTTCTTTGCAAGCAGCTTTCCAAGCTGAACACCTTCCTGATCGAAGCTGTTTACATTCCATAAGAAGCCCTGGAACATGATCTTGTTCTCAAAGTGTGCAAGGAGTGCACCAAGAGATGCAGGATTTACCTGGTCTCCGATGATGATGCTTGAAGGACGTCCACCCTCGAAGTTCTTGTTCTTGTTGTCGTCTGCCTTACCACATGCAAATGCAACTATCTGTGCTGCTACGTTTGCACATAGCTTCTGCTGGCTTGTGCTGTCCTGGATGACTACGTCTGTGTCAAGCTGGTTGTTCTTGAAGCCAATGAACTGGAGTGGCACAATATCTGTTCCCTGATGAAGGAGCTGATAGAATGAGTGCTGTCCGTTTGTTCCAGGCTCACCAAAGATAACCGGTCCTGTAACATAATCTACAGGCTCACCGAAACGGTTAACCGACTTGCCGTTTGACTCCATATCAGCCTGCTGTAAATGTGCAGGGAAACGGCTGAGTGCCTGTGAATATGGAAGCACTGCTGTGCTAGGATATCCGAGTACGTTTCTCTCGTAAACACCGATGAGTGCGTCGAGCATCTCAGGGTTTTCCATGATGTCTGCATTCTTTGAAAGCTTATCCTCTGCTGCTGCTCCGTCGAGGAACTGTGCAAATACTTCAGGACCGAATGCAAGTGAGAGAACTGCTCCACCAACTGCTGATGTTGATGAGTAACGTCCTCCGATGTAGTCGTCCATGAAGAAGGCTGCAAGGTAATCATCGCTCTTTGCAAGTGGTGATGTCTCGCTTGTTACGGCAATCATGTGCTTAGAAGCATCAAGTCCTGCGTTCTTTAATGCATCCTTAACGAATGACTCATTTGTAAGAGTCTCAAGTGTTGTACCTGATTTTGATACTAATATAAAAATAGAGTGAGCTACGTCAACTGATGCCAGCACACTTGCCGCATCATCAGGGTCAACATTGCTGATGAATTTGGCTTCCATCTTGAATGTATTGTTTTTCTTTGCCCAGTTCTCAAGTGCTAAGTACATAGCACGAGGTCCTAAATCGCTTCCGCCGATTCCTATCTGAACAACTGTTGTAAACTTCTCTCCTGCTGCGTTTGTAATCTCGCCTGAGTGAACCTTGTTTGCGAACTCAGCGATTCTCTCCTGCTGCTCTACGTAGAATTTACGCTTGTCAACTCCGTCTGCCACTACAGCATCTCCGAGCTGTCCACGAGTGAGCTGGTGAAGAACGAGACGGTTCTCACCTGTATTGATAACAGCACCATTGTAAAGTGCCTCAAATTTCTCTGTAAGCTGAGCCTCCTTTGCAAGATTTGCAAGTGCCTCAAGCACATCTGCGTCAACCTGCTTTGCAGCAAAGTTGTAAGTGAATCCCTCTGCCATTGGGATGTTGTACTCCTTGACACGCTTAGCGCCATTGTCTCCTGACATGGCCTCTTTTATGTCAACACGTCCCACTTTAGAAAGCTCCTTGAAGGATTCCAGGGTATCCAAGTTGTTCCAGGTAATCATTGCGATTTCCTCCTTATCATTTAATCTTATTTTCACCAATCGTTTAAATTATACTATCAATCATTTTTAAGTTCAAGAGTTGAGAAACTTTATAAGTAAGTTTTTCGATAAAATTTGTATTTTGTTTTGTTTGTGCACGAATATGCACTTTTTATGTGAAATCAGTAACTATTCAGATCCATTGATGATTTTTTGCCCAATAATATCTGCCCATGCACTCATCACAATACCTTAGAGCCATTGGCTGTCAGCTTGAAGGTAGCTCCGAGTATCCCGGCGGCACCGCGGCACATCATCATGCGCCCTAAGAAAATGTCAAAATACTCATACATCGAGCAGATGCTTGTATCAATCTGAAGATTGAGCGCAATGACCTTTTTATCTATATTAATCTTGAGCGCCGCATCCGTAACAGCGTAATTTACCCTGTCGTGAATGTCAAAATTTTCCTTTGCCTTTTCCCTGACACGGTTTCTTCGCACGTCTGTCTTGTCTGCAATGATAAGAGCTGCAGAGACCGGATCCATTGCTCCTCCTGTGGACTCATCGTGATGACCTATCGCAGAGACAACCGTAATCCTGTCCTTCATGCTCATATCAGTCTTTTTAAGAATCTCGTTCGCTAAAATCGCTCCGTACTCAGCATGATGCTTTCTGTTGACCACATTTCCAATATCATGCATAAAGCCCGCTATCTTTACAAGCTCGATATCCTCTTCACTGTATCCGAATTTTTTTAAAATATATGCGGCACGCTTTGCAACCATCGTGCAGTGTACCGCCGAATGATCTGTGTAGCCCAGCACTCCGAGGTTTTCATCTCCCTTTCGCAGGCATTCACATATTTCTTTGTTCTTTTTTATTTCGTCGTATGTCAAAATAATTTATTCCGTTTCCTTTCTTTTCTTATTAGTAGCTATTCAGATTCCCCACACACATTCGCAAAACCGCGCGATGCATCAGCTTTCTGATGTACTATATGCGTCTAAGCTCAGCCAGACAAATGCACACAAAGCCAAGCATTCCTGTGATACCGCCTGCCGTGAAAGCGATATTGAGCACTGCCTTTAAAGCCATCACTCCACAGAGCTTAGCAAGTGCAAATGCCACTACAAAGCCAAGCACAAACGATACTGCTGTACCAAGAAGTAATATTATGTATCTGTATTTTGTTATCATTTCTTCGTCAAACATATTTTTCCTCCATCAAATCGGCTGTCAGAATTTTTCATAATTATTCAGAACCATTTTTTATTACCTTTTATTACATGATATGAGGTTCAAAAGATATTTTGCCCCTCATTTATGATTAATCAGATTACTACATGCTACGCATGCATCGATGATACCTTTTGACCCTTTAATCATATCATTCTAATGAAAATATACTGTCTGCGTTATGTAAAATTTGTTGGAAATTGTTGTAATGCAGTTACAACATATCAGTAACGTAATGCGGTTTTATTAAAAATCAGTTGACTTTGCCGGTGCAAGGTACTATACTCATGTTTGTAAAATTATTGGTATCTCCCTTTTAATTTTACATATTTACATAGTTTAATAACGGATTTTTGAGAGTGAACAGAGTTCATGAAGGGGTACACCACCGCGGGTGTATTGCTTTGTGAACTCTTTTTTAATGTATTGCTTCGGGATAATCCCCGCTTTTTCCACATCTCAATCCGGAAAGGAGACGCACAATGGTAAAAATCAACGGTAAAGAAGCTGCAGATGTATGCGGCATGACTGTTTCGCAGTATCTTTCAGCTAACAATTACAACCCTAAGCACATCGTTGTAGAGCTGAATGAAGAGATTCTTCCAAAGACTGAGTATGACAGCACTGCTATCGCCGACGGCGATGTGGTAGAGATTTTAAGCTTTATGGGCGGGGGCTGATTAAAAACAAACACTTTTTACACCATCAATAAAAATATAAGGAGTTAATCATGAGTAAAAATATAGATTTAGCAAACGACAAATTAGTTTTAGGAGGTCACGAGTTTACCTCACGTTTCATCCTTGGATCGGGAAAGTTTTCACTCGACCTGGTAAAGGCCTGCATTGAGAAGGCTGATGCACAGATTATCACGCTGGCTCTGCGCCGTGCAAACGATGGAGGACTGGCAAACATTCTCGACTATATTCCGGACAATGTCACACTGCTTCCAAACACATCAGGCGCCAGAAATGCCGATGAGGCTGTAAGAATCGCACGTTTATCCCGCGAGCTGGGCTGTGGAGACTTTGTAAAAATTGAAATCATGCGCGACAGCAAATATCTGCTTCCGGACAACTTTGAGACAATAAAGGCTACAGAGATTCTCGCAAAGGAGGGCTTTGTCGTAATGCCTTACATGTATCCTGACCTCAACGTAGCAAGAGACCTTGCAAACGCCGGCGCTGCCTGCATCATGCCTCTCGGTGCACCAATCGGCTCAAACAAAGGTATCTGCACAAAGGAATTTATCCAGATTCTGATTGACGAAATCGATCTGCCTATCATCGTGGATGCCGGCATAGGCCGTCCTTCACAGGCATGCGAGGCTATGGAAATGGGTGCTGCCGCAGTCATGGCAAACACCGCTGTTGCAACAGCCGGTGATGTTGAGATAATGGCAGAGGCATTTAAAAAGGCTATCGAGGCCGGAAGAATGGCTTATCTGTCAGGACTCGGACGCACTTTGACCAAAGGAGCCAGTGCATCATCTCCTCTGACAGGATATCTGCGCGACTAATCATAAATGACACTTAGCTTTTGAAGGGAACACATAATGACTAACGATACAAATATAACAAATGACAAAGATATCAATGCAAATATCGCCCACGATGACCACTTCAACGACAGCATTGTAAACGAAGTAATCCTCGAGGACATGAAGAAAAACAGAATAGACCATATGAAATATCTGCCTGATATGGAGGTGCTTGACTCCGATATCATGGACAGGGTTGTTGCCGAAATGGATGCCTACGACTACGACCAATACACCGCAGCCGATGTACGCGCGGCGCTCTCCCACGAATACCGCACATTGGAGGATTTCAAGGCTCTGCTCTCGCCTGCCGCACAGCCATTTATTGAGGAAATCGCACAGGCTGCACAGCTTGAGACCAGAAAGCACTTCGGCAACAGCGTATGCATGTTTACGCCGCTTTACATATCAAACTACTGCGAAAACTACTGCATCTACTGTGGTTTCAACTGTCACAATAAAATCAACCGCGCAAAGCTGAATGCCTCAGAAATAGAGAAGGAAATGGCTGCAATCGCCAAAACCGGTCTTCAGGAAATCCTGATTCTCACCGGTGAGAGCAAGAAAATGTCAGACGTCGAATACATTGGAGAGGCATGCAAAATTGCCCGCAAATATTTCAAGGTTATAGGTCTTGAGGTTTATCCTATGAACTCTGACGAGTACGCATACCTGCACGAGTGCGGTGCTGACTATGTGACCGTTTTCCAGGAGACCTACAACTCTGACAAATACGAGACTCTTCACCTTGCCGGACACAAGAGAATTTTCCCTTACCGTGTAAATGCACAGGAGCGTGCTCTTAAGGGTGGTATGAGAGGTGTCGGCTTTGCCGCACTTTTAGGTCTCGATGATTTCAGGAAGGATGCACTTGCCACCGGATATCACGCATACCTGCTCCAGAAAAAATATCCAAGATCTGAGATTGCATTCTCATGCCCTCGTCTGTGCCCTATCATAAACAATGACCGTATCAATCCAAAGGATGTCCACGAGACACAGCTCCTTCAGGTGGTATGCGCTTACAGGCTCTTCATGCCGTTTGCAAGCATCACCATATCTACCAGAGAGGTAGCGCGTGTGCGTGACAATCTCGTAAATATCGCCGCCACCAAGATTTCAGCCGGTGTCAGCACCGGAATCGGAAGCCATGTGGACGATATAGAGGACAAGGGCGATGACCAGTTTGAAATCTCTGATGGCAGAAGCGTGGATGAGGTATTTAATGCACTGCTCGACAATGGTTTGCAGCCGGTGATGAGCGACTATATTTACGTGTAGGAATACTGTAAACAATGAAATGCTTGAATTAGAATCAGTAATCATTTTAATTTTAACAGGTATAAATATGTATATATGAATATGTAGGAACAAATATGAATAAAGAAAAACTCTTATACGAAAACTCAAAACATGCTTTACAGAGTGATAATATAATCGCTATCACAAACAGACACCTGTGCAGCCGTCCGTTCATGGAACAGCTCGAGCGTGTCTGTAAGCTCCATCCCCACGCAATTGTGCTCAGGGAAAAGGATATGCCGGAGGCAGAATATCTGTCTCTGGCACGCGATGTGATTGCTCTGTGTAAAAAATATGATGTGCAGTGCATGCTGCACAGCTTTATAAATGTAGCAATGGAGCTTGAACATCCGTATATACATCTGCCATTGCCAATCCTCGAAGCATATGTCAAAAAAGACCTATCTGACAATATATCCACAGATATGTCAAAAAGCACTGACAATTATCAACAATTCTTCAAGGTTATCGGAACCTCTGTCCACTCTGTAGAAGATGCCATAAAAGCCGAACAGCTTGGTGCCACATATATGACGGCAGGACATATTTTTGCAACCGACTGCAAAAAAGGACTTCCTCCGCGCGGACTTGATTTCCTCGAAAATGTCTGTGATGCGGTTGAGATACCGGTTTATGCAATCGGCGGTATCAATATTGCTTCAAGTGATGACAGCACAGCTTCCGATGCACCACCCGCTTATGATGCTATGCCAGACATTAGTGTTCCGCGACTTGCTGATGTTATGGAATGTGGAGCCGCCGGAGGATGTATTATGTCGGGGATGATGAGGGTATGATTATATCATCATCAGGTATATCTAATACCCTTATCGCAAGTTCAGCGCCCGACATCCCGGTTATCACAAATAAATCACCTTTTTTCATCTCCTCATCTATAATCCTTGAAATATAAAATGTCCTCCTAGTAGAAGTATCGTTATACAATACTCCCACAGGAGGACATTTTCAATTCATATTTATTTTTCGATGCACTAATTTCCGCACTCAATACTGATCTCATTGAATGTGCCAAGAATATCATCAACCTGCATAGCCTTCTTATCGGCGCCGGCCTTGTCTATTATCGCCTTGCCCTGATGCATCATAATAAGGCGGTCTCCGTATTCAACAGCGTAGCGCAGATTGTGTGTGACCATGATTGTTGTGACCTTCTTCTCTGCCACAATCTTGCCTGTGAGCTGCATTACAATCTCAGCAGTCTTTGGATCGAGGGCTGCTGTGTGCTCATCAAGGATGAGAAACTCGATTGGATTCATCGTAGCCATGAGAAGCGCAAGTGTCTGCCTCTGACCGCCAGAAAGTGCCCCAACCTTTGTGTGAAGCTTATCCTCAAGTCCTAGGTTTAACTCGGCAAGCATCTCCTTGTAATGCTCTATCCTGCTGTGGTTTGTACCACGGCCCAGACCGTATGTCTTTCCTTTATTGTCAGCTATGGACAGGTTTTCAAGGATTGTCATGGAAGGACAGGTTCCCTTTGACGGATCCTGAAATACACGGCCTATGCGGCGGTGTCTGATAAAATCCTTCTGCTTTGTGATGTCAGTGCCGTTTACCACTATGCTGCCACCGTCAATAGGGATAGAACCACAGATGATGTTGAGCATAGATGTCTTTCCGGAGCCATTACTTCCTACAACGGAAACAAACTGTCCATCATCTATTTTCAGATTAAAATCATCAAAGAGGCATATCTCGTTGACTGTTCCCGGATTATATAATTTGTGGATATGGTTGAGCTCTAACACTATGCCACCTTCTTTCTTTTGTTTCTATCCATTCCAAGCACCAGAATGATGAGGAACAATACCGCTGTAATGAGCTTCAAATCGCTCGACGGCATACCAAGCTTTATAGCGATTGCCACACAGGCCTTGTATACAATCGCTCCGATAACAACACTCGAGGTCACACGCAAAAAGGTTGCCTTTTTAAGCAGGCTGATTCCGATAATAACGCTCGCCAGTCCGATAACCATTGTTCCGGTTCCCATTGATACGTCGAAATATCTCTGCTGCTGTGCAAAAATGCATCCGCTTAAGCTGCAAAGGCCGTTAGCGATTGCAAGGCCGATGATTTTTGTGATGCCCTTGTCCACACCCATAGATGTAACGATAGTCTCGTTGTCACCTACGGCACGAAGCAGATATCCTGACTTTGTGCTCATGTACCAGTCGAGCAGGAATTTCATCACAAGTGTGATAACAATGATGATAATCACATTTGAAAACTGTGCTAAGCCGCCCTTAAATACATTTCTGACAAAATCATTGTCGAAAAGTGTGGTCATATTGTATATTGGCAGGTTTGCTCTTCCTGCAATACGAAGATTCACCGTGTAAAGCGCTGTCATCATGATAATTCCCGATAAAAGGTCACGCACCTTGAGCTTCACATGGATGATTCCGGTCAGCATTCCGGCAAACGCACCTGCCGCAAATGTCACAAGCAGTGTGAGTATCGGATTAACGCCCTTTGTGATGAGCACCGCAGAAAGTGCCGCTCCAAGCGGAAAGCTTCCATCTACGGTCAGATCCGGAAAATCCAGTATGGTGTATGTGATATATATTCCAAGAGCCATGATCGCATAAATCATGCCCTGCTCTAAAACGCTTAAAACTAGTGTCACGGTGTATCCTCCCCTGCTTTAAAAATCAACGTAACTATTTTGCTTCAATCTTATCAAATGTCTCGGCTGCATCCTTGATATAATCTGCATCAAGTGTCATACCAATCTTGTCTGCTGCTGCAGTGTTTACATAAAGCTCTGCCTTTGAAGCTGTGATAAACGGAGTGTCAGAGGCTTTCTCCTCACCCTTTAAAATCTTTGCTGCCATCTTTCCTGTCTCGATTCCAAGCTGGTAGTAATCGATTCCCATAGAAGCGACACAGCCTGATTTAACCTGCTCAATTTCACTTCCGAATACCGGAATCTTTGCTCCATTTGCCTTGTCGAGAACAGTCTGGAGTGCATTTACTACTGTGTTGTCTGTGAGGTTGCACAGGCAGTCAACCTTGGAAACAAGATCTGATGCTGCAATCTCAATATCTGCTGATGTGTTTATTCCGGTGTCAACGATTTCAAAATCGTATTTATCTGCAAGCTCCTTGTACTCCTCAATGGTGCTGCATGAGTTTGCCTCACTTGTGGTGTAGAGAATACCGATTTTCTTTGCTTCCGGCATCATCTCCCTGATCATCTTAAGCTGCTCCTCAACAGGAAGCACGTCTGATGAGCCTGTGATGTTTCCGACACTTGAGCCGTCCTCCTTAGCAAGACCTGCTACAACAGGATCTGAAACTGCTGTGTATACTGTTGGAAAGTCTGCATTCATAGCTGAATTGTAGGCGCTGGCTGCACATGGTGTAGCGATGGCACAAATCATATCAACCTTCTCAGATACGAAGCTGTCTGCAATAGTGCTTGCTGTACCGGTATCTGTCTGTGCATTCTGGTAATCAACCTTTAGGTTTTTACCTTCCTCGATGCCCTCTTCCTTGAGGCCCTCTAAGAAGCCCTCCCTGCAGTTGTCAAGAGAGCCATGCTCTGCAAACTGCGAAATACCTACTGTGTAGCTGTCACCCTTTGCGCCACTCTGTGTAGAGCCCTTTGACCCCTCTGCTCCACAGCCTGCCATAAGGCCCATGGTGCAAACTGCTGCTAAAATTACTGATAATACTTTCTTTTTCATATTGAATTCCTCACTTTCTTTGTGAAGTGTTTGTTTCCCGATGTTCGCGATTTTCTCATAAATCTGCCGCAACAAGCCAAATGTCATAGCCTCAAATCAAATTTGCGCTAACGATATTTCATCATGTGGGTGTTTATGCAAAAAACCGCCTCAAGCTAATGCTTGAGACGGTAATAAATTCTTATTATCGCGGTACCACTCAATTTGACGAATTGTCCACTCTGTCATGTACTAATATACATGCCGAAATGATAACGGGTTCGGTTCCCGGTGACGCCTACTGATTTAATCGTTAAGAAATTATGCTCTGTACGATCAAACGCTTCGGATCACCCTCGAAAGGCCATTCAACAAATCCATCCATACTGCAATCCCACCATCTGCAGCTCTCTGAGATATCCGGAAAGGTCTACTCTTCTTTCTCATCGGTTTTGAAACACTGTTAAATTAATCTTTTAATATACTTTATGCTCTTTTTGTCACTTTGTCAAGGTAAAGTTTGAAAATTTCTGTATTTAAGAGGTGATACCCCATACATTTTCTTGAAGCTGCGTATAAAATAGCTCACATTCTGATATCCACTGCACATCGCAACCTCTGTAACGGAAGCTGCTGATTCCTCCAATAGCTGTCTGGCATGCTCCAGCCTGAGATGATTGACATACTGTGACAGAGTAATATGAAAATGCTCTTTAAAGTAGCGTGATATGTATTTTTCTGACAAATGAAACTGTGCACCAAATTCCTTCAGTGAAATTTCCCTTGTATAGTTTTGCCGGATATACGTTATCATTTCTTTTTCTGTTGTGTTGGTGCCATTTGTGCCATTTTCCAGAATCAGACCATTTCTCCACATTTTCCGGATGAATTTGATGAGAGTTATTTTTGTCTCAAATTGCGCCTCTATATTTGCAGCATCTGTGTTTTCTGCGTTTTTCCCTGATATCTGTGCATTTATCTCTATCAGCCGCTCGCATATATCTGCTGCTGTATCATTTATCTGAGGACTAATCATAAGTCTGCCTCGTTTGAGAGGGGATAGGATTGATTTTTCCATGAGATCGTCCGTCTGAAATGATATATATTCAAGAGGAAACAGAAACGTGTAATAATCTGCATCTCCTGTCGGCGAGCCCATTAAATGCAGACTGCCCGGAGATACCACAAATGCATCCTTTGGGCTTCCTATATAGTTTTCACCTGATATGGTCACATGCAGCTTGCCCTGCTTTACATATATAATTTCCAGCTCATCGTGCCAGTGTACCGGAATCTGGAATGCACGCTTTACATCACTGATATGATATTGACTGAACGGATTTTCCGGTGTGCCGTGTGGCCGGTTTTCTTTTAATTCAAAATACATTTTTCTACCTGCTATTTACTTACATAATATTTATTTCATTTTACAATAAAACTTCTGATTTTTGTAATATAAATTGCAAATTGTAATCTGAATAATTCAATATTTCATCAATTTTGCAAGTTTTTATTTTCTGTTGACAACAACGCTGCTATGGTTTTATATTATTCAAAGTTTGCAGATTACAGAGCTACCGGCTCTTTTTAGGAGGTACATATATGCAAAGAAGCTCTAGCTCCAACAAAGGCTTTTCACTTGTAGAACTTATAATTGTAATTTCAATAATGGCGGTTCTTATCGGAATTCTCGCGCCTCAATTTATTTCATATATACATAAATCAAAGGTTGCATCTGATTGGGCTAATCTTAAGGCTTATTACAGCGAGATAGAGACCGACTATGTTGATAACAATGGTACACCTAATCCTGATGTTCCAACCGTTGACCATAGCCCTGGCAGTGATGATAAGTACCGTCGAAGAGAGATTAAATTCCTAGACGGACGCACCGTTAAACTCAAGGCCAGGTTCTATGCAGTAATATTCGAAAATGGCGGATACCAGATATCATATTACTGTGATAAATGCAATAGCGATTGGGATAAGCATAGCAAAACCTGTATACTTACCCTTGGTTAATAGCATTTCATTTTCTGAGACTAAATTATAGATAAAGTAGAAATAGTACAATTTTTCCTTGAAATAATACAAGAATTATTTGTGATGATGTAATATATTGATTGATGCATGCAAGCTTCTCTTCTTTATATCTTCCTCTCCCAAATGAAGTTTATAATAAGAAGTTTGCATTCTTTCTGTTAATATCGCAAAGTATACATACATTATAAATGAGGTAATCTATATGCAGGTTCAAAGAAAAACACTTACACAGCTTTCCATTCCAATATGCTTCGAAACACTTTTTTACATGCTGTCAGGCATGGTCGACACTCTTATGCTGTCATCCGTGAGCGACCAGGCGGTTGGTGCTGTCGGCACGGCAAATACATACATCTCCGTTTTCATCATCATGTTTGGTGTCATCTCAAGCGGTATGGTTGCTGTCATGACGCAGAATATCGGTGCCGGAAAACCGGGTATAGCATATCAGGCAAGGCAGCTTGGGCTTATATTTAACGCTGTAATAGGTGTGCTCATGGCTGTTTTTCTGGCTGTTTTTTCCGAAAATATTCTCAAAATGGTCAGCATTGCACCGGCGCTTTTTGATTCGGCAAATACTTATCTGCGCATTGTTGGAGGTGCCTGCTTTTTAAATGCTCTCATACCGATTTTTTCAAGCTACCTGAGAGTTTTCGGCTACACAAAGCAATCCCTTTGGGCATCAATTATTGGAAATGTCATTAACTTTATACTTAACGCTGTTTTCCTCTTTGTAATGAACTGGGGCGTTATGGGTGTTGCCACAGCAACGGTTATTTCACGTATTATCAATCTGATTATTGTTGCCTTAATGGGTGCTGTGCTCATCAAGGCAAAGGACAGTCCCGAGCGCATAGCTCCCGGGAAAATTCTCGGACAGATTATAAAGATTGGCTTCCCGTCTGCCTGTGAAACAGCGCTTTACAATATCGCAATGACTCTTGTAGTGCGATTCATGAACCAGATGGATGCTGACGGAATGAACGTCACTGCGCGCTCTTATGCCACACAGATTGCCAACTTTTCGTACTGTATCGGTGCTGCCTTAGCTCAGGCAAATGCTATCCTGACCGGCTGGCATATCGGAGCAAAGGAGTATGACGAATGTGATAGGGGCACTCGCAAGGCTGCTATCTACGGTGTGATTACGGCATCCTGCCTTTCTATCACATTTGCGCTTTTAGGTAACTACATTGTGCGAATCTTCACGAATGACGTACAGATGATAAGTCTTGTCACAAAGCTTCTCGCCATCGATATTGTGCTGGAGCTTGGAAGAGTCACCAATCTGGTCTATGGTCAGGCACTGAAGACAAGCGGTGACGCCGTATTCCCGGTTGTCATGGGTGCTGTTTTCATGTACCTTGCGGCGGTCGGTGGAACATACTTCTTCGGACTTCATCTGGGGCTTCTCGCAGTCGGTGCCTACATAGGACTCGCAAGTGACGAGTGCATCAGGGCCGTCGGCATGGTGTTGCGCTGGAAGAGCGGAAAGTGGAAGAATAAGGGACTGGTTGATTAGAGCTAACCATATAAAATTGCACTATAAAAAGGAACCTGCTGGTTCCTTTTTATAGTGCATTTGCTTTATTATGCAAGCTCCGGAAGCTTGTATCCCGCCTTTTGCATCGCCCTTTCAAAGTCTGCAAACGTCATATTCAGTCTCTTTATTGAAAAGTCATTACATATCAGTCACAAAATATTTAAAATATACGAAACACCTACAATAATAACGCTCATTATTGAAAATGCTTCTATATTTCCTCGTGATATTTTAGAAACTAATAAACCAATTATGCTAATCATAACCGAGATTATAAGATAGAACAGATATAATAAAACAATAAATTGCCATATAGACAAGTCCGATATAATATATGGTAAATGCATAGTCCTCTCAATCATCAGACTTTCAACCCCTGCATTCAGATTTCCTAAATCAAATATAATGTACTTTGTCACAAATTCAATAAATGCAAATAATATACATATCAACAACGAAATTAATAAACTAATGTTCAGCCGCGATTTTAACAATATCATTCTTCCATTTTTAGATGATTTAATCATAGCTAATGTTCCTGCATATATATCATCTGTATACATAGGTACCACAATCAATAAAATAACTATTATAGGTATAACATTAAACCTCAAATTTTCAACATAATCACTTATTTCAATATCATAAAAATATTGTGCACTTTTATCCAGACTATCATAATACTCTGTTTTCTCAACAATGTATTTGACAGTTGCTATTCTATATTGAGCTTTCTTTTGTTCGTTGATTATAGAATGATAATCCTTACCATCTATTTTTCCATTATTAAATGCAATTTCATTCTTTTGCTCATCATCCATAATAGCTTGGAATTTCTGATATTCTGAATTAATATAGTCTTTTTTTTCAATTGAATATTCGCCTTCCATTTCATTCATATAATTTTCATACACAGACTTATGATATCCATTAAACATAGTTGTTCTCATCTGTCCCGCCATGATGCTTTGAATAATTAGTCCAACAATAAAAATTATATATACCTGAGGTTTTGAAAGAACTTTGTATAATTCCATTTTGGTAACATTATTCATTATCCTTCCCACCAATCTTCTCAAATTTTGTCAGACATCCTTCTTTAATCAATATTATATAGTCAGCCACTTCCTCTACGTCTGATAAAATATGTGTTGATAATACAATAGTTTTTGTTTTAGATAATTTTCTAATTAGATTTTTAAATCTTGCCCTTTCTTCCGGATCAAGTCCCACTGTCGGTTCGTCAAAAATAATAATCTCCGGATTAGCTACACATGTTATTGCAATTCCAAGTCTTTGCTTCATTCCTCCTGAAAAAGATTTAACCTTATCGTTACGATTCTCATACAAATTAACATCCCTTAACACCTGTTCCACGTTTGAATCTAATTCTTTTTTATTTACACCTCTAAGATACCCAAAATACTCTATGGTTTTTTTTGCTGTGAAATTTGGATAATAACCTACATTTTGTGGCAAAAAACCAATTTTTTCCCTATATCTGTCATCTAATTCTTTTATATCAGTTCCATTATATAAAATTTTGCCTGAACTCATATCCAAAACATCTGACATTATATTCATAATAGTAGATTTACCAGATCCATTTGGTCCAATCAATCCATAAATACCATTTTCAAATTTGATGCTGATTCCATGCAATACTTCTTTACTGCCATATCTTTTTTTTATATCAATTAACTCTAGCATGATATTTTTGAACTCAACTTTCCCTAAAATTCGTGTTATAAAAATAGTAACCCAGCGCTATCACTATAATTGCAAAAACCAGATTAATTATTAAAGAATAACTTAATAACTGAATTGGAACTCCCATTAAATTGATAGGTTCATATTCCTTAAAATAATTGACACTTTCACTAATCAATGGAAACGGTGTATACTTTCTAAGAATATCATAATTTTCAGCTTCTCTGATTGTGCCACCAGATAAAGCAAAATATTTTCCTGATAAAATATAATTAATTGCTATACCTCCCAGACCAATAAATGTATTAATCGCTATCGGCACAATATTACTTTTAAAAAATAAAGAAACAAAAATAAATACACTAGATAATACAAAAAAACCAATTGCCCTCATAATTACTACTCCAATTATCATCTCAAATAAAGTAATACTATAAGGTGAATGTAAGAAAGCGTTATTTAAGAGAATTGATGTATTCCATTGATCTATTTTATTCCAAAAAACAGACCATATTGTCATTCCCAAAGTTTCAACCACTGATGCCATTATCGAAAAAAATAATGTTACCACTATTTTATTCCGATAAGATAACTTCCCACCTCTATATGATGATTTAATCATATAAAATGTATTGTTATTATGTTCATTCAAAAACAAAAAAGAAGAAAATAAAATAATTACAATAATAAATACAATATCTATAATATCAGTTACGCAAAATAAATCATATACTTCATTTAAAGTCTCACTTTCTCCAATTACAAGATTAGTCTTCTTTCCATATAATTTATTTATCGTTTCGTTCATTCTCTTATAATATCCAGACTCAGTTTTTATTTTAATTTCAGAATCAGAAATAACACTATCCCTATATTCAACAACATTATGACAATTTAAAGCATCTTTATCCAATGTCAGATAAACAAACATTTCATCCATTACATCTTCATTTTGTGTTTCTTCATATTTGTTTTGTAGCTCCATTACTTTTTGCTCTATCACATCATATTTTCGTTCTGAAAAATCACCAATATATGCAGAAAACTCTCTTAAATCTATTTTCTCATTAGCATATGCATTATATGAAATTGCCATTGAAAAAATAAAAGCCACAATCATAGAAATCATAAGTATTTTACATGATAATATTTTTTTAATTTCATATCTCATTGCATCATCTCACCATAATTCTTCCCATCAAGATCCATGTAAGCTACACCACCATTAAATATTGTATATATTTTATCATTTATTTGAAAGGCAGAATCAGCTCCCATATTTACACAAGCTGAATAATCGGCAATAATTTTTCCGTTTTTATCATATATTATTTTGTTACCATTATCTCCACCACTGGCATATATATATTTATTCTGTACAGAAAAGAAAAGCGCATTATCTGCTATTTTTATAGAACTTTCATCATCCGGTGACAACTTATATAATTCGCTAAATTCATTTGAATAATATATAAAATTCTCATCGTTATCCGCCATAAAAGCCTTACCATTTGATGCTATTGATTTACTTTCAAACGTTGTTAAATTTACCTTGACAATTTCATTTATATCATTGATATAGTAATAATTTCCATTCAAAATAGCTCCCCATGGAAATTTGCCAATATTGTAATGACAGTATATAATATTAAAATTCTTGTCCAACAAATAGGCATGTCTATCACCATCTACTTTTATTATATCATCCGACAATACCCTAACATATAAAATAGCCTCACTATCATCAATTGCTAATTCTGATGACATATCAGTTGGAATAGAATTTTTAAAGACCGTTTTTCCTGATTCTTCCTCAACAATAGAACCATACAACCTATTTTCACCTGATACAACTTTACTTTTGTTATAATATTTGTATATTTTACTATTGAAAACAAAATACTCACCAAGTTCAACATATGCTTCACACGTATCATTGCTGTGTGAACAAGCTGAGTTTCTGCAATTCACATTAAGCTTTTTGTCGTTTTTTTTATTAGAATAATTATACGATTCATATATTTGATTCTCACAATCAAAAAAAATATAGTCGTCATCATAAATGGCACCCAATCCATTCAACCTTTTTGCTTGATAAAATTTGCCATTTCCAATAAATAATTTATCGTTATCCTTTGTATTGCTATTGTTACATTCTATTATCCCCAATGTAATTATTCCTGCAAACATAATTGATATAACACCAATTAGTATTTTATTTTTCTTCATTTATGTATACCTTTCTGTTAAGAGATTTTCTTGTTCTCAGGGTAGATCGAATAGAGCCATTCCACAGATATGATCAAAATTTACTTCGCAGTCTCGTGAAAGCACGAGCATCGTACAGTTTTACAAATATTCACTAGGCGGTTCTGAATATTTATCTTAATCTAAGAATTACACAATTTATTAATTTATACAAGATATTTGGCGCAAACGACATAAAATTGGCTGTGAATAGCTTGCTGATAGTGTTATTGCTCATTGTAGAAAAAAAGAGCATCTGTTATAATTTACTTACACTAATCAAGGAGTAGAATATATGTTTAACATAATTTGGGAATTTATAATAAATCTATTAGAATCGTTTCTATTTGCTGTAATTTGTAATGCAAAATTTACTAAACGTCAATATCATTATCATACGGCTGAACAAACATTATTCATACTATGTAAATCACTATTAATTACTCTTATGAATATAAGCAAGATATCTACCATTATTTCTTTAACATCTGTACTATTACTTAATATTATTTTCTTAATATTATTTTTTGTTAATCCTATTTTTAATAGTTTTTTTGTCTCTTTTATCTATTGCCTGATACTAATAACTTCAGATGCTTTGACTTTATTAATACCAATAAAGTTTTATAATATAAATCTCTCGCAGGTATTATATTTGGGAAATATGCGAATACTTTTTTCCTTAATATATATATCCATAATTGCCTTGTTTGTAATCATATTTTTGCTTTTTACTCCACAGGTGTTTGTTTTAGGAAAACTTGATAAAATTTCCTATTTCATAATTTCTACTATATGTGTCATATTAGAAGAGATTGTACTTATTATTTTATTAAAACAGTCAATATACGCTGAAAACTTTTTCCACTTACTCTTATTTTTTTTCGGACTTACACTATTTTTATTTGTATATATTTCCATATATATTTATAGACTTGGAAAAGAAAAAGAAAAAAATGACAGACTTATTCAGAGTATTACAATTAATCAAATGGAAGCTCGACAAAATGAGGAAATAATTAATTCCACCCATAGTCTTAGGGTATTTAAACATGACATCATGAACCATATGAGCATTCTATATAAACTTGTAGAAAACGGAAAAAATTCTGACGCCTTAAAATACATATACCAGATAAATAACTCTATAGAAAGGACATCATATACAATCTCAACTGGAATAATCCCCATTGACTGTATTATGACAGCAAAACTCTCGAAAGCACTAGATAATAATATTTCTATAAAACATCAGATTCATTTTCCAGCTAATTATAACATTTCAGATATGGATTTGTGTTCATTAATTAGTAATTTACTTGATAATGCAATAGAAGCCAACTGTAAGTTAGACATGACTAAACGTAGACTTCAAATTGAAATTAAACCATATAACAATATGCTACTACTATTTATATCAAATAGTTCAAATGGTATATACCTTTATGGAGGAAATGGCAACCTTTTAACCACAAAAACTTCTAATAAAAACGAACATGGCATCGGAATAAAAAGGATTAATGAGATTGTAAAAAAATATAATGGCATCATAGAATTTGATCCCGGCACTGAGATTTTCTCAGTTTCTATTTTATTTCCTTTAGATAATTGATTGGAGGATAATTAATGATTATTAACATCACAATTCTTGAAGATAATGAAAGTGATTTCATAACACTCTCAGACTCAATAAAAAAATGGGCTGCTAACACAGGGATTTTAATAAATATTATTTGGCTTAATTCATATAAAAAATTTATTAAATCCCTGCCTACTCTAAAATGTGATTTATTCTTTTCTGATATCGAATTAAATTGCAATAACTCATTCACCGGAATTGATGCATGCAAACAGCTCAGAGAAAGCGGTTACACAGGTATTATTATATTTCTTACTGCATTTAAGGAATATGTATTTGATGGTTATGATGTTCAAGCATTCAACTATCTTTTAAAACCAATTAACTATGGCACAATAAATAATTGTCTCGATAAATTTATTCATTTATTTAGTCGAGAATTTTATTATTATCACAAGGGCAACGATATTATTAGCATACCTTACAATGATATAATGTATATAGAAAAAAATGGACATGATGTAATCTTTCATACTACATCAAATGTATTTGTCGAAAGAACTTCTTTAAATGAAATATCAAAACGACTCCCAGTTTTTTTTATTCGAGCTCATAAATCTTATATTGTTAATATCAATAAAGTTTTATCTCTAAGAATTAATGAACTTTTTTTGCCAAATAACGTTACCATTCCTGTAAGTAGAAGTTATCTCACAAATATAAAGAAAAAATTATTAGAAATTGCACGATAGAGGTTTTTCTTTCATTTTATAATAACGTTTACAATTTACCTGCTCATAAACAAGTGCTCTCTGAATATCTCCCGAAACAGCTTATCGGCACTCCAAAATACATTATCAGGTGTCACGACAGCCTTACATCCGATTGGTTCGATACCTGCCTTCTTATATTCCGCCAGAAAAATATCCATTTGTGATGAATTAATACCTGAAAAGACCAGAAGCTCCGCCGGAAAATCTGCTCCGCTATATCTTGAACCATCCTTTTTGAATCCGGTTATTCCGGCTATCGCACCGAGCTTCTGTCCGTAATCTGACTTTTCCACCTGCTGCACCGATATTCCAAGAGTTTTGCACAGGGCTTTTATTTTTTCCACTTTTTGTGCTGCTACACTAAATAGCAGTATTTTTTGTGTCGATTTCTGCTGCATTCTTAACATCTCCTACTTCAAGGTTATATGTTACTAAATTATCTCATATTGCATCAGCTCGTATTTCAGTCTGCTTCCCTCCATGATTTCAGGTGGGAGCAGTGCCCTTGCCACAAGCTTCAGATCGTCTGATTCAATATCGCATCTCTTTAGATTTGCATAGTCTCCGTCTATGGACACTACCTCGTAATACCAGGTTTCCATGTGTTTTCCTCCTAAATTTCCATATAAGTTTATCGCCTTATTTAAAAGTCATGTGTTCTTAAATTTTAATTTTCTATTATAAAGCCATTGCATTATAATTTCCTGCCGCATTTTGGGCAGAATTCAAAGTCCTCTGTAGTTGTATATCCACAATTGCTGCATCTTTTTATTGTATTTCCACTTCCATTTTCAAAGCCATAACCATACTGCGGGTTTACACGCTGCAAATGCTGTGGCAATATCTCCACATCCTCGCCTCTTGCTATCCTGCGTCCTATTTCCGGATCAAGCTCGTAAAGCGCATTACAGCATGTGGTCTGCACATAGTAGTGCCTGTTCCATTTAAAACACGGAATGAAGAACAGTGACAGCACCATGTATGTCATATACACCTGATACCTGCCATACCTGCCACATTCATCACAGGTAATGACCTGATTGAAGTCAAAGTCCTTCCTGCCGTCCGTTATTCCCATCATAAAAAACATATATGATGCCTCCGTTTATCTGTGCCATAGTCCCCAGAAGTCTCCAAGCGATTCTCTCGTATGAAATCCCCGCTCATCCTCAACCACCGGTATTGATTTGGCATCCATTTTCTCTATATTTACATAAGTACCCTGACTCACCATTGCAAATACCCTGTCTATCTGCTCCTCTGTGCCCTGTATTTCCATAAATACCGAGCCGTCAGGGTCATTTCTCACCCAGCCTGTTGCGCCAACGCTTTCAGCCGCGTGCTCTGTTCTGTAGCGGAAACCTACTCCCTGCACAGAGCCGTACACTCTTATCTGCTTTCTGATGATTTTGCTGTCGTAATCACTCATATGCTCTCACTTCCCTGATACACATTATTTTCAGTCTACAATAGCCCTGCAAACAGCCGCATAATTGACTGCCCCAGCCTTCGTCTTGCACTTCTTCCGGTCCTGTACTTCTCCGTCACCTCCGCTGACTCAGCGAAAAGCCTGATAAAATCATCCCTGATTTCATGCACCACTTCACAATCCGCCATAAAACAGCCATTTTCAAAGTGATGATAAAGGCTTCTGTAGTCAAGATTTATGGTACCGCAGGTTGCCATTATATCGTCTGCCACACTCATCTTTGCATGGCAAAAGCCCGGTGTCCACTCAAAAATCCTCACACCATGCTTCACAAGCTGGTTGTAGAAGGAGCGTGTCACGCTGTATATTGGTTTCTTATCAGGTATGCCCGGCGTGATGATGCGCACGTCAACTCCACGCTTGGCGGCAAGTGTCAGCGCATGGCTCATCTCATCGGTAATGATAAGGTAAGGCGTGATAAACCAGCAATAACGCTGTGCCTTGTTTGCCATGCTGATATAGACATCCTCACCCACCTGCTCGTTATCGAGAGGGCTGTCTGCATATGGCTGGATAAATCCACTCTGTTTTGCCTCATAATCATAGTGTAGCAGATATTGCGATACATCCACCTCGCGCGGTACCTTGCGCTCTGATGCATTCCACATCTCGAGAAATGCGATGGTAAACGACTTGACAGCATCTCCCTCGAGCCTGATTCCCGTATCCTTCCAGATTCCGTATGGGTGTGTCACATTGAAGTACTCATTTGCCAGATTGTAGCCGCCGGTATATGCGATTTTTCCATCAATTACCGTGATTTTTCTATGGTCACGATTGTTTAAAAACATGTTAAAGGCAGGTGCAACCGGGTTGAACACCCTGCATTTGATGCCAAGCTTCTCCATCTTTTCCGAGAAATCCCTGTCTATGAAAAAGATTGAGCCCATATCATCATAAAACACCCTTACCTCGACTCCTGCCTGCACGCGCTCCGTGAGCACCTTCTGGATACGGTGCCACGATTCCTTGTCCTCTATGGCGTGATACTCCATGAAAATAAATTTCCTGGCCTTTGATAAATCGCTAAGCTGCGCTTCGAGTCCCTTTGACGCCTGATCATAATATGTCACATCCGTGTTCTGATATACCGGATATAATGCATTTTTTGCCAGGTATGTTGAAATTCCCGCTGCCTGTGGCACCTTTTCATACATATCGGATAGTATGTCTGCGTTTTCAGGCAGACATGGAAGAAGCATGGAATCCACCTCTTCAAACCGTGCACGCATCTTATTCGGTGCGCCGTTTAGTCCGACTAACAGGTAAAGTGACACTCCCATTATCGGAAATGCCAGTATCAGTATAATCCACGGTGTAGTCATGGATGCGGTCTGCTCACGATTGTACAGTCCGAGCACAAGTATGATTGCCAGGACGCTTGTGGTCGTGTTTATTGCTGCCGCATATTCATTTAGCCTTGTAAACATATAGACCATGAAAACTGCCTGCAATAATATCGCAAGCACTGAAAAAAACATTCTCTTTAAACCATTCTGTGTTTTTTTAGTTCCCTCGTAGGTTTTTTCCTTCATCTGTTATGCCTCCATTATCTTACTGTCTGTAATACCAAACCTCTCCATAAATTTTTAGCCACCTTCTTATTTAAGAAGCCATTCAATTTCCTCTTTATAAGGAGGAATAGTCTTCTTCGCAGAGCCCTCCTCACAAAGCCATGGTGTTTCCAGAATCTTTGGTACATTTGCAAAGGTCTCATCATGCACCAGTCGGTGCAGTGTATCATAGCCGATGGTTCCCTTGCCTATATTTGCATGCCTGTCCTTGTGTGCTCCAAGAGGATTTAAGCTGTCATTCACATGAAATACCGCTATCTGCTCAAGTCCTATCACCCTGTCAAACTCCGCAAAAACATCATCATAATGGTTCACAATATCGTATCCTGCATCATTTACATGGCACGTATCGAAGCAGACACGCAGTCTTTCTTTCCTGTCCACTCCATCATAGATTGCCTTAAGCTCCTCAAAGGAACGGCCTATTTCACTGCCCTTTCCTGCCATCGTCTCAAGTGCGATAAACACATCGTCATCATTCTGATTGAGCACTGTGTTAAGTCCCTTTACAATCTGTGCGATTCCAGCCTGCTCACCGGCATTTACATGACTTCCCGGATGAAGCACCAGTATGCGGCTCTTCATTGCCGCGGTCCTTACTATCTCCTTTTCCAGAAACTCCACTGCCAGCTCGTACGTCTCAGGCTTTACGGTGTTTGCCAGATTTATGATGTATGGCGCGTGGACCACTATCTCATTTATCCCATGCTCATGTGCATATTCCCAGCCTGCGTCTATGTTGAGCTCAAAGATTTCCTTTCTTCTCGTGTTCTGTGGTGCCCCGGTGTAGAGCATAAACACATTCGCGCCGTATGACGCTGCTTCCCTGGCTGATGCCAGAAACATACCTTTTCCTGCCATGCCTACGTGACAGCCTAATTTTATATCACTCATATTTTTCCTCTGTTTCATTGAATCTATATATCTATTATTTCTACTATAACACTACATCCCTGATAACTCTATCTAAATATTCTAAATTTTTACTAAACATGGCAAAAGTCATTGACATAGTATCAAAAACTACATATACTATCCTTTGCAACCACATATATTAATGGCATATAATTGCAATGTATGTGATGCATAACTACAGTTAACCAATTATTATGATTAAAGGGGCAAAATACCTTTTGACCATCATATCATTATTATAGAAATACGAGGGTAAATATGTTTGAAATAATTGTTGACTCTGCGGCAAACATTCCTGCAGAGCTATGTAAAAAATATAAAATCAAGGTGCTATCATTTGTAAACCTTGTCAACGGAAAGGAAATGACCTGCTTTGAGCCTGACCTCACACCGGAACAGGAGCGGGCAAAGGGTAAGGAATACTATGACGCGATAAGAGAAGGTGCCGAGGTAAAGACCGGACTTATCAGCAGCGGAATCTTTGAGGATACTTTTAGGGAAATCATTGAGGCCGACAAGGATGTCCTGTATTTCTCCCTCAGCAAAAACATAAGCGGCAACTACAACTCAGCCCGTGTCGCAGCCGATGCTGTCCTTGATGATTGCAGTAACGGCAGAAAAATACGCCTGGTGGATTCATTAAATGCTTCCCTCGGACAGGGACTTCTCGCAATATACGCCAGCGAAATGCGTGAGAAGGGCATGAGCTTTGATGAGGTGGCTGACACGATAGAGACCTATCCTGCCAGATTAAACGGTGTGTTTACCGTGGGCAATTTAAAGTATATCGCAAGAACCGGCAGATTAAGCGGAACCACCGCTTTGGTTGGCAACATGCTAAGCATCAAGCCTATCCTAAGGGGCAGCAAGGACGGATATATTGTACAGTTCAGAAAATGTCGTGGCCGAAAAGCCGTATTAAATGAGCTTGTCAATCTGTTATGCGACAACATTACAGACCCTGAAAATCAGATTATCGGAGTTGCACATGCTGACGCATATGAAGATTCGCTCTATGTGATTGAACAGATTAAAAAGCGCATAAAGGTGCGCGATGTGATAAATACCACCTATGATTTCTGCACCGGAAGCCATGTTGGTCCGGAAGCTTTAGCAGTATTTTTCATGGGAAAGGACAGAGAATTGGGAGCCTGATATCAGGCTCCCATTTATTTTACCTCTTTTATTCATCATACCCACATAAACTAAGAAGTCTCAGAACCCGCTTATTATCGGATTCTGAGACTTTTAACTTCTATTAATAATTGCAACTTCTATCTCAAATATTAAGCTGCAGCTTTCTTGCTTTCTGATTTCTCACAGAGCTTCTTCACACCCTGGATTGCGACAAGCACACCAAGGATGAGCAGTAATACTGCGAATATAAGCTGTAATGAATTTCCAAGGTCAAGTCCTACAGAGAATAATGCCTTTGTAAGCTTGTAGATTGTCATGCCAAGTGCAGTAAATGTAACTGCCATCATGAATACCATTGGAATCCAGAGCATGCAGCCCTGACGCTTTGTCTTCTTTAAGAATACTGCACAGGCAACAAGTGCAAGTACTGATAAGAGCTGGTTAGCTGAACCAAACAGTGGCCATATCTCTGCATAGCCTACCTTTGTAAGCAGGAATGCAAGTACCAGTGTGATGATTGTTGCAAAGTATTTGTTTGTCATCAGCTTGACAAATGGACTCATATTGTCATCATCTGTGTCTGAATCAAGCCAGAACTCCTGGAATGACAGACGTCCGACTCTGGCTACTGAATCAAGTGATGTCAGAGCGAAGGCTGATACAGCAAGGTTAATCAGTGTGAACACAAGTGAGTGTGGTAAACCGAGTACTGACAGGAAGTTTGCGATAGCTCCTGCGAAAATCTGTGGCTGTGTTGTAAGTCCCTGAGCTGCTGCCTCTCCCTTACTGAATGATGCTACTGCGATAAGTGCAAGGATTGCAAGCATACTCTCCATAAGCATGGCGCCGAATGAAACAGGAAGCATGTTCTTCTCATTCTTTATCTGCTTAGAAGCAGTACCTGATGATACAAGTGAATGGAAACCTGAAACTGCACCACAGGCGATTGTTACGAATAAAATTGGGAACAGATACTGTGGGTTTCCGTTTGCATCAGGGATTGCAAATGCTGTGAAAGCATCAAGGTTACAAGCAGGATTTGCAACGAATACACCGATTATCGCACCTACGATCATGAAGATTAACAGGTAGCTGTTAAGGTAATCACGTGGCTGAAGCAGTGCCCATACAGGTGTAACACTGGCTATAAGTATATATACAAATATAATTATGTGCCATACACCAAGGTTTAAATACATTGGGAAATTGAGTCCCAGTGCTATAGCTACTATAAGTAATGCGATTGCAACAAGTGTGTTAATCCATTTGTTGAACTTAGAGTATTTAAGGAAGAAACCAAGTGCAACTGCTTCTATGATGAAAAGCATTGATGTAGTTGCAACGGCTCCGTTGGCTACAACCTTTGTAACCTCGCCTGCTTTATCAGCAGCAAAGCCATTGAAGGTTCCGGCTACGACATCTGCGAAGGCTGCAACAACAAGTATACAGAACAGCCAGCAGAATAACAGGAATAATTTCTTTCCTAATTTACCGATGTACTCCTCGATGATGTAACCGATTGTACGACCCTTGTTCTTAACTGAAGCGTACATAGATGCAAAATCCTGAACAGCTCCAAAGAATACACCACCAATTAATATCCAAAGCAGAACCGGAAGCCATCCGAAAATAGCTGCCTGAATTGGTCCGTTGATTGGGCCTGCACCTGCTATAGATGCAAACTGATGTCCGAATACTACATTGGTATCGGCCGGTACATAATCTACTCCGTCCTCCATCTCGTAGGCAGGAGTCTTGGCATTTGGATCAATGCCCCATTTGTTTTGCAGATAACGGCCATATAATAAGTATGCTCCACCGAGCACAACAATGGCTATTACCATCATTAAGATTCCACTCATATTATTACCTCTTTCTTTTGTTTATCTTAATTTTATTTGTATATTATGTTTACTCTTTTTTTAACAAATTTCAATAAATATTTTATACATAATTTATTTTTAATTTCTATTATTTTTGTTTAATTTACCAATCGGTTATAATAGGTATTCATTCTCTTTATGCTGTCTTTGTCTCAGCGGCTTCTTCTGCCTTTTTAGCAGCCATTTTGTCTTTTAATGCAAAGGCTCCGGCAAGCAGTGTACCTGAGATTGAATGCCATGTACATGACACTGCACAGATGATGGCTGATTCAGGTGTTGAAGCAAACTGTGCTGTAGTGGTGGCAAGGTTTGTGGCAAGACCTGCATTCTGCATACCAACCTCGATAGAGATGGTTCTCTTCTTGGCTGTGTTCATGCCTACCAGCCTTCCTGCACCGTATCCGAGCAGATATCCAAGTCCGTTATGTAACAGAACTGCCGCAAAAATTACTACTCCTGATGTAAAGAACTTTGAGCCCTGTGATGATACAACACCACCTACAACGAATGCCAGACCAAGCACCGCAATACCAGGCATGACCTTCTGAGCCTCAGCAAATGCCTTTTTCTTTCCAAGCAGGTAGTTGAGTAAAAATCCAACCGCTACAGGAAAGATTACAGTCTCAATGATTGACACAAACATCGGAAGCGCCTTTATTGAGACATGTGTTCCGCTTGCAAGCAATGATACCAGAAGCGGTGTCATAAATGGTGAGAGCAATGTGGAAACTGTTGTCATTCCAACTGAGAATGCCACATCACCACCGCAGAGGTATGACATAATGTTTGAAGAAACACCACCAGGACAGCAGCCTACAAGGATAAGTCCAAGTGCGATTCCGTCAGGCAGATTCAATGCCTTTGAGATACCAAATGCAAGAAACGGCATGATAAGATACTGTGCGATCGCACCTACACATATATCAAATGGTCTCTGTGCAAGTATCTTGAAATCCTGTGTCGTAAGTGTAAGTCCCATACTAAACATGATGATTCCGATAATGATTGACTGACATGTGAACTTGTTGGATACCGGATCCACAAACAGCATCTGATTTACCCAGGCCATCAGATTCGGAACCAGAAATGTGACTACGGCGATTGCTATGACAACTATCGATGTGTAGTCTGATAAAAATTTACTTACTTTTTGTAATGCTTTCATTGTAAGCCTCCTTAACATTTTTCTGCTCACTAAAACTCTTTTATGGAATTAAAAAATCCCTTTCCAGATTGACATAATCTGAAAAGGGACGAAATAATCCGCGTTACCACCCTGATTCCACAGTGTATTACTGTGACACTCTGCATACCAGCATATGCTTTCCATATAACGGTGGACACCGGCGAGGTTTACAGACACGCTTAATGCTTTCAGCCCGCTTCTTAGAGAGGATATTCCAATCTGATCATTGCCTGTTCGCACCGCCCACAGGCTCTCTAAAAATAAATACAAATCGGACCTTGTTCTCATCAACGAATTTTGGTGAACATATTTATTTAAATCTTGTTTTGTATTATAGCCCTCTGACACTATATGTCAAGAGAATGATACAAATTTGTACTATAACATTTATTTATAGCTTTTATTCATGCGCTTTATTCTTATTATTTATTCGTAATCTTTGTTGTTATACTCATCATTCCATGACTGCTGTTGTGATGTACCATAGGAATTTTGAGCATCCCCTCCCTGTGCTGTGCCGTTTCCATACATGTTCTGGCCGTACTGCTGATTTGTGCCATTTCCGTACATGTCCTGGCCGTACTGCTGATTTGCCCCATTTCCGTACATGTTCTGGCCATACTGCTGATTTGCCCCATTTCCGTACATGTTCTGGCCGTACTGCTGGTTTGCTCCGTTTCCGTACATGTTCTGACCGTACTGCTGATTTGTTCCGTTTCCGTACATGTTCTGACCATACTGCTGACCATATCCGTTTGAACCGTATGGATTATAGTAGTTATTATTACTATATCCGTTTCCCACATAAACAATTTTTTTGTTGAAGGCAATAATACAGACAAAAATCACATTGAGGAATATAAGTCCACAGGCAAATCCGGCTCCCTTGCCAAACGCATGTGACAGTCCGACACAGCAGAGGATACTCATAACCAATGCCACAATCATTGCTGCAATAATCAGGATAACCGCAAATATCAGCATGCCCATGTGAGCTCCGATGCGGCTTCCTGCATATCCATAGGTAGAATCATAATACGATCCCATATAATCGGATGTCATAACAGAAAGTCCTGATGCAATAATCTCATACATCAATATAATACATCCCACTATAATTCCGATAGTAGCCACAAGATATCCCCAGAACAGCTTCTTTTTCCCTGCAATCTTAAATCTGACGTATGAGCTGTAAAACGGTACAATAGCCGCCCAGCCGGGCTCTCCTGCCTTTGCATACATAATCCATGATGCAATAATTGTCAGTACCATAACTGCAAGATTGATAAACGCCTCAAAGCCGTCAATCATACTCATAATAATATAATATATGCTCATTTTTTCTTCCTTTCATAACCAAAGTTTGTTTGTTATTCAAAGTATACATCACCACAGGTCAGAGTGCAATAATTAAAAAGCTTTTCATACTTTTCATACACCGCTTTTTGCACCCTTGACAAACCCCTTCTTAAACAGCTATAATATCGTCAATTGAAGCACAATTACATTTCAACAGGCTTTGATGGGAACAAGTACATTTCTGCAATACTTACAGAGAGCTGCCGGCAGGTGAGAGGCGCAAGGAAACAGATCTGGAATACATCCCGGAGCTTTGCACCGAACATCATACCGGATAGTTAAATATCACCGGTTCGATTAATAAGCTGCAACGTATTGGCACACGTTATAGTGCCGGAGTGTTAGCAGAATCGGCTATTTTCACTATATAATATATGTCGAATAATGTGTGACAACTCACGGAGGCATTCCTGTGCGAGCAGGATGCAAATTAAGGTGGTAACGCGAGAAATCCCCCTCGTCCTTAAATGGATGAGGGGGATATTTTATTGTTCAGAATACAAATTCAACTTATCAGGAGGAAAATCATGACAATTTATGACGAATTAGTTGCCCGCGGTCTTATCGCGCAGGTAACAGACGAAAAAGAAATCAAAGAGCTTATAAACAATGGAAAGGCTACCTTCTACATCGGCTTTGATCCTACAGCAGACAGCCTTCACGTTGGACACTTCATGGCTCTTTGCCTTATGAAGAGACTTCAGATGGCTGGAAACAAGCCTATCGTGCTTATCGGTGGAGGTACAGCACAGATCGGTGATCCATCAGGACGTACAGATATGCGCCAGATGATGACAACAGAGACTATCAACCACAACGTAGAGTGCTTCAAGAAACAGATGAGCCGCTTCATCGACTTTGGCGAGGGAAAAGCTATCATGGTAAACAACGCTGACTGGCTGATGGACTTAAACTACGTGGATGTGCTCCGTGAGGTTGGTGCTCATTTCTCAGTAAACCGTATGCTTACAGCTGAGTGCTACAAGCAGCGTATGGAAAAAGGTCTTTCCTTCCTTGAGTTTAACTACATGATCATGCAGAGCTACGATTTCTACACACTTTTCCAGAAATACGGCTGCAACATGGAGTTCGGTGGAGATGACCAGTGGAGCAACATGCTCGGTGGAACAGAGCTTATCAGACGTAAGCTTGGAAAAGACGCATACGCTATGACAATCAATCTGCTCCTAAACTCTGAGGGCAAGAAGATGGGCAAGACACAGTCCGGTGCAGTATGGCTTGATCCTAACAAGACAACACCTTTCGAGTTCTTCCAGTACTGGAGAAACGTTTCTGATGCCGATGTCCTTAAATGTATCAGAATGCTCACCTTCCTTCCTCTCGAGGAAATTGACAAGATGGAAAGCTGGGAGGGCGCACAGCTCAACGAAGCTAAGGAAATCCTGGCATTCGAGCTTACAAAGCTTGTTCACGGTGAAGAGGAAGCCACAAAGGCTAAAGAGGCAAGCCATGCACTTTTCGCAGGCGGAGCCAATAACGCAAATATGCCTACAGTTACCGTTACAGCAGAGGACTTCCCTGACGGAGAGCTTGATATCATCTCTGTTCTCGTAAAAGCAGGACTTTGCGATTCAAGAGGAGACGGCCGCAGAAATATCCAGCAGGGCGGTGTTTCCGTTGCAGATGAGAAGGTAACTGATATCTCCACAAAATACACTCTCGACGATTTCAAAGGCGAGGGTCTCATTATCAGACGTGGTAAAAAGAAATTTGCCAAGGTTGTAGCTGAATAGACAGAGAATCCCCGGTAGTTACTACCGGGGATTTTTACTTTCAGCCATATTTTATTTTGAAAATTCATTTGCAGGAAATTCATATGGCACAAATTTACTGCTACATATAACTGTATACTCCGTTTCTCCCGAAACCGTTTTTTGTTCTGTGCCAACACCCTCTCCACAAATCCAGTATGAACCATCATTTTTATTCTTTAGCATAATATTCCCCACACTAAATTAGCATAGTGTACAATAGCCATAGGTTGATAGCAGGCAAGCCCTGGGTAGCTGTAATCCATAAAACTTCTAAAACCGCTCTCCAATCCAGCCCAAAAGCTGGAAAAATTCTGGAAAAAAGTAGCTGAAACTGCTGAAATCCTCAAAACAGCTCCCTAACCACAGCGAAACAGCCGGAAAAATCTCCAAAAAAGGTAGCTGAAACCGCTGAAATCACTAAAACAGCTCCCCTAACCCAGCGAAACAGCCGGAAAAATCCCCAAAAAAGTAGCTGAAACTGCCGAAATACCTAAAACAGCTCCCCAACCACAGCGAAACAGCCGGAAAAATTCTGGAAAAAAGTAGCTGAAATCACCTAAAATCCCCAAAACAGCTCAAAAATATAGCCTGTTATTTATATTTACAAGATGCTATATCGTCCCATAGCTCACTTCCGTCAGAAAAAACTTCTATATTCATTTTTATCATCTGCTTTTTTTTATATCTGCAAAAGCACTGCTTCTATTTTTAACACAAAACTAAATCATCATCACATATCGCTATATTAATTAAAGTGTTTTCTTCCTTTATCATTTTATGATATGAGGGTCAAAAGGTATTTTGCCCCTCATTTATGATTAATCAGATTACTACATGCTACGCATTCCCGTAATCTGACTACACCTCGAAATCCGCTAATTTCCTGCGTTTCCGCAGCAAATTGCTACTTTTTCCTCATCTTCCCTTGACTTCTCATTAATAAGTTAATATAATTTACCTAATTGATACATCAACGCTTTAAAGCGCTGACAAAAGGAGGAATTATCATGAAAAAGAGATCTAAAATTTTAGCTTCACTTGTTCTTGCAGGAACAATGGTTCTTGGACTTGCCGGATGCGGAGATTCCGGTTCAGCAAACGGTGGCACACAGTCAGGTAAGAACTCAGATGCCAAATATCAGGTAGGTATCTGCCAGCTCGTACAGCACGAGGCTCTCGATGCCGCTACAAAGGGCTTTAAGGACGCATTAAAGGACAAGCTCGGAGACGATGTCTCATTTGACGAGCAGAATGCCGCAGGAGATGCTTCTACATGCTCTACAATCTGCACCAAGTTCGTCACAAACGACTATGACCTTATCCTTGGAAATGCCACAGCAGCTCTTCAGGCCGCTTCAGCAGCCACAGACTCTATTCCGATTCTCGGAACATCTATCACAGACTACGCTACAGCTCTTGATATGTCAGACTGGTCAGGCACTACAGGAAAGAATATTTCAGGTACAACAGACCTCGCTCCACTCGATGAGCAGGCTAAATGCATCAAGGAGCTCTTCCCGGATGCAAAGAACATCGGTATCATCTACTGCTCATCTGAACCAAACAGTATCTACCAGTCAACAACTATTACCAAATACCTTGAGGACGAGGGATACACTGTAAAAGAGTACACCTTCTCTGATTCAAATGATGTTGCTGCAGTAACACAGAGCGCATGTGATGCATCTGATGCAATCTACATCCCAACTGACAACACTGCTGCTTCATGTACAGAGGCTATCAACAATGTAGCTTCACAGGCTAAGAAACCTATCTTCGCTGGCGAGGAAGGAATCGCTAAGGGCTGTGGTGTGGCAACACTTTCTATCAGCTACTATGACCTTGGATACACAACAGGTGAGATGGCTTACGATATCCTTGTAAATGGTACAGACATCAAAACTATGGAGGTTAAAAGCGCTCCTAAGTTCACTAAGGAGTACCTTCCGGACCGCGCCAAGGAGCTTGGAATTACAGTTCCGGACGGCTATGAGGAAATCTCAGCTGAATAAACAGCTGCACTATGGAGGTATTTAATAAAATGATTCTAATGAATTATTTTGCAACCTTAAATCCGGTTGCATTCACCAATGCCCTTCCGGGCAATATAGCCCAGGGTCTGATTTGGGGCATCATGGCACTCGGTGTTTACATCACCTTCAGACTGCTGGACTTCGCAGATCTGACGGTTGATGGCTCATTTGCAACAGGTGGTGCCGTAACCGTTATGATGACGATTAACGGCTACAATATCTGGATTTCACTGCTTTGCGCATGTATTGCCGGTCTGCTCGCAGGACTCTGCACTGGTCTCTTACATACAAAGCTCGGCATTCCTCCGATTCTGGCAGGAATCCTTACACAGATAGCGCTCTACTCTATCAACTTAAATATCATGCAGCGCCACGCCAACCAGGCACTTAGCGCAGATAAATATAATCTGGTGCTTTCATCACGTAACCTGACACATGCGATAATTGTCGGTGTGATTTTCTCGGTTGTAATTATCGCGGTGCTTTACTGGTATTTCGGAACAGAGCAGGGCTCTGCTATCCGTGCCACTGGCTGCAACCCTGCAATGAGCAAGGCTCAGGGTATCAACATCGACAACATGAAGCTCATCGGTCTTGCGCTTTCAAATGCAATTGTAGCGCTCTCAGGCGGCCTGCTTTCACAGTACTCAGGCTTTTCCGATGTAAACATGGGCCGTGGTGGAATCGTCATCGGTCTTGCCGCCGTTATCATCGGTGAGGTGCTCGGCGATGCAATCCTCGGAAAGCACATGAATTTCATGGGAAAGCTTATCTTTGTCATATTTGGTGGAATTGTTTACTACATTGTAATCGGAATTGTTCTGTGGCTGCAGATGCCAAGTGATGACTTAAAGCTCTTCACTGCAATCATCGTGGCAATTTTCCTTGCAGTGCCTTACCTGAAGGGCAAGAGCAAGGCCTCCTTTAAAAAGGCCGGCAAGCGCTCTGCCGCAGCACTTAATGCAAAGGAGGGCAAATAAATGCTAGAGATTAGAAATGTACATAAAACCTTCAATCCGGGCACAATCAATGAAAAGCATGCCCTTAATGGTGTAAACCTAAAGCTTGAGGAGGGCGATTTCGTCACTGTTATCGGTGGAAACGGTGCCGGAAAATCGACCATGCTCAATGCCGTTGCAGGCACATGGCCTGTGGACGATGGTTCAATTCTCATCGATGGAGTGGATGTCACAGGACTTCCAGAGTTCAAGCGTGCATCATTTCTGGGACGTGTGTTCCAGGATCCAATGACAGGAACTACCGCAACCATGCAGATTGATGAAAACCTCGCACTTGCAGCACGCCGTGGAAAGCGCCGTGGTCTTGGCTGGGGTATCACAAAGGCTGAAAAGGAGCATTTCCACGAGCTTTTAAAGGAGCTTGACCTGGGACTAGAGGATCGAATGACATCAAAGGTTGGTCTGCTCTCAGGTGGACAGCGTCAGGCTGTTACACTGCTCATGGCTTCACTCCAGAAGCCGAAGGTGCTGCTTTTGGATGAGCACACCGCAGCTCTCGACCCAAAAACAGCCGCAAAGGTGCTCACTCTCACAGACAAAATCATCAAGGAGAACAGCCTGACAGCCATGATGGTCACACACAACATGCGTGATGCCATCGCTCACGGCAACAGACTCATCATGATGAATAACGGACAGGTTGTCCTTAATATCTCAGGCGAGGAAAAGAAAAACCTCACTGTGGAGGATCTGCTCATGAAGTTTGAGGAGGTTTCCGGCGAGGAATTTGCTTCTGATAAGGCTTTGCTTGGATAGACATATCTATATAATAATAACAAAAATTTGCAGCTCAATACACGAGCTGCAATTTTTTGTTATATACTTTTATATGAGTTCTCCCACCGGCTTAATCATATCAGCCTTGATAAAGCCCTTTATGATGAGATACTGCTCTATCGTCTTCACACAGTTTTCCACACCGACACGCTCACTGTTTAGTGTCAGGTCGTAGTTCACCGGATTGGTCCAGTAGTTTCCGTGTGTATAGTACTTGTAATAATCTGCCCTGAACTTATCTGTTCTCTCAATAGTGGCATTTGCCACCTCCGGTGTCACACCCATATTGGCTATGGTACGCTCCACACAGAATGCACGCGGTGCCTCAATGTATATGCTCACTACATTTGGGCGGTTCTTTAATACATAGTCGGCACATTTTCCTACTATGACGCAGGATTCCTTGTCTGCAAGCTCGTTGATAATCTGGCTCTGATACTCAAAGAGCCTGTCATCTGATTTGAACTTCTCATTTCTTGATATATATCCCTTTGCTCTTGGAAGCCCTCGCAAAAAGCTCGTAAATCCGCCCTCTTCACGCAGCTTCTCATTTACCTCCTGAAACACATTCTCGTCAAGTCCGCTCAGCTGGCTTGCAAGAGTTAGAATACGGTTCTCATAACAGTGTATTCCAAGCTCTTTTGCCAGCTGTGATGCTATTGCTTTTCCGCCTGTTCCAAATCCTCTGGCAAAGGTTACTACAAAATTATCCATTTATCATTTCCTCCTTCTGAATGCCAACCATATCTAGCCTGCCAGATATCTGCTTAAGAATTCTCTTGTTCTTGGATTCTTAGGATTTGTAAACAGCTCTGACGGTGCTGCATCCTCTGCCACATATCCTGAGTCCATGAAAATAGTTCTTGTAGAAACATCTCTGGCAAATGCCATCTCATGTGTGACGATTATCATCGTAAGTCCTGTCCTCGCGAGATCCTTCATGACATTTAGTACCTCTCCGACCATCTCAGGGTCAAGCGCCGAGGTCGGCTCATCAAACAAAAGCACCTCCGGGTTCATACAGAGTGACCTGGCAATGGCAACTCTCTGCTTCTGTCCTCCTGAGAGCTGCGATGGCTTTGCATTGATATAAGGAGCCATGCCGACTGCCTTCAGATGTGTGATTGCCCTGTCAAAGGCCTCCTGCTTTGGCAGATGAAGCACCCTTCTTGTACAAAGCATACAGTTCTGGAGCACTGTCATATTGTTGAACAAATTGAAGGACTGGAACACCATTCCCACCTTTGAACGGTAATCATTGATATCCTTTTGTACATTTCTGACCTCTTTATCGTGATATAAAATCTTTCCTGAGGTCTGTTTCTCAAGCTTGTTGATGCACCTAAGCAGTGTTGATTTTCCCGAACCTGAGGAGCCCACAATACAGATGACCTCGCCGGAATGCACATCAATATCAATCTTTCTAAGTACCTCATGATCACCAAATGATTTGCTTAAATCCTTAATTGAAATTACTGTCTCACTCATATTGTGCCTCCTATTCATTGTCCATGTACTCAACTGCGAGTGCATAGTCCATCTTGCCCTGCAGCTTCTTTTCAATCAGCTTGAAGAGCTTATCAAATACAAAGCAAAGTACAAAATAAATTACCGCGATGACCAGATATGACTCAAAGTACTTGTAGTAGTTTCCACCGACTGTCTTGGCAGCCATGAAAAGCTCCTGCACAGCGATAACATTGAGCACTGATGTCATCTTCAGATTTAAAAGGAATGTATTTGCCATCTCAGGAATGATATTCTTGAATGCCTGCGGCAAAACTACATAGAGCATTGTCTTAAACGGTGACATTCCCATGGCCCATGCGCCCTCGCGCTGTCCCATATCTATTGAACCGATTCCTGCTCTGACTGTCTCTCCCATGTAGGCACCTGTATTTAATACAGTTACGAGAATACCTGCAAATACAGGTGTCAGGTTTTCATAGCCCATCTGACGTATTCCATAGTACACGATCATCGCCTGAACTATCATTGGTGTGTCCCTGAATACTTCAACATAAACTGTAAATATCACCTTTACTATACGGATAAGGACCTTTTTTACGATGTTGTCGCCATCGTTAAGCTTTACATCATTTACTATGCCTACGATATATCCCAATACGAAGCCAAGCAATGTACCAACTACCGATATGTACAGCGTAAGCCAGGTTCCTTTGATAAACATGCTTGAATATTTCTGCGCCAGAAATACCATCCATTCTAACGAATTACTTGGATTACTTATCATCATACTGCTACCTCACTTTTATCTCTCTAATCCCCAGCTTACGCCGGTTTATCAGACTATTGTGGGATGATGCGATATAACATCATCCCACAGTCCTTCATCTTTTCGTGAATCAGATAAATCTCTAACAACTAGTTGGCTGCCGGCTGCTGTGTCAGAACCTGATCCATCAGCTCATCCATCTTTGCCTTGTCATTCCAGCCGATTGCATTCATAGCATCCTGGATTTTATCTCTGAGTGCTGTATCATCCTTTCTTGTTGCGATACATACATTTACCATTTCATCATCACCTGTGAATGTATCATTCTCATCCAGCTCGATAATCTGTAAATCATCATTTGTCAGTGCCGCTGACTCTGCTGTCGGAACATCGATTACACATACATCTGCGCTGCCGTTTGATATTGCGAGGAAGCACTCTGATGTAGTCTCAAAGTTTCCTGACTGCTCAGCACCCTTTATCTGGTCTAAAAGTGGAATCCAGCCTGTTCCAAGCTGTGTCGTTACTTTGCAGCCTGTATCTGCGAGATCTGAAAGACCCTTTACATTTGAATACTTGCCGCCCTTCTTAACAACAATACAGTTGTTTCTATAGTAATAAGGCTCTGTGAATGCGTATGACGCTTCTCTTTCCTTTGTCTTGCCCATACCGGCGATGATACAGTCATAATCTCCTGCATCGAGTGAGATACCGATTGATGACCACTCAACCTTATGTACCTCAAGATCCATTCCCATCTGGTCTGCAAGCTTCTGTGCCACTGCTACATCGTAGCCGTATGCATAGTAATCAGAGCCTGCTATCTTGACTGCCTTGCTGCCGTCCGGTGTGGTATCTGTATCCTGTGTCCAGTTGAATGGAGCATATGCACATTCCATACCAACCTTTAAAACCTTCTTTGATGAGCTGTCTGCCGCTGAGCTATCAGAGGCAGCTCCTCCTGATGACGAACCACATCCAAACAATGTTGTCGCTGCCATTACACCTGTCAATATCAATGCTGCAAATCTCTTACTTCTCTTCATCATAATCTTTTCCTCCTTGATTATTGAAATACGAAAAGGCGCCGGAGTTTTTCTCCAGCGCCTTTGCTTAGTTCGTATAATAAACTTAATGAAGCAGCTTTGCAATGTTAATTTTGCACAATTTGTTTGTGCATTTTTACAGTAACTAATTAAACATAAGCCTTTTTACAAGAATACAATTAACTACATCCAGATATTCCATCGAGTCATCAAGGCTGATTTCCAGTATTTCCTCTATCTTTTTCAGACGGTATTGCAGGGAATTACGATGAACGTACATCATCTGTGCCGTTTTTTGGACATTAAAGCCACACATATAGTAATTGAGCAGCGTATCTATGAGAAACGAGCCGTTTGCATTGTCATACATCTCAAGCCGCTTTAGCTTCTCGTTGCAATAATCCATGATTTCCTGCTGATTGCCACTGTTGAACATATACTTGTATATGCCCATGGAGCTAGCACTGATTACCTTCTTGTTGGTCGGATTGGGTAAAATATCCTTTTTGGGGATGAGATTTTTCGCCTCCTGATAGCTCTTGCCAAAATCCGCAGGCTTCCTGTATGCAGCACCGAGTATGCATGTGCTGTGAATGAGCCCTGCGAATGGTGCACGACTGTCTAAGTCCCCAAGTATCCTTTCAATCTGATGCTCTGTCTCCATATCCTTTGTCTCCTCAAAAAGAAGCACAAATTTGTTTAAAAACCTCATATACATAGGCGTTTTCTTCATATGGATAACCTCGCGGTTCAGGCAGTCGGTATAGTATGTATATGTGTGCTCGTCCTGCTCCAGATTCACTCCGTATTTGCGGTCTATCACGATGATTCCCACTCTGTACGGCCGGTCAAAGGTCAGACCAAACTGTGCAGAAATCTTCTCGATATACTTATCATTTACCTCATATCCAAAAAGCAGGTTGTACAGGTAGTCCCCGGTCCTTTTATTATCCACACTGGTCTCTAAAAGCAGCTCTCCGACGCTCTGCGCAATATCTACAAAAGTAGCTCCCTCCCACCGGATATAAAACAACGGCAGCTTGAGTTCATCAGCCTTGTCCTTCATCCTCTGTGGTGCCTCTTCCCTGTCCTCCACAACCGAAATCGCAAAGCCCGATATCCCCAGCTCATTCAGCTCAACCATGGCATCATATGCCTCGTCCATGGAAAATCTCTTGTAATCTACCACAAGCAGCGCAAAGTTGCCCGGATTCATATGATCCTTATAAGGCTTTGTCTGCACCAGATACGTCCATGACACAATCCGGTCGAGCCCTGCTGCTCCCGCCACAAGCTCCATTCCGTCCATTTGTAAATTGTTAACATCCCTGCATGAAATCATCTGCGTCTCCCTGATATCATTAAGCTTCGGTAATTATCCCAAACCGCTTCACATTACTTATATCCACAGCCGCTTCGCCCCGGCATATCCTCTCCGTGCACATACCTGGCATTGAACTCCATATTTATCTCACGAAGCTCCTTCTTTCCGTCAATATAGTCCTGATACATCTCGGCAAGTCCCGACATGCAGCCATCGCAGGTAGCCTCGATATTGCCAAGCGACTCAGCCACAATTGCCTCGCGTTCCTCTTTTGTTGTCTCACTGATTAAATATCCCATTTCGTATGTTTCCTTTCCGGCTATTCACATATTAAAAGCCCAGATTCTCATCCACAAGAATAATCTGGAAACGTCCCTTCACCCTTGAGAAGCGTGTTGTCAGAATCTGACAGCAGATACACTGCGGGCTCTTGCAGTCAAAGCAGGTGCCGTTCTTTGAGCATGGTGTGTCGATGCCAAAGCGCTGTGCGTTGATAGGCGCAGCCTCATTTCTCGCACGGCTCATAGCGTCTGCCTCTGTCTTTACTACCTTGTTCATGCCTACTATAAGAAGCACATGCTTCGGGCCGTAAGCATATGCAGCCACGCGGTTTGCATTTCCGTCAATATTGATAAATACGCCATCCTCGCTCATCGCATTGACACTTCCAAGGAAATAATCCGATGTAAATGCCTTTAACGCTATCTCCTGCTTCTCCTCCTGCGTAGACACCTTGTCCCTGTCATAAAACTGGTATTCTCCGTTTGAGAGCGCCTCATACAGACCACACTCCTTCACCGATGTGGCACCGCCCATATTGATTGAGCTTCCATTTGGAATCAGCTCCAGTGCCTTCTTAACAGCCTCTTCCTTTGTCTCTACATAATATGCCTCCATGTTGCGCGACTCAAGCGCAGCCACAAGGCGCTTTCCCAGTAATTCGTTTCTCATTTTTCTTACGTCCATAGTGTAAACCTCTTTTCATGCTTATTGCCAATTCCCATTTGTGCAATCAGCTTTATTAATTGTTGTTATTATACTACTTTACAGGGGGTGTCTGCAATTTATTCGGGAATAAATAAGCTTATTATAAATTTTTCAGGAAAAATTTAGGCTGCTATGCAGATAGATATTTTTCCTGTCTTCCCCCGCACATTTTATGTTATAATCATCTGACGGAGGTACATCATGAAAATAACTACTCTATGCTACATAGAACACGATGGACAATATCTCATGCTTCATCGTATTAAGAAAGAAAATGATATAAATGAAGGAAAATGGATTGGTGTTGGCGGTCACGCCGAGAATGGTGAATCACCCGAAGAATGCTTGCTCCGCGAAGTCAAAGAGGAAACAGGGCTCACACTCACATCATACCGTTTCCGCGCACTCATAACTTTTATAAGTGATAAACAGGAGCCTGAATTGATGTGTCTTTTCACCGCTGATGAATTTTCCGGCAAGCTTATCACATGCAACGAAGGTGACCTCAAATGGGTGGATAAAACTATCGTGCCCACACTTCCTACCTGGGAAGGCGACGCTATCTTCTTAAAGCTCCTGCTTGAAAATGAAGAAAATTTCTTCACACTTAAGCTTGTATATGAAGGTGAATCACTGGTTGATCAGAAGCTTGAGATTTATTAGTATTATCCTGCCACAAGGCTATTTACAAGCTTCTGCATATCTGCCTCCCAGTTTCTTTCCCTGCTATAATAAACACAACCATATATTTCCGGGTATTTGAGATTCACGCTGGAGCAGAGAATTACAGGTATTGTGATTTTGTTCTTAATCACTCTATCAATCAGAACATCTCCTGATTGTTCCTCTCTGCCGCCCGGCTCGCCAGGATAATACATATCAGTAATTATCAGATCATACGGATTATTACTATCTATTGAGTTTTTAATCTGTTTCCAGCCATCCGCGAGATTATTGGACCATTCGACATCTTTAATCCCACATCCTGACAGGGCTTTGCAAATATCATTGTGTTTAAATGTATCATCTTCGATATTCAGTACTCTCATGTAACTCCTCCTGCCTTTATCTGTTTAAGTATTCATTCCATCTTGCATTCGTCTCCTCAAGCTCATGCTTTTGCATTATGCGGTTGCGGTCGCTGAGTATCGCAAGCATTTCATCAGCGATTTCTTCCATGGGAAGCTTTTTATAGTGTGACAGATATCCTATCATCCTTTGAGCTGTCCAGTCGGTATTTAGGTTTTTCGTTATCTCATCGCAAAACGGCTCCGGATACCCGCGCCTAAGCAATATATCATATAGCTCCATGCTCTTTGCTGTCCTGGGTTTCATACAGTGCCTCTCCAATCTTCTCAATCAATGTCACATCCGCCGGCAGCCACTACGCGTACTGTTTTCATATTGCCTTAAGCTCCTGTGTATTATTTTGTAGGTTTTGTTGTAAATTGCTCTGCAGATATCGAAGCAGATCCTCTCTTACAGGGTGGTGCATCTTCATCTCAAACTTGGTGATATCGCACTCTTTGCCATTGTTATCACGCTTTCTGGCAGCGCACACATCAACTATATCAAACTCTCCCATATAGTAAAAATTGGTGACTCCGTCGGTCTGAGCATGATGACCTGGTTTACCTCCACGATATCAACACCCTCATTTAAAATCTCTACAGAAAAAATATAATCCAGTGGCTGCATTTTTCCTTCCATGTCAAATATCTGCTTGGCATTAGATTGGTTCGCGGTATCTAACGTATTTTCATCCATCGCAAGCCACTCAAAGGCTCTCTGCCTCTCTTCCTCTGTGGCATCTCCATTTAATGCAATTGTACGGAAAAATCTGCCTGTCTCAGGATTAATCGTCTGATTAAACTTATTCGATAATTCGACTGATTCATCTATCCTGCTGCAAACGAATCTCATATGCAATCTGATAGTTAAAAATCTGGTAAATATTTTTTCCTTCAATATCATCATCTCGTTTATCAGGAGTCGCTGTCATTCCAAGCCACAGCTTTGGTGTAAAATAGTTCATTACCTTCTGGTATGTGTTGGCCGAGCTGTGGTGTGCCTCATCAGCGTATGTCAAGATAGGTCTAACAATTTTTTCTGCCATTTTTTAAATGGCAGAAATTAGCTGTTCTTTTCCCACACAATAATAGTATTGCTCTTTATATCTAGTGTGGTGTTCGTTGGAGAAAAGTTCATCTTATCCATAAACTCATATACTGCCAGGAGAACTTCTCTGATATATTTAGCATATGTGCTGATTGCATCTGAATTTATCGAATATGTTTTTGTTTTCAGTCCTGTCAATGCACTGTCTCCCACAGGAACATTTTGAAAATGACACGCCACCTTTACATCATCAGTAAACATCTCTCTAAAAAACACATTTTGAAATGGAGGATTCCCATTGATATAAATAAATTTCTCATCAAATAAAATTGATCCATACAAATCTTCTATCCCATTAACACCTGTTAGATAAAAGGCTTTTGTATTTTGCAAAAACGCTTCATATTTCATATCATTTTCAGTGAGAAAAACATTCTTTTGGATTGAGTGTACAAACCAATTATACTTATCCAGTGCCTTATATATACGAATAACATCTGTCAAATACCGTCTATTGTTTGAATCATACAAGGCACGTATCTCATTTTTCAATCGTTCTATTACGCAACTATAATCTATAGCAAGCATTAGTTCATTCAGTACGGCACTTTTTAATCTGCACTCCATGTCAGTGATTTCCGGCGGCAATACTCCAGTTGAATAAGTATAGTCTTCTGCATGAATAATCCTCATTAAATTGTTATACACAACATATAAGTCATCATATAAGTCCTTAAACACAAAATCTTTCTGTACTTGTTGCACATCACATTCTAATATTGCCGCATCAATCCATTCATGCAAAAAATCCGCAGCCCTTGTGTTATTCTTATTAAGCTGACTTATTCTTTTATGATTAATGTCAAAGGCTAATTTAGATATATCTGTATCCTTTGAGCATAATAAGATAACTCTCTTTTCACCCAACAATGCATCTGCAATACCCACTTCATACATTACATTCGGATTTGAAACTGTATGATCGCCAACTTGTGTAATACCAGTCAAATCACCAACAAATATGTCACTATCCGCAATTTGTTCCCACACCATATCAACTACATCTGGAGAGCCAGATTCATCTTGCGCAGGATATCTAATTACCTCTATATCTATTCCTTCTTTTGTTTCCATTTCAACAACATCATGTATAATCCTTGTTATGAAATCCGTATAAGCTTTATCTTGATTCTGCCAAGCTTGAAATAATCGATAATGCTTCATGCCACTATTGCCCTTCCCTCTTCACATAAGTCAATTCTATATCATACCCCAGCGCTTCCATCATCTGCACAAAGGTATTATTCACCACCCCATTTGGCTTCTAAATCACACGATTCACATATGACTTTGTGGTCTGAATATCCTCAGCAATCTGTGCCTGGGTTGTTCCATTCTCTATACATTTTACTTTTACATCAACTTCAATATTGTTCTTAACCATACCAAATCTTCAAATATCAAGTTTCACAAAATGGATAACTTATTGTACCATCAAAATCGTATTTTTTCAATCCAACAACAGAGCCGAGTTTGTGTCAAGTAAACGTTGGCAACTTCCTCATTGTTTTTCTTGAATAATATTTTCTTCTTTTTTGTTTGCCAAGCAGAGCCCCTGACAGGATTTTGGTTCTAATAACCAAATGCTCTTTTAAATGCTTTTCTTGATACCGTATGCATTGCTTCAAACAGTGGCATATGATGATTGAATCTGTCTGCGTATGGATTTCCTTTTCCATCTTTCTTCGGTGCCTTTGCTGCACTTAATGTTTCTATGATTTCCTGCATCTGCATGGTAAATACCAGTCCATCTGTATATCTGTCTATTGTTTCTACCAGTTCTCTGTTCTCTTTACGATAAAGTGCTTTTGCAAGGTTATTCGCTCCATTTACTGACCATCTCATTCTACGGTGTTTCATTCGTAATGTAATAACAGTACAGTTTTGTGTTTCCTGAATTCCCATTCCTTTATAAAGAATTCCCTTTTCCGGAGCAGGTATATTTATTCCTCGCTTATCATATGGTAATAACCCATCCTTATTATTCAAATATTGATATAACTCCATTGCTTTTTTACTCGATTTATCATTCTCATCCTGGCTTGCAACACTTGTTGCGTAGATTTGAATGTATTCCAGCATTTCATCCATTTTTTCTTCATCAAAGAGTCTACGAATTTCTTTCTGGGCATCTTTGTTGCTGATTTTTCTAAGGATTTCCTGATAGATATGATATCTATCAAGTTGGAAAATTGTATCTGGATCGTATGGTTCTTTAATCCAGCTTCCTCCATCTCCATTCAGTATTCTTTGCCCTATTTCATCCGCTGCATATTTTTTTCTAATACAGGCCTCTCGTTTTGCATGAAAATCGTTACTTTTTTCCATTCCGGCAAGCATGGTTTTATTTACAAGTGTGCTGCGGTTCTGTTTTTCTTTTTCTTCATCTATTCGCTCCCCAAGACGCTGCATCATGTTCCAGACACCGCCTGCACTGATGCTTTGACCACAGGTACTGCTGATTTGTTCCGCTGTCACACGGTAAGGGGACTCTGTTACTGTTAATGCTATCTTCTCTGCAAGATTAGTTGAAATGAGACCTATTTTGTCCATATGCATAGCCTGATCAAGCAAAAATATATGTGCTACCTGTCCATCCTCTGTTTCAGTACGATAGACATTTCTGGAATATTCAACTTCGCCATAAATGGTTTTGATGGATGTTTTTCGTTTTCCTTTTCCCCTGTAGACCTTTTTATCTCTTGATTTAGCAAGCTCTTCATCATAAGATTCCAGCATTTGTTGAGTTATTTCCCTGGCAAGCTCGCACACATAAGAATAAATTTTTTTCTCTAACTCCTTGAATGATACGAGTTTCTCGTTTACAATAGTATTCATCATACAGTCTCCTTTGTATTAATCTCAGCAATTAATATCATAAAAAAAAACTGTATGATTGGGAAGTAGGGATTTAATCTCTACTTCCTTTTTAGTTTACATAACTAAAATATCCAGTTTATTTTGCCAACTATAATTTTACACTAACAACAGTCCTATACATCCTAGAAGGGATCATCTACCAGCAGACAGCCCTTCTTCATTTTCCCATAGGTCTCAGCCATGCCATCTGCGAATCCTTAAGCCTTCGCTCAGTCTCACTAATTTCTTCTTCCAACTTCATGGCAGTCCTATTCAGTTCCGCCCGTCTTGTCTGGTACACACTCTTATCAAGATTTCCTAACATAAACTAGTCCACATTGGCGAATCTGTCAGATTCACATTTTTCTTTATCTCTCTGCAACTCCGAAAGTTTCCTAGCCAGGATAAAATTATCATTAGCCTGCTCTGACTTCTGCTTATCAAGCTTACACTTCAATACGTCCGTCATCTCCAGCAGTTTCCTTAAAGTCGCCCATACCACATCATTCAAATCATCTTCTGCAGCATCCGCCTTCTCCAATCTGCTCTTTGGCACGGGGACAAATGCTGGAAGAAACTCACCCTTCTCCTGTCTTGCCCTAAAGGATGTGATAATCTTCCTTGAAATATCCTTGGCATACACATCATTAATCATATTTTTAAGTGGAATCATCAGAAGTAAGGCTGTCATATCCATCATCCTTTTGAACTCTAGTCTGTCAAAGTTAGTTTCCTTCTCGCCGTTGTCCTGATAAATATCGCATAATTTCAAGTCTGTCTGCTCTGCCAGATAGTTTTTACAAAAGCTAATCTGATTTGCGATGGAATCGCCATCATAGTCCTTACCACTGTTCTCAATAGACAGACGAACATATATCGCCGTTGCATAAAAAGTACTTTCCTGTACAGGTGCGGTAACTGATTCCGTATTCTTTCTACTCTTCCTTGCCATTCTGCACCTCCGAAAGATGATTCTTGACTTCATCAGACAGGTTATCGAACACATCTGCCATTCTACTAAAATCGTCCTGGTATCTCCAGACGATTTCCACACCGGTATTTTCATAGATTCTGATATGGTCTATCAGATCCACAACCATACGTCTGCTTATCTCATTTACATTATGGTATTTCTTGTAGATATCAAGCCAGGCAAGTCTTTCACGATTCTGATTAACCATCTGTGTACGTTCTGTTTCTATTGCCTCCATTTCTGCATAATAAGAGCACCGCCGAAGCGATGCTCTCATACTTTATTGTTTACCCGTGTATTGCACAATTTTACATGGTATAGAATTTGAATTTTTCCCCACTCTGATTCGTCCATCATCATGAATATGAACTTTCCAGTGGTTACCTGCCCTTTCGCTATACCTCATATTATCTGTTCTAAACAACTCTTTTAAATCGTTCCAATGAAGTATAACCATTTTTCTTCCTTGTAATCTAAAAATAACTATAGCCGTATCATAGCTGTTTAGAATATCATATTGGACGGAAGTAATATCCGCCCAATACATCCCCTGCGGTGCATGATATTTAGAATAGGGCGTACACAACGCAATTGTTTCGTCTGTGTCCAATACGCTTTCCGCCATAATTGTTTTACCCTTTATAAGCTTATATTCGTTTCCGGCTGCCTCAGATGCTACCACTAATATTTCGTTAACGCTTAATTCGTTTTGCATATCAACATCTCCTTGCTCTCTTAGGATTTGTTTCGAATATAGCATAAAATATTGCAGTCGTAAATGCACTATTAAAAGTCAAACAATGCTGCTAACCACCTGTCGTCAACAATAATGTATAACCGTCTATAGTGCTGCGTACTGAGCCAAACTCCGAATTCTTAAAAACCTGTAATTCCATGTGAATTACCCTCCTTGAAAAATATTTGAGGTATTTCCTCAAGTCACAGGCAAAAAAATCCGGAAGATTTTAACCTCCCAGAAAAATTTTTATATATAAATTGATATATGTATAATCCCCCATTGCAACAAAAAAGTGTGACAGTCCCATTTTTCATAGAACCATCACACCTATTTAATTTATTTGTGTCATAATACGGTTTACATTCTGAATCTGAATTGGTAGAAGATTATCATAAGTTTGTAAAATCTGATCATAAAGACTACCCTTAAAATTTGGAATATCAATCGTTATTACGACGAAATATTTTATTTTTTCATGTTCATATTCATCTCTACCGATTGCATGCAAAGAAATAAATGGGTTCAACAATGAACTGCATCTCATTCTTACATCCTTGCGAATGATGGTATCCCATTTAAAATCGCTATTTCGTAAATCGGCTTCTGCAAAATGTTTTTTTGCCGGCTTGGAAACAGGTAATTCTGACTTAATATATCCTTCTTTTATTAATTCTCGGGCTACAACAATATCAGCATCCTTCAGAAGATTCAACTTTTTTTCTGATGTACCTTTTCTAAAAGGAAATCTCATATCGTTTGGATAAAATGTGTCTTCTATACAGTTATTTGTATATGCATCAGGATCATTTATGTTTGGATTTACAACTGTACAAATTGTCCACTTAATATCAGCATTTCCATGAATTTCACTAATCCCAGGCGCAAATATTGGCAGCTTAACTGTTGCTGAAGAAGTGATTTCTCCCTCATATAGTATTGTAACCTTATTGTCCGAACAATTTAGTATATCTTCTACACCATCCAAGCAAAATCCAAAACCGTTCTCTACATTTCCTTCCAACCCTTGCGATTCTGCTGAATGGATCAACAAAGCCCTTCCTAAGTGGGGAACAATCTGATCCGATGCTGCCATTAGACACCCTATCTTACCAGCCACTACTGGAGCTGCCAGACTTGTTCCCGCAGTTCCCATAATTAGATTGCCCGATTTAGTAGAAATAAAAGGTCTATCAGTATAACCTCCAAATTCAAGTATATCTGGTTTGATCTTGGCACCTTCTCTTCCCGGTCCGACACAACTATATGGTGCTCTATATTTATCATTAAGTGGAGATAACGTATATGCCCCTACTGCCAATCCATTTACCATATCCGCAGGAGATTGAACTCTGTTAAATGGACTTTCTAAAGTACCATCATTTCCGGCAGCAATACAAAATAATGGATTTATCTCTCCATCATCAACAGCATATGTCAATCGATCGCATACATAGGTAAACCTGTTAATCTCATCGTCAATTATTGCTCCCCTAGGACCAAATGATAGATTATATATTCTAATATCTGGTCTCTCAGTCACCACTTTTTCAATAATGTCAATCGTTGTATACATCTGATAATCAGCTTCTGGATTATCAGTTTTTGCAGCAGGAAATACTCTAAATGATTCAACCGAAACCACAGGATTATCCACAGTATCAGTTTCCATTTTTCCTACCAACCCCGTACCATATAATACAGCTCCACAAACATTAGCCCCATGATCCAGACTTGCTTCTGTTGGTTCAGCTCTCACCATATCATAATTTTCTACATATGGATCCAGTAATTTCGTTCCACTCTGTACACCGCCATCAAAAACGCCAACCTTAATACTCGATCTCATAATGTTATCCGGAAGTTTAGGAGCTGGAGCAATCATTGAACTCACTCGGATTTGCTCCTCCCAATCATCCCTCATCGGCTTAATACTTCTTAATGGATTATACTTTTGAGCCAATGCCATAGATTTTCTATCCATATGCATACAAACAAACGTTAATCCATCATCATAAGTTCTAACTACGGCGTCCGATTTTTTTATCTTAACAACATCAAAAAATCCATCAACTACCCTACAGCAATCTTCTCCTAAAGGATGGATTACTACTTCAACAGTACCCTCTTCCCATGAATCTGAAAATCCCATTGTTTTTTCTTCTGGTCTTAACAAATCAATACTTTTTATTGTACATACTTGATCTTTCCATTTTTTTACATGATCTTTTTTTCCTGTTTCAAATTTATTTTTTAATTCGGCTAGTTCACTATCATTCGTGCGTACAAAATACATTTTTGCCTTAGAACTATCTTCAGAATTTAAAGAGTATTTTCTTCCTCCCACTAATTTCATACCTGATTCAGCAACAAGAGAACTAGGCGTATATGATTTTGCCTCATATTTGGGTTCTAGACGAATACAAACAATCTTTTCATCCAAAAATACTTCTTCACTATCCCTAATAGAATCCTGTATTCTGCTTATATCTGAACATAACCTAGCCTTAGCTTCCCCATATTCATGCGGAAAAGTTGGCAATCCTCCTCCATTTCTTTTAATCAAGGGTTCGATATAATATTGCCCATTTGCAATTATTGGATGTTTTCCGCTGTTTCTCATAAAATCACTCCTTTAAATATCTATCAACTGACGATGTAGGTATTCCAGTCAATTCTGATATCTTTTTCACAGATATCTTTTTGCAGTTATTCTTTAATGCTTTACATACTGTAACCTTCTGCTCCTTGGTTCGCACCCCTACAAATTCACAATATTCTCTTATTGCACAAGAAGTTATTGTGTATTTAGGGTTAATAATGGTTCTTCTTTTAATATGCTCACACATTTTACAAAGATCAGCAGCCGACATTTGTTCTGTCCCATCTACGAGCATCCGAATGATTCCATTATCGATTTCTTCATACCTCTTTCCCATTCCACGTTGAATCAACATCATTCGCTGTTTCTTCTCTGGAAGAGATATTTCGATGTTTCTATCAAATCTTCTCCATATTGCTTTGTCCAAAAGTTCTGGATGATTTGTTGCTCCAATCACGATACATGTCACAGGGCAGGATTCCAATTCTTTCAACAAAACATTTACAAGTCTCTTTAACTCGCCTAAATCCGTAGCGTCATCTCTTCTTTTTGCAATTGCATCTATTTCATCTAAAAACAATATCACATTCTGTTCTTTAGCATACTGAAATATGCTCTTTATATTTTGACCACTTCTTCCAAGGTAACTGGATATAGCGTTTGCCAAATCCAAAGTTACTATTGGCATATTCAATTTGTACGATAGCCATTTGGATATATATGTCTTACCAACACCAGGTTTTCCATGAAGTAAAATACTGTTCGGAGGAACAATGTCCTCTTCCAAGAATTTATTCAGTAACCTTCTTTCTTGAATAAATTGGTTCAATTCCTCCATTTCTGCTTCCACAAGAATTGGATTTTCTATAAACACAGGTTCTTCCAAATTTACTAAACGATTTCTTGTTTCTCTATCAACAGGTACTGGGGAAAGATCCATACTTCTCATAACATCACTTCCTGAATTGGTACATGCAAGAATACGCATAATTTCTGCTGATATATTAGGATCTTCCTTTTTTAGTTTTCTTCCTATCATTAAAGCTATCGACTCAATATTTTTCCTATCATTATTAAGTGCCGCCCGAATAAGTTTCGGTACATATTCATATGTCATTTTCCACCATTCCTATCTTTTTTCATTTTGGGATATTTACTATTGTATTTGTTTTATGGTGTTTTGTCAAGTTTTATCCCACTTTATTAACTCTTTTCTATTTTGGGATAATTATTCTTTTTTGTAAAAATGCGTACAATATCCATCCGCACTAAGAATCATACCATCCCACTCTGGCAGAAGAACCTGATACCATTTACATCGGTCTGTTTCTTCTGCTTTACTGCAGTCTTAACCGCACGGTCAACACTCCACCAGAACTTCACGATATTAGAATTAGCTGCTCTCCAGGAATCCACCAGTGGCTGCAATTCCTCTTCCGCAAGACCCATCTCTATGGCACCCATAGATTTTAGTGCTCCTACTGAACCTCCATAGCCAAATGCTAGTTCTGCAATCTTACCTTTCTGTCTTAAATGAGCATTCTGTCCGTCCTTTTCCACCGGTACACCAAACATGGCTGATGCAGACTCCATTATTAACAAAAACTTGTGTTCTCCACGTTTCACCTGCAAGCCATGAAAGCACACGTGCCTCAATCGCAGAAAAATCCGCTACTGCAAACTTATTGCTTTCCCTTGCTACGAATGCAGTTCTGATAAGTTCCGATAATACATTTGGAGCCGAATCATACAACATAGAAAGAGCCTCATAATCCCCATTTTTTACAAGTCCCCTTGCCTGTTCCAGATCTTCCATATGATTCTGAGGAAGATTCTGCAGCTGAATAATACGCCCTGCCCACCTTCCGGATCTGTTGGCCCCATAAAACTGACACATACCTCTGGCTCTGCCATCAGCACAAATCGCATTCTGCATTGCCTGGTATTTCTTAACAGATAACTTTGCCAATTGTTGTCTAAGCTGCAGAGCATCCTTTACTTCTCCATCAACTTCATCCATCACCTTTGCTACATCTTTTTTACCAAGAGATTCTGTTTCAATTCCCTGTTCAGAAAGCCAGGCTTTCATTTGTACCACGCTGTTAGGATTATCAAGATCAGTAATTTCTCTCATCGCTATTGAGAGTTTTTCTTTTGAAATCTTATCAAAAGCAATTGCATTCTCCACCATAGTCTGATCCAGCTGAATGCCCCCTGGAAGCCTAGTACTCCCTCTGTCTTTATCTGTGTAGGTTATTCAATTAAGATCGGCGCCGTCCTTAATCTCAACCACCAGTAATTGGTCAAAAAATAGGACTAAGTCTGAAAAACCATCGCTTTAAGCGGCTTCTTGACTTAGACCTATTATTGCATACTCATCCAAAATTATACAATCAAAGGCATCCGGTTCATATTTTTGCAGATGCTCATCACGATTTAAGGTCTGTACGGTTGCAAAAACATAATCCCTGTCATAGTCACTGTACCCTGCACCAACAAGTCCCATAGAAACTGATTTATCAAAAATCTTTTCATACGATTTCTTTGTCTGTCTTGCAAGCTGACCTCTGTGTACGAGAAACAGTAATCGCTTGAAACCCAGCTCACGCATGGCAAATGCAGATGCATATGTTTTCCGGTTCCCCCTCGTGTCAAGGGTGTAATGTGAGAATTTTTACCTTTTTCTGATAAGGTTTATTCTATTGTATGTTTATATTATGGTTATTCTTAAATAAACGCTCTAATATTACTAATGTCTCAGTGTTCTCTGCATACAGAAATGTTCCTTCTCCATCAATCGAATAAAGAATATCAAAAACACCTTCTCCAATAATACAATTATGATACCAATCACAATCTGGTGCTATATATTTATCACTAATAATTGCACCTTCTTCTTTAAGAATTTTCATAACCTCTGCAAACTCTTCATCATCAGGTCTTCTCTCGTAGTTTTTAAAATACAACCGGTTATTATCACCAGCCATTCTAAAGGTTTCCATTATCTGACTTGCACCTCCCTTATCATAATGCGGTGGCGAGTTATGACTCCTGCTTTGCAATCACCTGTGGTGCACCAATATGTACTACTCAATAAATTCATCTATTATCTTTATAATACGTTCACATTTTCCCAAATAACAATATAACCCTGACACATAACAGGACTATATCATCTTTATGCATCATTACCTTATATTCTTTATTTGATTTAAGATATTTCTAAATCTCTTAAGCAAATCATCATAAGTCATAATATCTACAATATTTTTGTGCTGACGTTTTATAATTTCAAAATCAAATAATTGCTCATCTGTTAAATTATTACTTCTTCCAAGTAACAAAATCCCTTGCGGATTAACTACCTTTAAGCGAAAATTTGAAGGTAAATGATTTCGCACCTTATCTTGTATCTTTTTTACCCTTGCTTCTCCTTCATGATTAAGAATGTATATATATTTTTCTATTTGAACTATTGCTCCTTCAAGATCTCTACTTGCAACGTAATTATTTCTATATTCTGTAGTTGAAACAACTTTAATACCATCAGGCTTTTTAATTTCTAAAATATCAACAAAACCGGCTGAATCTACCAACATAAAATCTGGTGTTTTCATATGACGGCCATCTGTTCCAACTTCAATTTCCCTAAAGCGAGCAATATACTTGGGGTATAATACACAAATTATCTCATAAATTCGCCTTTGCCATTCTTTCTCTGAATATGACATTGAATCTTCAAGCATTAGTTCAAGTTCATCATAGGCCTTCTTATACATTTCATATCCCATTAACTTAATATTAGGAAAAGAAGATAATGGCAAATTTGCTTCCTTTTTCTCTAAGTATCTTTCATACGACTCTTTGTTTTTCCATACGCCCTCGACATAGGTCGAAAGTAAATATGATATTCTAGAAGATACATATTTTTTTACCTCATATGAATTTGGAAATACTTCTATCAACTCAAGAAATGCTCTCGACGGTAAATAATTTTCCTCTCCATTTTCATCAGCCACTATACACAAATCATCTTGCAATAATTCATCTATCTTTTTTATCACTGAAGTTTTTGGATATGTAATAAACCACTTATCTGAGATATTCAACTTTTTCTCAATTGAAATATTATGCTTAATTCCAAATACTTCTCTATCAAGCAAATAGTAATTTCCTTTAGTTTTTGCAATTGTAAAACAAATTGATTCGTCATCCTGATTAATTTCAACTATGTTTGTCTTATTTACCCAAAAAGTTCCTTTTATCCAAGTTCCGTCATTTATATTTTGTTCAATTACATCAAAGTTTATTGCAGGCGAATAAATAATATTCAAACATTTTTCTTCGCACACCACCTTAATTGATTTTGATGACATTTCTTATACTCCCTATTCTTGCATTATTCCATTACTATTCTACCGTCTTAGCAATTCTTTTGTCTTATTTTCATCAGTTACTCCTTCAATGTGTAACGATTTGTTTCTATAAAAAGAAATATTTAAGTGCAATATGTATTGTATCGGATTAGTGTTTTCTTCACTGAATCGTTTTCTACACATTCAATTTTTGCATCAAAGTCTCCATTCCTCATTTTCTAATGTCCTATCAAATATCATTTCTTCAATAACCTTCACACACTCATCCGTATGCTTCTTAATATCATCACCCCAAAACCGTATAACCGTCCATCCTTCAAACAATAATCTTTTGTTTACCTCGTCATCCCTCTCTCTGTTGCGGGATATCTTGCTTATCCAAAACTCACTGTTATTGCTCTTCTCCAGCCTGGGTTTTAATACTTCCCAGTCCTTTCCGTGAAAGAATTCTCCGTCACAGAAAATTGCTATCTTATATTTTGTCAACACAATATCCGGATTTCCCGGTAACTTTTTATAATTCTTCCGGTACCGATAACCTTTTGCCCATAAAGCTTTTCTAAGGATAATTTCTATTTTAGTATCTTTTCCATGAATATTTTTCATGTTTTTATGCCGTTGTTCTTTGGTTAAAACATCTGCCATAAAACCACTCTCCTTATATCAATGAGAAGATTTTTCTATATCCTGGTATGTCAATTCAAACACACCCATTGAATGCTACCTGAATATTATTTTCTATCATAGTCAGCCCCTATAGCTCCAACAAACTTATATCTATTTTCTTTTGTGCTAAATAGTGCTCATACATACTGGTCGCCGGCATGAGCCGGATTTGAATATTCTCCAAACCGAGTGCCTCCAGCATAGGCATTCTGGCAGTTCCTTTGTTAATGATTTCATCCTTTTCCGTAGGCATCAGAAAACAGTTCTTTACTACTGCAATATTATGAGCCTTAATAAAGTGACGATATGCCAGCTGGTATAAATACTGCTTTGTTACGTCACTGACTCCCGGATTACCCCGTAGTGATTTTCCCTTTTCCAATTGAATGTTGTAGTACTTGGCATCAAAGATAAGAAAGTAATCCACCCCATCAATCTGCGGAACACTTATCAAATCCGGTATAAGTGTATCTGAAGCATCCTGTTCCTCCATATCAGTACCCTTCCATTTCGGCTTCTCTATAATATTAATGAGGGTCTCCTTACTCTTACTTTTGTACTCTTCTGCCAATGGCACAGACATTTTCAACTGACCAAGTGTAGTATTCAGCTTATTATCAAAAACTGTTGCACATACCTTCTCCCAGACTGCATGGTATGCCGTTGTACCAAACATACTGATACCGTCATTTTCCTCAAGCATTCGATTTTCCTGTGATATGTATGTATAAATTGTTTTTAGAAGAATCTGCCTACGGGTATTAAATTGTACATTTAACTCTTTATGTAAACGCTCAAGGACATAATCCCGGTCTCCAAAATCAAGTAATGTCTCCTCGGATAGTTCAACAGTGTCTATATCAAAAAGCTCATCCAGTTGTGACCTGCCTAGCTGTTTTGAGCATTCCGTAATAACACATTCATGAAGTCTCTTGAAGTAATCCGTGTCATCCTCTACAGTTTTTCCGGTATACAGTTCCATATAATATGGTTTGTTATCTTCAATGATGGCAAAGCTCTCATCTATGGATTTTCCCCACAGTATTTCGCCCTCGCCATTAACCTCGACAATATCTTCGCTATTTGTATAAATACCATACTCATGATAGTCCTTAAGCAGAAATAGTATTACAGCAAGAATATTAAAACTGCGGTTATCTCCGTCCCCATTGAATATATTAATAATCTGCTCTTCGGAATTGCTGTATCTCTCCAACACCTTAATTACCTGCTTCATTTCCGCAACAGGCTCTTCCTTCTTTGATAACAGATACTTTGGGTAAACCTTGATTACCCTACTACCAGATGTGATGACGCCCACGTAAGTAAACACATACAGGCAATCTCCGCTAACAGCTGTTTCATCTGTAATCTCTATATCCTCATCAAGCAAATCCGACATTTCCAACTGTGCTGTGCTATTCTTAACACTTTTAAGCACACCGTAGGCTTTGAGGCTTTTGATGAATTTCTCCACCCCTGCTTCATCAAAGGAAAATATACTCTTCAATTCGTTTTTGGTATAGCGTTTCTGCTCCCTGACATAACCCGAAAAAATCTTCATTATTAGTCTTCCTTATCGTAAAATGATTCTTTGAATGTAGGTCCAAAGATAGCCAATCCCATAGTCTTAAACGCATCACACACAGAAGAATATTTACCAGTATCCGGGCAACCATCAAAAAATCTATGTTTACCCTGTTTTACGGCATCTTCATACAGATACATAATTACCTTGCTCATAAATGCTTTTATAAATTTCTCCCTGTCAATAATTTCTCCATTCTCATCGGATGCGATTACCTTCTTTGATAAGAAGAAAGGACCCATCAGCTTATCTTCATTAATCTTAAAATCACCCGATGACATCTTTGCATTGATTGCCTTACGGAGTCTGTTCCATTCGATTGGCTCATCCATTCCGGCAAGCGTTATCTTTCCAATACCCTTAATCTCATCTTCATTATCGTTAATTCCAAGATACTCAAAATTCCATCTTCGCTTAAATGCTGTATCCATAGGGAATACCCCCTGATCAGCACTGTTCATTGTGGCCCATATATACATATTGTCCGGAATCCGGATATGTTTACAACTGTCCATAGGAACATTAAGTTCCTTTGCAAGATATCTTCTGATATCCTCTGATGCCTGTATTTCATATTCGCTCACACCATTATCATCACGGTCAAGTAACTGGAATACATCTCCGAATACTGCTGCCACCTTGGCTCTGTTGATTTCTTCAATCAGAAGAAGGTACGGCTGCGGATTATCTGTACGGGCACTCTTAATTGCCTCTACATACATTCTCATAAAAGGTCCCGGTACATAATTATATTTAATGCTTTCTCCATCCTCACCCATAACAGGCTTGTATGTACCCACGAACTGCGAGTAAGAATACTCTGGATGAAATGTTACACGTTCAAAAGCGCCATCGAAAGAATTCATCATATCCTCACAATCCACTTTTAATTTATAACTTTTTCCTGTTCCAGGTGCACCGAACACAATACGGTTTCTTTCATATTTTGTCTGAATTCCTGTATTAAAAATCAAATCCAAGGTCTCTTCTTCCACCTCAGTTCTATCTTCATCTTTTACATATGTGCCACGTAGCAGATCTGATACTGCTGATTTATAATCATTCAGTGTAAATATCGACATTGCCGTCATAAGAGACCTATGCAAATTGGATGAAAGGACACTTCTGCTGATGTTTTTCTTAAGCCATCTTACAGTCCTGATATTCTTATAATCCTCACTCTGTTCCGGATACACAGTATCATCATAACAATAATCCGACTCGACTCTTCCAATATGAAATACGGAGTTTTCTGCAAAAATAACATAATCACCAATTTGCATATCATTCAGAAATCTCCAAACCTGTCCGACATCCTGTCCTTTTCCACGTGGATTCTTGTCAAAAAACTTGTCATAGCGCGAAGACAGTTCTTCTTTGCTACTGATGTCTGAAAGGTCTCCCATATTGGACCATCCTATGCAGACATGAGGGTGCTCTGATGAGAGTGCATTGTTCTTTTCTTTAATATGCATACCGAACAATCTGTGGTTAAATACCTCCTCGCAATCTTCGTCAGAAACAAGCTCATTGATATATTCGATATATTTTCTGATTGCACTTCTCTGCGTATTGTTCTTTTTCTCCGAATTATCCAATATTTCAAGTGTAACCTGAACCGCTCCGGCATCAGTGGTATAGAACACACTTCTTTCTGGCATTGATGAAAGCGGAGTATTTGCAACATTGCTTACATACTGGTCAATCGATGATGATGAATAAGGCTGCCCTGCATCAGAGTCACCTTCCGGCTTGACCTGTAATCCCATCCAATAACGGAATAAATGCTTGTTACGTTCTTCGGGGTCTTCCTCATCAACATCAACACTTCCTTTAGCATAATCATAATTTACTCTTAATCTTAAAATGGTTTCCTGTGTTTCATCATCCTTAGTTAATATTAAATCAGTTAATTTAGGAACCACCATCTTTCTAAATGTCTTTTTAAATATTTCATCGTCAGCCCTTACATAATACCTGCTATTATCAACAAACTTTTACAGTTTTACATAAAAATCAGCCTCTCTCATTTCAGAAATAATATGGTTTATTTCATTCCACTTCTCAATATTAGCATCTTTGTATTGATTTATGAGTTGAAATACATATTCCATTTTTACCTGTAATAAATACTCAAGCATATTTTTCTTGTCGAATCTATATGTTATTCCACTACCAAATCGAAAGAAATCGTCAATTTCAGTCTCTTTACTTTTGGGACCCACAAATAATTTTGCTTCTCCTGCTCCTTTATCTGTCATAAGTTTCATATCACTAAATACAAAGCTTGAAGGAATTGCCCTCACAATATAATCTGTTTTTGCCACTCAAAACACCCCCTATTAACAAAAGCCATTTCCTATCGACTTGATTATCTGTTTCATAATGGCAATCAATACATCTACAACAATAGAATTTCCTGCCTGTTGATACATTGCTGTATCAGAAACTACAATCTTGAAGCTATCGCAAAATCCCATTAATCTCAGACATTCACGAGGTGTCAATTTCCTTAAACGCCCATTTGTATGAACATAATTGTCAACACCTGCTCTATGCATTTTATGCATAGTTGTAAGCAATGGTCTAGCTACTTCTAAATCTGTTTTAGGCCTTGAGTAGAAATTCTTTGTTCCTGTAGCCATCACATATTTTTCAACTTTTTCCGATAGAAAATATTTTTCTAAATCTTCCATGGTTTTTTCCATATCATTATTTTCTTCAACAAAAACAAAATCACCGTGCCAATTAAACTGTTGATTCTTTTTTTGGCATAATGCTACTTCACCATCTATTTGTGTGTATCTTTTTGTCAGGTTCTTCTCGCTGGTTACAAATTCTACACCTTTCTTAGGCAAATAATATGCCCCTGATACATTATCCAACAGAAAATCCTGCATCTTCTTCTCTAGTGGTATTGGTTTTGGAAATTCAAATTCTTGTTCTAATTCAATATCTCCTCTAAACCCCACTACAAACATTCTTTCTCTATTCTGTGGTATTCCGTAATCTCGTGCGTTAAGAACTGATGGTTTTCCATTAAACGTATAATATACCTTATATCCTAATGTACTAAATACTTCTTTCATGGTTTCCCAAGTTCTTCCATCATCATTACTTAAAATCGCCTTAACATTCTCATAAATAAAAACCTTGGGTTGAATCTCTTTAACTAGACGTGCATATTCGTAGAATAGTGTTCCCCTCGTATCTTCAAGGCCTCGCTGTTTACCTACCAATGAAAATGACTGACAAGGACTGCCCCCTACAAACAAATCAACCTGTCCAGCATATTGCTTTCCATCTAAAAATGCTACATTCCAATGAAAATTTTCTTCGGAAAGTTTATAATTTGCCATATAACTTTGTTTTACCTTGTTTTGCGACTCCTTGCCTGCGTATAATTTATCCACATATGCTTTTTTCTCTTCATACGACTCTAGCTGACGTAAATCATTATTTGTTTCAAGATAAAACAGTTTGTCATGTAACATTTCTAATCTTTCAGAAATATCACGTCCACTTTTCACAATCCTTTTTGCTGATTTATACTGTGCATATATAACTTCAAGTTCTTTTGTCGAACTAACAAAGTCGTCCTCATCCAATGTGAGTGCCAATCGCAGTAAGAAAAAAAGTTTTGCTTCTATTGATGAAGGTTTACTCTCCAATATAGAATTCAATTCCTGATACTTTTTTCTTTTCGATGCTGTCGTATTCTGTATTGCTGATGCTATATCAACACCTACCTCCGACATAAGTGTTTCTACTATAGCCGAGTTATCCTCCGTCAAATTTAATTTTTCAATAAGTTTTTTATATTCGTTCTCAACACCTGCAACCATTACATCAAGTTGTGTAGCATAATCAACAGACTCTTCATCATGGATTTTCTTGCATACTTTTTTGATAGTTTTCTTTAAAATCTCAAGTTCTCTTTCCATAGAATCAACATCGATTCTTACCTTTGGCATTTCTAATTCTACATCTCCATTATCACAAGCAAATACAATCTCATGTTCCAATTGCATTCTATCCAATGCATGTTCAATGGCTCCAATACCACTAAATACAGTTGCTAACTTTATCATATCAAGCATTTCTCCTTGTTGTTTATTCTATGGCACTCTTACCACTTTTTACCCAACTGTCAAGTTCACTCTTTTTAAACTTCCATAGCTTACCAATTTTATGTGCCGGAATATCCGTTTTCTTAATCCAGTTTCTTACGGTTTCTTTTTTTACACCCAAATAATTAGCAGCTTCTTCCAAGCCAATCCAACAATCATTGCTTATTTCATTCATTTCCTCACCTCTGATAAATATACTATTACCAACTTTATCAGTATAGCAAATATAAGTTCAATTTTCAATCTGTTTGACTATGTTTTGTAATATTTGATACCATTTTGTTCATATTTTGGTTTTCAAAATGTTTTATATAATACCCTTATTACAGTTCCGACACAAAGCTCAACAAAAGAATATATCAGAAAAACCAACAAGCTTTAGAAACTTCTTATACTAAGCATTATATTGTTTGCTATTAACAGGGCACTTATCATGCCCTGCCTCCATCCGTTCTTTCCATAACCCGTTCTTGCTCCATTTCCAATATCTTTTCATAAATAACCTGATAATCTTCAAATATCTTATCCTCATCAGAGGTGTCAACTCCACATGCCTTACAAACAGCACTATACAGCTGAATATTGTATGAATTATTGTCCGGTTGAAACTGTAGCATCCTTGCCTTCTCGATAACAGACAAATCATCAAAAGCAATTCCCCGCTGTTTAATCTCATCCAGCACCGCTTCTGTCTTGTTTTTGACAACCAATTCACAAATGCCCTTATAAATCAAATCCGTTCACCAATCCTTTTCTAATCAACTGCTACCTTGACAAACACAAGCCATACCATAGCCTTTAAAACTTTGCCAATAAATTCTAAAATCATAAATTCAACTCTCCTTTCCACCCATCGGGAGCCACCCGCATTGGATATACCTCGTAACCAAATCACTTGTTGATGCGCATTCGCCGAATGATTTTTCATGCAGGCACGAAGTTCACCCGGCTCATTTTGCGCACAAAAAATAGAACTACCTGACTGTAGCTATCCATCAAATCTTCCGATTCCATTTCAACTCATTATTTAGTCCTATCCGTAAAAATACCTGTTAAATTTTCCCATCCGGAGCTAATCCGGACAATTTTCACACGGAAACGTCTAGGACCAGGCTTCCGAAACCCTTTTAAATCCTGGGTTTCTTCCACCTGTCACAAATATACCACGTTCCCCCGTAGCCGAGATAAGGAGCGCCCTATCCTCACCCTTTTCAAGTATTTTTCTCAGATTTGTGATAAAGCCAACCTGCATTGCATTCAGCTTTAATCTGTATTTTTCAATAGATGGGGTTTCCTCGCTCTTTGCAATCTCACGCTGTCTTTTTATGATTTGGTAACGCTCTTTATATTCCTCCTTCTCCAGCTCCTTTAAGGTCTGAAGCAACTGTATACTGCCTCCCACAGCTCATTCCATCCGGCATAGCCCATCGATACAAAGTATCTAAAC
>OGOY01000093.1_pt1 | contig 102822 bp, 78 predicted proteins | sample 1552811 | NCBI WGS metagenome assembly OGOY01 (sample SAMEA2580132, study PRJEB22360) | human gut metagenome | biome: human gut; feature: human-associated habitat; material: faeces | place: Denmark | collected 2008/2010 | reverse complement strand
TTCAGTGCCCATACCGCTACGCACTCAACAAACGGGAGTGCCCACGAGACGCAAAATTTTTCTGCGGAATTACGGAAAACAAAAAAGTGCTAACGAACAATTGATACAAACTACTCAACAAAAATATCGACCTTCCCCCCTTTTTATGTTATAATAACTCATTATGACTTAGGAAGGGGGCTTTTTGCATATGAACAAAGACAAGAAAAATGTTTGTATCGGGTTGTTAGCACATGTGGACGCAGGAAAAACAACGTTGTCAGAAGCCCTTTTGTATCAGGCGGGAGTGTTGAAAAATCCGGGACGTGTGGACAAGGGGGATGCCTACTTAGATACATTTGCGATGGAAAAAGAGAGAGGAATCACGATTTTTTCCAAGCAGGCAGTTTTTTCGTGGGAGGATATGCAGGTGACGTTGTTGGATACGCCGGGGCATATTGATTTTTCGGCGGAGATGGAGAGGACATTACAGGTTCTTGATTATGCCGTGTTAGTAATTAGCGGACCGGATGGGGTGCAGGGGCACACACAGACACTGTGGAAACTTTTGGAAAAATATCAGATTCCAGTTTTTCTTTTTGTGAATAAAATGGACCAGCCGGGAACGGAAAAAGAATTTATTTTAGGGGAACTTCAGGCAAAACTAAATTCTTCGGTGACAGATTTTTCAGATTTACAAAGTGAAGAATTTTATGAACAGGTTTCTCTTTGCGAAGAAGAAATGCTGAATCAGTATTTAGAACAGGGAGAAGTGACAGTTTCGCAGATCGCAGAAAAAATCAGCGAGAGAAAGATTTTCCCTTGTGTGTTTGGTTCGGCACTGCGGATGGAAGGCGTTAAGCATTTACTGGAGGTAATGCAGACACTCCTTTTGGAGCCATCTTACGATGAGGTGTTTGGGGCAAAAGTGTTTAAAATAATGCGCGATGATAAGGGAGCCAGACTTACTTATGTTAAAGTGACTGGAGGGCAGTTAAAACCTCGTATGGAACTGTCCGATAAAAAGGGTGAGTGGACAGAAAAAATTAATCAAATCCGTGTGTACTCCGGAAGCCGTTTTGAGACTGTGGCACAAGCAGTTCCGGGTATGATTTGTGCACTGACGGGGCTTACAAAGACGTATCCCGGTGAGGGACTTGGTGCAGAATTTGACAGCGGTGCACCGGTATTGGAGCCGGTACTGACTTACCGCATTTTATTTTCGGATGGAGAAGAACCGGCCAAAATGCTTCCAAAACTTCGTGAGATTGAGGAAGAGGAACCGGCGCTTCACATTGTCTGGAATGAAGAATTACAGGAAATTCATGCGCAGGTGATGGGAGAAGTGCAGATTGAAATTATTAAGCGGTGGATTTTGGAGCGGTATGGTGTTTGTGTCACATTTGGAACCGGCAACATTGTTTACAAAGAGACGATTTGCGAGCCGGTCGAGGGTGTCGGTCATTATGAGCCATTACGGCACTATGCGGAAGTTCACTTGTGGATGGAGCCGCTTGCCGTGGGGAGCGGTGTTCAGATTTCGACAGACTGCAGTGAAGATAAGCTGGACAAAAACTGGCAGCGGCTGATTTTGACGCATTTGGCAGAAAAAGAACATAAAGGTGTGCTTACGGGAGCCGGACTTACCGATGTAAAACTTACATTAATTGCCGGCAGAGCGCATAATAAACATACCGAGGGCGGAGATTTCCGTGAGGCGACTTATCGTGCCGTGCGTCAGGGACTGATGCAGACAAAATCGGTTTTGTTAGAGCCATATTATGAATACCGACTTATTGTGCCGGAAACGTCAATTGGACGGGCGATGACAGATATTGAGCGCATGGCGGGGAGTTTTACCCTGCAGCAGAATTTACCGCAGACAAATGGCGAAGGGGCACAACCGATGGCAGTTCTTACCGGAGAAGCTCCTGTCAGTACCATGCGGGATTATACGCAGGAAGTCACCGCCTACACAAAAGGACATGGACAGTTGTTCTGCTCGCTTTTAGGATATCGTCCGTGCCACAATGCAGATGAAGTAATTGCCGCAAAACAATACGATGCCGACCATGATGTGAAAAATCCAAGTGGTTCGGTATTCTGTGCACATGGTGCCGGATTTTTTGTTCCATGGAATCAGGTGTTTGACTATATGCATATTGATACGTCAAAACGGGCAAACAGAGATTCTTCTGAAATGGAAAATGACGTGACAGAGAAAAAAGAGCCAAAAAAGCAGGAAGAAGAATGGCTGGATGTATCAGAGATTGATTCCATTTTAGAAAGAAGTTCTTTTGCCAATCGTAAGCAGGGGGTTGTTTCACACAAAGGAATTTCTGCAAAGCGGGTAAGTTCTGTCAAAGAAAAGCCGGTTGGTTTGTCAAAGCCAAGAAAAAAACAGATGCCGGATGTTAATTACCTGCTGGTTGATGGGTATAATATTATCTTTGCATGGGAAGAATTGAAAGTGCTGGCGCAAAGTGACATTGCGGCGGCAAGAGGAAAGCTGATGGATATCCTGTGTAATTATCAGGGTTTTCATAAATGTGAGTTGATTTTAGTGTTTGATGCATACCGTGTGGTAAATCACAAGACAGAAATTTTGGATTATCATAACATTCATGTGGTTTACACAAAAGAGGCGGAAACGGCAGACCAGTACATTGAAAAGTTTGCTCACGAAAATGGTAAAAAATATCGTATCATCGTTGCGACATCCGATGGGTTGGAGCAGATTATCATTCGCGGAGCCGGGTGCAGGCTTTTGTCTGCCAGAGATTTTGAGGCGGATGTGAAACGCTCAGAGCAGGCGATACGGGAAATTTTAAAAGATCAATAAGAATTGGAGGAATGACAAATGGCAGCAATTGAAATAACGAAGGAAAATTATGAAGCAGAAGTATTACAGTCGGACAAACCGGTACTGTTAGATTTTTGGGCATCCTGGTGTGGACCATGCCAGATGGTATCACCGGTAATTGAGCAGATTGGAGAGGAAAATGATTCGATCCGCGTCGGTAAAGTAAATGTGGATGAACAGGGTGAACTTACGATGCAGTTTCGTGTCGTGTCGATTCCGACATTGGTTGTTATGAAGGGTGGAGAAGAGGTAAACCGAATTGTTGGGGCTGCCTCGAAAAGCGAAATTTTAGCAATGCTGTAAAAGCAAAAGAAGGGGGAGTAAAAAATGACAGCGAAAAAGAAACGATTGCTTTTCATGGTGCTTGGCGTCTGTTTGTGTGTACTGCTTGCCGTGGTTATCGGTGATTTTGCAATTTTAGAAAACCGTAAAGAAAATGTAGAAAAACTGAACCAGTTTACTGGAATATGGACAGACAAGGATAAGCATTTTTCAATGGAAGTCCGGCGTGTAACTGCAGATGCAATCTTTTTTTCCTTAGATGAAAACAGGAATCGATTGTTTGCCGGGCGCGCAATCGGGGACGAAACATATGAATTTACATACAATTCAACAGGAAATGAGTATTTGATGGCAATTCGTCCGGGTATGAACAAAAAAATGACGATTCAGTTATTGGACAAAAAGATAAAAGTGAATTTCCCAGGAGGCGACAATAATAGGCAGAGACCGTCACAATTTAATGGATGCCTGACAAACAAAACCTCTTTAGCCGAACAAAAAGCATATTCACTTTCTTCTTATCTGGGAACAAAAAACAAACCGGCAGAAGAATTAGAAAGATATTGTTCATTTGATCGTTTAGAGGATGGCATGATTTGGCGTGTGCATACGCTGTTAGACCAAAGTGTTGAATATTATACGACAAGTCAGTTCGGTATCAATATGAACTCCACGCTTGCGGAATGCAAACAGACATTAGGAGAACTAACGAGCGAAGAAACGCTTAACTGGAATGGGATCAGCCGCCGGTTTGAAAATGATAACTACATCAGCACGATTATTACGAATGAATTTGGTGTCATTGTTGAAATGGACTGTCAGTTAAAGAATCTTCCAAATGCAAAACGAGAAGGCGAATTTTTTGTGAAAGGAAATACAGCGTATCGTTTTGCAGGAAACTATACGGGGAAAAAGAAAATTGTGCTGCCAAAAGGGTGCAGCCGGATTGCTTCACATGCGTTTGATGCAGGAGAGTATGGATATTCGCTAAGCCAAAAGCGAAAAAATACAAGAAGCATTACCATCCCGAAAGATGTTTTTGTGGAAGAAAATGCTTTTGCAAACTGCGGTTCTCTTAAAATTGAAATCGGAAGCGGAACGAAGAGAATTACCCAAGGGGCATATGCCAATATAGTTTCAAAAAAAAGCATATCGAAAAAACCGCAGTGGGTTGAAGTAACTCTTCCGTCTTCGCTTGAGGCTGTAGAGGAAAATGCATTTGCTATGCTGAAACCGACAGAGAGTTTGACGGCATACTGGGAGATTTATAACTTTGATGAAACAGAAATACCGGTAAAAATTGATTTTCATCATGTGTTAAATAGCCCTCATTTTACCTATTTGGGAGACAATGCATTTGGGGGGATTATGTTAAAAAGTCTGCCGTCATGTCTTACTTATTTGGGTAAAAATTATACGTTGAGCTCTGGAATTGAAGAGGATAATTATATCGAATCGGAAAAATTGATTTTACCGAGTTCCTTGAAAAAGATTTCATCGAATAGTATTTTTCTGTTTGAGTACACCTATAAGGTGTATTTACCGAAACAATTGGAAATTATTGAGGATAATGCGTTTATCGCCGGTGATGTAGAACAATATAAGATATCCCCAAAGGCATCAAACTTTATCCAGGAAAAAAGTATGGGAAAATGGATTCGCTCGAAAGACGGCTCTATTCTTTATGCAACTGATTACGTAAAATATTATGAAATACCTGAGAAAAGCCGGCAAAAGGCAGATGCCAAAGGTGGTTTGCTAAATAAGTACTATAAGAGAAAGAAATCGGATGTTACTGTAAATGTACCGGAGGGAATTAAAGAAATTCGTGAGATGGCAAATTTAGACTCATATTACAAAGTGTTTTTGCCAAAAACTCTTCAAAAAGTGAACGTGAGAGGAATTTTTTCATCGTATGGCAGCCAGAGGGTATTTCTAGGAAACCATGTGCCGGAATTTACAGGGACAATAGATATTAATGAGGTCGAAAAATTTCAAATTCGTGTAAAAAGAGGACTGAAACAAAAAATGTATGAGGCACTGAAAGGTCATTTGATTATGCCAGAAGAATCAAGAGATTTGAGAAAATATATTACAACTTTTTGACAAAACAAAGAATTAAACTATAATAAAATGTTGGGGGATAATCAAATTTTGAGTTTTAGACCCTGGGCAGTATAAGATAGAATGGAGGAAAAAAAGAAATGAAACAATTGGTAAAGGGAATTGTCTTTGCGGCAGCAGCACTTATGCTTATGCAGGCACCGCAGGCACAGGCAAAGGTAAAAGTAAAAAAGGTAACGGTAAAGAGTAATTATGGAAGTAGTGTCCATGTTGCGGTTGGAAAAAAAGTGAAACTTACAACGACTGTGAAAGTATCACCGAATAAGTCGGCAAATAAAAAAGTTTCCTATAAATCTTCCAATAAAAAGATTGCAACGGTTTCATCATCCGGATATGTGAAAGGAATCAAAACCGGAAAATGTAAAATTACCGTGACATCCAAAAAGAATAAAAAGAAGAAAGCAAAAATTACGGTAACGGTCGTGAAGAAAGTAACATCCGTTGCGATTGAGAAGCCGAAAAATCAGTTATATGTAGGAAACAGTCTGACTTTGAAAGCGACAGTAAAACCGGCAAGTGGAAGCTATAAAAAGGTAACTTGGTCATCTTCGGACAAAAAGATTGCGACAGTTACAAAAGCCGGTGTGGTAAAAGGAATCAAAGCGGGAAATGTCACAATCAAAGCAACTTCTGTGGAGGGAAGCAAAAAAAAAGCAAGTTTGAAAATGACTGTGATGGCAACCAACAGTGTCGGTATTGCCTCTGTGGAGGTGCTTAGCAACGATGTTGTCCGGGTATCTCTGGATAAAGCGAAGGCATTGACAAACAAACAATTCAAAATAGAAGGAAAGCGCTATTCTTATGGAACATATAACCGCACCTATTCCGTGTTAAATATTCGCAACTATGATAATCGTACCTATGATATTAAGCTGACGGATGATTATAGTGTAGAAAAGGATTCCTATGTCCGTGTCACAATCTCGGATTTGCCGGGTAATGGTGTAAAAACGATGGAAGCACAGGCACTGTTTACCAAATTAAGCGAGCCAAAAGAAGAAAAATGGCTTGGAGTCGTTGGTGATGAGTGGAATAAAACAGTGGATTTAAGCGAGTATGGCTGTGGAAATCTTTCCTATCAGATTACGGGCGAGATTCCGGGAATTACCCGCAAAATTAAAAATAATGAAATCATATTCTCCGGCACATTGACAACTGTGACCGTGGGAACGGATATTACCATTAAGGCAACCGATGAAATGGGAACGAAGTTCACAAAAGTGATTCATGTGTATGTTGGAAACGAATCTGCTATCGTGGCGAAAGCAGAGGATATGACGGTTGTGACCGGCACCCAGTTAGATGCAGTTCCATTTCTTGAGGTCCTTGGCGGCAGCGGTTCTTATAACTATTCTGCAATTTCTCTGCCGGCAGGTTTGAAGATGGATGCGGAAACCGGAACACTTAGTGGTAAAGTGTCCGGTGTTGGCGAATACCGTGTGCAGATTACGGTAAGTGATGAGAAAAATACAAACCGCATGGTTGAAATATCTGCTCTTATCCGGGTGGTTGACCAAAGAAGAGTTGCCGGTCTTGTAGCAGATGAGAAAGGAGCGCCAGTAGAAGGTGTTTCTATCGTCTGCGAGAATTTGACGGATGGCAGCATTTTTACTTCGACAACGGATGAAAAAGGAAATTATGTTGTAAATGTCGGCGAGGGAACCTATCAGATTATAGCTTCGCTTGGCGAAAGAAAAGATGCCGTATACCGGTTTACAATTGGTTCCGGCGGAAGAGAACTTAATTTTACATTATAATAAATTGTAGTAGAAAGGAATTATTTTATGCTTGCAAAAATCGTAAGAGAATGTTATGGCAAAGAAATCAGTGAATGCAGAAAGGAAGAACTTTATCATGCACTGCTTACGCTGGTGCAGAAAAAGGCAGGGGAAAAGGAAGAGAATACAGGAAAGAAGAAACTGTATTACATATCAGCAGAGTTTTTGATTGGAAAACTGCTCAGTAATAACCTGATTAATCTTGGCATTTACGAGGAAGTAAAAAAAGAACTTTCCGATGCCGGTAAAAGTCTTACAGATTTAGAAGAATACGAGCCGGAGCCATCACTTGGCAACGGTGGTTTAGGAAGACTGGCAGCCTGCTTTTTAGATTCCATTGCGACGCTTTCTCTGCCGGGTGATGGTGTCGGATTAAATTATCACTACGGTCTGTTCCGTCAGGAATTTAAGAACAGAAAACAGATGGAAGAGCCAAATCCATGGATGAATAAGGACAGCTGGCTGATTCGCAGTGACAAATCTTTTACGGTTTCTTTTGGCGGTTTCGATGTGAAAGCATCGTTGTATGATATTTTGGTGACCGGCTACGAGAGCCGGACGAACCGCCTTCACTTGTTTGATTTGGATTCTGTGGATGAAACGATTGTTCATGATGGAATTGAATTTGACAAGGAAGACATACGAAAAAATCTGACCTTATTTTTGTATCCGGATGATTCTGATGACAAAGGCCGTCTTTTGCGCGTGTACCAGCAGTATTTTATGGTAAGCTGCGGTGCACAGCTGATTCTTTCGGAAGCAAAGGACAGAGGCTGTAATCTGCATGACCTTGCAGACTATGCGGCAATTCAGATTAACGACACGCATCCATCCATGGTGATTCCGGAATTGATTCGTCTTTTGATGAAAGAGGGAATCCCATTTGATGAAGCAGCAGAAATTGTAACAAATACCTGCGCCTACACGAATCATACGATTTTGGCAGAGGCATTGGAAAAATGGCCAATGTCGTTTATCGAAGAAGTGGCACCGGCGATTGTTCCGATTATTCAGAAATTAAATGAGAAGATAAACGCACAGTATCACGATGAAAAAGTAGCAATTATTGATGGAGAGAATCGTGTTCATATGGCACATATGGATATTCATTTTTCGCACAGTGTCAACGGCGTTGCCTATCTGCATACAGAGATTTTGAAAAATACGGAACTGCATAATTTTTATACTCTGTATCCGGAAAAATTTAATAACAAAACCAACGGTATTACATTCCGCCGCTGGCTGCTTCACGCAAATCCACTGCTTTCTTCATTCTTATCGGAAACGATTGGAGAGGAATACAAGAAAGATGCGGAAAAATTAAATGTACTTTTTGATTATCGTGATGACAAAGCGGTCTGCCGGAAATTATTAGAAATTAAAGACGCAAATAAAAAAGCACTTGCTTCTTATTTGAAACAGACACAGGGAATCAAATTGTTAGACAATGCGATTTATGATATCCAGATTAAGAGACTGCATGAGTACAAGAGACAGCAGTTAAATGCGTTGTATGCAATTCACAAATATTTGGAAATTAAGGCAGGTAAGATTCCGAAACGTCCGATTGTTCTTTTGTTTGGCGCAAAGGCAGCACCGGCGTACGTTATTGCCAAAGATATTATTCATTTGATTTTGTGCTTGCAGAGTCTGATTGAAAAAGACCGTAAGGTGAGAAAACATCTGCAGGTTGTTATGGTAGAAAACTACAACGTCACAAAGGCTGAAAAACTGATTCCGGCATGTGATATTTCGGAGCAGATTTCGCTTGCCTCGAAAGAAGCAAGTGGTACCGGCAACATGAAGTTTATGTTAAATGGTGCAATTACTTTGGGAACCGAGGATGGTGCCAATGTGGAAATTCATGAGCTTGTCGGTGATGATAACATTTATGTTTTCGGAGAGGACAGTGATACGGTAATTGCCCGCTATGAGCGTGGAGATTACTGCTCAAAAGATTATTATGAAAAAGATTCGGAGTTAAAAGAAGCCGTTGATTTTATTGTCAGCAAGAAAATGCAGAAACTTGGTGACAAGACGATGCTTACAAGACTTTATAACGAGTTATTGAATAAAGACTGGTTTATGACATTCCCGGATTACAGAGCGTATGTGGCAGCCAAAGAAAAAGCCTATGCGGATTATGAAAACAGGGAAGAATGGGCAAAGAAAATGCTTGTCAACATTTCAAAAGCAGGTTTCTTTTCCTCTGACCGCACGATTTCGCAATACAATGATGAAATCTGGCACCTGTCAGAAGGTACTAAGTAAGGAAGGAATATTTAAATAACCCCATCCCTGGCGTGTGTGGGGGAGAGAAAGATCCGTGCTGGAGTTTTTCAGCCGGATTTTTGTCTCTCTTGGGCTCATGGAAGGATATTTACTTAAAAGCAGGGCAATGGCACCGCTCACAATTGGTGTGGACATGGAGGTGCCGCTTTTCTTTGAGTAGAAAGAGCCGTTTGTTTTGTCGGGGGGGCAGCAACTGATAATATGAGAACCGGGCGCAACGACGTCCGGTTTTTTGATGCAGGAAAACGTAGGACCTGCGCCGGAGTGAGAGGAAGGAATTACATCGGTTCTTTCGGCAAAATCATACGAGCCAACGGTGATAATTTTTCGGGAGTTTCCGGGTGCACTAATAGTCTGTGGGTCAGGTCCCTGATTGCCGGCCGCAGCAACCACGATAATACCGGCATCCCAAAGCTGATTAACTTTGCGGACAAAAGCACTGTCTTCGGGATAGGCATGCCGGTCATTGGTGCCAATGGAAATATTTACAATGCGGATTTTTAAGCACTCCTGATTTTTAAGAATCCACTGAAGCCCATTCATGATGTCATGAATGGTGCCGTTGCCCTTACTGTTTAACACTTTAACCCCAATTAGATTTGCTTGCGGTGCGATGCCTTTGTATTTTCCATGAGAAAAGGTTCCTGCTCCGGCGGCAATCCCTGCAACGTGGCTTCCGTGGCCGTTGTCGTCATAAGGCGCAGGCTTTTGATAGAGAGCATCGTACCATCCGGTGATGCGTGAGCGGTAATCCGGATGCGGAAAAAGCCCGGTGTCAACAATCGCAATCCCGATGCCCTTTCCTAAAATTCCTTGTTTATGCACTGCTTCTGAAAAAACCGCTTTACAAACTCGATTCATCTGCTGACTTCCCCCGTAACTGTATATTGGTAATATATGCATTTTGTGACGAATCGTGTCAATTCAAAAATTTTTCAAATAAATGGTTGACCGTTGGTCATTTTTGTGTTACACTGCATATAGTTAAAGTGACTGATGGTCATTTTTGAAATTATTTATCAAAAAGTAGGAGGCGTACACGATGGTAATTAAGTTTGGTAAATGGCTTACCAGACACAAAGCAGTTGTCCTGATTATCGCATTTTTATTGTTAATCCCTGCGACAATTGGTTATGTGTCAACGCGAATTAACTATGACTTGTTAAGTTATCTTCCGAATTCCCTTGAGACAGTATCCGGACAGGATACGATGGTAGATGAATTCGGGATGGGAGCCTTTTCCATGATTGTCGTAGAAGACATGGAGAAGAAGGACATTGTGGCTCTCAAAGAAAAATTGAAAAAAGTGAATCATGTGGAGGATGTTATCTGGTATGATGACGCAATGGATATTACAGTTCCGACAGAGATGCTCCCGGATAAACTTAGAGAGGGCTTGTTTAATGGGAACGCAACGATGATGATTGCCCTGTTTGACAATACAACATCGGCAGATTCAACGATGGATGCGATTACCGAAATGCGTGGTATTGTAAAGAAACAGGCATTTATCAGTGGTATGAGCGGTGTCGTCACCGATATTAAAAATCTGGCGATGGCAGAGATGCCGATTTATGTTGTTGTAGCAGCGGTGCTTTCGCTTCTCATTTTGTTACTAACGATGGATTCCCTGGTAACACCAGTTATCTTTTTGCTTGGTATCGGTATGGCGATTGTTTATAACATGGGAACGAATATGGTATTTGGAGAAATTTCCTATATTACTCAGGCGCTGACAGCGATTTTACAGCTTGGTGTAACGATGGATTATTCCATTTTCCTTTTAGAAAGTTATGAAGCCAATAAAGTCAGGTATGACGGGGATAAAAACCGTGCAATGGCACATGCGATTTCCAATACATTTACTTCCGTTACCAGTAGTTCGGTAACAACGATTGCCGGATTTGCTGCACTTTGTTTCATGACCTTTAAATTAGGTATGGACTTAGGTCTTGTTATGGCAAAAGGTGTTATCATCGGCGTTATCGTATGTTTGACTGTTTTGCCGGCATTGATTCTATGCTTTGATAAAGCAATCGATAAAACCACCCATAAGAATCTAATTCCAAATTTGGATGGTTTATCGAAAAAGATTGTAAAGGGATGGCCGGTTGTCTTAGTATTATTTTTAGTTTTACTGGGACCTGCGATGTACGGAAACAGCAATTACGAAATTTACTATGATATTGCGGGGGCACTTCCACAGTCACTGGATTCTGCCGTTGCAAATAAAAAACTCGAAGAGAAATTTAATATGAACAGCACCCATATCGTATTGATGAAAAATGGTATGGCATCCAAAGAAAAGAGTGAAATGTTAAAGAAAATTGAGGATGTGAAAGGTGTTAAATGGGCACTCGGAATTGATTCCTTTAAGGGGGTCAGCATTCCAAGCAGTATGATTCCGAAGAAACTGGAATCTAAACTAAAGAGTGATAACTATGAGATTGCCTTTGTCTGCTCCGACTATAAAGCAGCAACAGACGAGGTAAATTCACAGATTGCTGATATAAATAAGATTGTTAAGAAATACAGCAAAGATTCGATGGTAATTGGTGAGGCACCATTGACGAAGGATTTGCAGGATGTAACCGATATCGACTTAGTAAATGTAAACTATGTTTCAGTTGCTGCGATATTCCTTATAATTCTCATTACCTTTAAGTCCATTTTGATTCCGGTCATTTTGGTTATGGTAATTGAGTTTGCGATATTCTTAAATATGTCAGTGCCATTTTATACACACGAGTCGCTGCCGTTTGTGGCAAGTATCGTAATCGGTACGATTCAGCTCGGTGCGACTGTAGATTACGCAATTTTGATGACGAGCCGTTATCATAAAGAGCGTGTGGTACGAAGAAAGAGTAAGAAGGAAGCAATCGATATTGCACATAAAACTTCAATTAAGTCCATTATGATAAGTGGTATGTGTTTGTTTGCTTCAACATTTGGCGTAACGATGTCGTCAAGTATTGATATGATTAAGTCAATTTGTACGTTGTTGTCCCGAGGGGCAGTAATTAGTACAATCGTTGTTATTCTTGTTCTGCCGGCGATGCTGACAGTGTTTGATAAATGGATTTGCAAGACCACATGGGATATGCGGAAAATCGATTATTAGTTTGGAGGGACGATGACTATGAATAAGAAATTGAAAAAAACTTTACAATGTACAATGTGTGCTGTGCTTAGTTTTGGTATGGTAGTGTGCAACAGCTCCTTTGTAGAAGCGAAAAAAATCAAAAAACAGGAATCTGTTTATGTCAACGCGGCAGCAGATGGTTCGGTATCCAAGATTACCGTATCGGACTGGCTGAAGGGTGCAAATGAAACAACCGGAACCATTAATGATATTTCCGATTTGAAAAACATCTCGAATGTCAAAGGAGATGAGACGTTCAAACAGAATGGTAAGGACGTTGACTGGAACGGCGCCGGAAAAGATATTTACTATCAGGGTGAATCGGATGAAAAACTTCCGGTTGATATGAAGATTACTTACAAATTGGATGGTAAAGAAATTGCAGCAAAAGATATGCTTGGCAAGAGTGGAAAAGTGGAAATCCATGTCACCTATACGAATAAGTCCAGCCGGAAGAAAAAAATTGATGGTAAAGAAACAACAATTTATACACCATTTGTTATGGTGACCGCAATGGTTCTTTCTTCTGACCATTTTGAAAATGTCGAAGTGGATAATGCAAGAATAGTCAATGATGGTGATAATCAGATGATTATCGGCATGGGTGTTCCGGGAATGGCTGAGAACTTAGATTTGAGTGATGATATGGCAGATAAAATCCCTTCGGATTTTACGGTAACTGCTGATACAAAAGATTTTACAATTGGTAATACATTTACCTACGGAAGTGCCAGTCTTTTGAATGATTTGGATTTAGACGATGTGGATGAGTTAGATGATTTGGAAGAAAAACTGAATGATTTGACTGATGCTTCTGACAAATTAGTTGATGGCTCTGATGATTTGTATGATAATTTGAAATTGTTTGACAGCAAAATGGGCGAGCTTAACACTTCTGTGAAGAAATTCCAGAAAGAAGGCGTAAACCGGTTGGCAAATGGAATCAGCACACTGGCAAAAGGTGCTCCGACATTAGTAAAAGGCGTTACCGATTATGCAAATGGTGTAACAACATTTGCCAAAGGAACCACAAGTTATGTAGATGGCGCAGCAAAAATTACAAATGGATGTGCCTTACTTTACAAATCCGTAAAGGATATTCCAACTCAGATTCAGAGTTTTGATACCGGACTGAAGACCTACACCGGAAGTGTCGACAAACTTGGTTCAAAACAGAATGTTACGGCATTGAAATCTGGAGCAAAAGCGGTTAGTGATGGTGTGACATCGTTAAATACCAATCTTGTAAGTTTGGAAAAAACGTATGAGACGACGGATTTACTGTTAAAGAAATTGAAAGCGACCGGTGCAGATGCAACAACAGTTGCAACGTTAGAGCAGGTACTTGCCGGACAGAAACAGGCAATTCAGGCAATGAAACAGGCAACTTCCACAACCGGTGATTTGAAAGTTGGTGCTGAAAAAGTATCCGGCAGCGTAGCAACAGTAATGGACAGCTTGGATAAATTGTCTGCAAACTCCTCAACTTTGACAGAAGCTTCTACAAAATTAAAAACCAGTATGCCGACATTAGTTTCCAGTGTGAAGACATTGAAAGAGGGCGGCGATACACTGGCAAAGAACAATAAGAAGTTAAAGGGTGCGTCAAAGAAACTTGTGAAATCCGGAAAGACATTGAAAAAGAGCATTAAAACGGTAGGAAGCGGTGTGAAGAAGTTAGACAAGGGAAGCAAATCCTTAAAGAGTGCTGCCGGAAAATTGTCAACAGGTGTTGGTAAACTGGATACAGCGAGTGGTAAGCTGAAAGATGGAAGCAAGAAATTAGCCGACGGAATGAGCGAGTTTAATAAGGATGGTATTGAAAAAATCAATGACACATATGAAGATGATGTCAAAGGTTTGATTGACCGTCTGAAAGCCGTTTGTGAAGTTGGAAAAGATTATAAGAGCTTCAGTGGTCTTCACGGTTCTATGAATGGTGAAGTGAAATTTGTCATTGAGACAGCAGCCATTGAAAAAGAGGACTAGGTGATTTTGTATGGGAAAATTGGATGATAAGAAAAAGCAAAAGAGAGATTCTCTGCTGATGGCAGCATTTACTCTATTTACGCAGAAGGGAATAAATGACACATCCATTTCCGATATAGCTAAAAAGGCAAATATGGCAAAAGGAACATTTTATCTTTATTTCAAAGATAAATTTGATATCCGCGACAAATTGATTGCGGATAAGGCGAGACAGGTGTTTTGCCGTGCATTAGAGGAGATGAACCGGGTGCAGCTGGATTCATTGGAAGACCATGTAATCTTTTTGATTAATTCTGTTATTAATCAATTGAACCAGAACAAAAATTTATTGAAATTTATTTCAAAAAATTTAAGCTGGGGAGTTTTTCAGAAGGCACTTTTGTTGGAGAATAATGAAGATGGTGACAGTTTTTATCAAAGATATTATTTGCTTTTGGATCAGTCAGGAAGGATGTTTCGTAATCCGGATTTGATGCTGTATATGATTGTGGAGTTTGTTAATTCAACTTGTCATAGTGTAATTTTGCAGCAACAGCCGGTGACGTTAGAAGAATTAAAACCGGAGCTTGCCGGTGTGATTTGTGATATCATTCATAGGCAGGAAATTCGATAAAAAAGTCAGACCGTGTCTGTCGGTGTTTCGTAAGCCGGCAGGCACGGTTTTATTTTGCAAAAGATACATGGTTTGTTTAGAAAAATCTATTGCAAGAATTGTTTTCCTGCTTTACAATAGCCAAAAGAGTAGTTAATGAAAGCAGGGGGAATTATCATGAAGAAAAATCAACTGCCAAAGCAGGTATTAAATACGCTTTTGGCATATCAAATAAAATCCGATGATATTTTAGATGTTTGTCCGTTTGATTTATCTTTTGATTCGGAATATATCAGTGGATATTTGTTCTTGACAAGTACGAAAATCGGCGTTGCCAAGAGCCGCCATGAACAGATGACGGTTCGCTATTTCCGTGGAACGAAGACGGCAGATATGCAGTATGCAGAGGATGAAAAAGAATACATGCTGGAATGGTTTGATTTGGCGGATACTTCGCATATGAGAGTGGAAAAGCAGCTCGCGACAAATCTAGTCACAATTGATTATAAGGGCAAACCACTTTTATTAGCGGCGCTGACAAATCTGTATTTTGAACAGATGAATTTGTTTCGTAAAAGTTATAATAAGATAAAAAAATATCCAGAGGAAGCAGAAGAAGTGGAAGCGTCTGCGGATATTCAGGAGCAGAAAGCACAGTATTGTCCAAAGTGTGGAACGATGTACCCGGATCCAAAAAGAAAAATCTGTCCGAAGTGCATGAATAAACGTTCGATTTTTGGAAGAACGATGAAATATTTTCTTCAGTACCGTTTTAAGGTTATTATTATTTTTGCCTGCTATTTTCTGGCGGCCGGATTGAATCTTGTATGGCCTTATTTAAGCGGTACGGTATTGTATGATGAGATTCTGCCGGGAAAAGTTTCACAAAGTGAAATCGGGCGGTATGGTTTTGCTCTTTTGATGCTTGTGCTTGTAATGGTGTTGTCAAAACTTGTACAGCAGGGCGTCCAGTTGGTACAGGGAACTTTGATGGCACAGGTGGTTGCAGCGACTGTGCGTGACATGAAGCAGGATGTATTTTCCAATATGGGAAGATTGTCACTTGGATTTTTTACAAGCAAGCAGACCGGTGGACTTATGACACGTGTGTTAAGTGATGCAAACCGTGTGACCGACTTTTTCTTAGATGGATTTCCGTACATATTTGTGCATGGCTTTACCATTCTTGCTACGTTTACGGTTATGTTCCGTTTGAATTGGCAGATGGCACTGGTAGCCTGTATTCTGCTGCCACTGTTAGTTTTTATGAGCGTGAAATTAAAGCCGAAATTGTGGAGTTTGTTTGGCAGACGCCACCGGGCAGAGCGTGCGGTAAATAACCGTGTCAATGACAATTTGACCGGTTCTCGTGTGGTAAAAGCTTTCGGACAGCAAAAGCAGGAAAAAGAGCGTTTCAAAGCGCCAAATGAGCGTCTGAAAGAGGCGGAAATACGCATTGTAAAATACAATAATAAATTTACGATTTTATATAATTTAGTGCAGGAGATTTCAAATATCTGGGTTTGGATTGTCGGTGTGATTCTGCTTCTGAATACGCATACCGTGGAACTTGGTGTTTTGATTACGTTTGTTGGCTATGTGGGGCAGTTAAACGGACCGATGAATTTCTTTTCCCGTGTATTTCAGATGTGGTCGGACAGTATCAATGCTGCCCAGCGCATGTTTGAAATTATGGATGCCATTCCAGAGATTGAAGAAGTGGAAAATCCGAAGCAGATTAAAAATCCAAAGGGAGAAATTACACTTTCTCATGTGAGTTTTGGCTACGAGACAAATCATCCGGTTTTGAAAGATATCAGCCTTCATGTAAATCCCGGTGAAATGCTTGGCATTGTGGGGCGTTCCGGTGCCGGAAAAACGACGCTTGTAAATTTGATTTCGCGTCTTTATGATGTGGATGAGGGAGAAATTTATCTGGATGGTATTCCGGTAAAGGAATTAGCTTTTCATGATTTACGGAAAAATGTGGCGATGGTATCACAGGACACTTATATTTTTATGGGAACGGTGGCGGACAACATCGCTTATGCGAATCCGGAGGCGACGAGAGAAGACGTAGTGCAGGCTGCAATTTTAGCAAGTGCGCATGAATTTATCGCCAATATGCCGGATGGTTATGATACCGTGATTGGAGCATCGGGTAAAGACTTGTCGGGCGGTGAAAAACAGAGGATTTCGATTGCCAGAGCAATTTTAGCAAATCCGAAAATTTTGATTTTAGATGAAGCGACGGCAAGTGTGGATACGGAAACCGAGAAAGCAATCCAAAATTCACTCAATTATCTGGTGAAGGGAAGGACGACATTGTCCATTGCACACCGTCTTTCCACACTGCGGGATGCGAACCATTTAGTTGTAATTGATGGTGGAAAAATCGTCGAAGAGGGTACGCATAAGGAATTGGAAAAGAAACAGGGAATTTATTATAAGCTGATGGAGTTACAGACGAAATCACTGGCTTTGAAAGGGGAATCGTTATGAGTGAAAATCAAGTCATCACAAATATGGAAAATGAAGTCGAGGAAATGACGGCAATTCACTATCTGAATCAAGACAATGCTGTTTTTGAGAGAACAGAGGGCGGCTTTTTATCTCTTTCTTACGAGGGAAAGAAGTGGGACAGGACTCAGGTGATTCGTCTGTTTCCATTTACTGAGCCGGATTCTTTTCTTTCGATTCGGACGGTAGAAGAACGCTCCCATGAAATTGGGGTAATAAAAAATATCAAAGAGGTAGATAAGAAAACGAGAAAAATGCTTTTGGAGCAGTTAAATCTTCATTATTTTACCCCGGTAATTCAGAAGATTCTGGATATCAAGGATGAGTATGGTTATGCCTATTTTCATGTTATGACTGACCGTGGGGAGTGTCGCTTTACGATTAACATGGGAAGTAATGCGGTGGTGCGGTTAAGTGACTGCCGTCTTCTCATCACTGATTTGGATGAAAACCGGTTTGAGATACGGGATGTATTTGCTCTTTCGCAGAAGGAACAAAGAAAACTGGATTTGTTCTTGTAGGATAGAAAGTTTGAGGTAGCAGTATGATTTTAAGATATGAACTGCCAAAAGAGGCAGAGCAGGTTATTTCGCTTACGGACAACGAACGCATTTACTATGCGGTTCCGGTCGATATTGATGATGCCGGAAATTTTTTGGAAGACTCCTATTTTATTGTCACAAACCGCAGACTTTTTGTTGTGGAAAAGGGCAGTATCAAACAGGAATACGATGTTTCCAAATGTATCGATGTAAAAGCAGAGGCAAAAATCGGTGGCGGACTTTTAGTAATCAATTTTGACGGTGTGCCAAAGCACATTGTTCATTATTCGGCGAGACATTTATCGCGTTATGCTTACATTGCCAGAGGAATCCATATTCTGGCATCCGGCAGAGAGGAAGAGGTAGTCAGTACGGAATACGAGAAAATATGTCCGAAATGCCACCATGCAATACCGGGTACGAAATATTGTCCGCACTGCTCCAAAGAGGGCGGGTTCTGGAAAGGCTTTTTGAAAATGGCGGCACCGTATAAGAGAAAGTTTGCGGGGATCATTGTGTTAATGATTCTGGCTGCCGTTGTGACACTCTTGAATCCGGAAATACAAAAGCATTTGGTGGACGATGTTTTGAAACGCAGAGAGGGTGGAATTTCAACCGCTTTTATCTGCCTTGGCATCATGTTTTTGTTAAGTGTCGGAATTGTTGTGATTAACATTTTAAAAACGTATTACTGTACGGTTTTAGGCGCAACTATTTCAAAAGATTTGCGGCAGCGGATGTTTTCCCACATTCAGATTTTATCGCTGAATTTTATCAATGACAGAAGGCCGGGCGAATTGATGAACCGAATTGTTTTTGATACGGGAAAGATTCGTGAATTTATGGAGCGAACTTTCTGTAATATGTTTACGGTCTGTTTTATTTTTGTCTGTGACATTATTTTTATGGTGTTACTCAATGTAAAACTTGCACTGCTTGCGTTTGTTTTCATTCCGGCGGCAGTATTTGTGACGTATGCGTTCCGAAAGAATATTCACAGACGGTTTCATTTGCAGTTTAAGAAGAGCGATGAGGTAAACAGCAGTTTGCAGGATGTGATATCCGGTATGCGCGTGGTGAAATCCTATGGAAAAGAAGAAAATGAGCGAGATAAATTTAATATGCTTACGGATGAGTTCTGTCGTGTACAGACAAAAAATGAAGTGTTTTGGGCTGTGTTTATGCCGATGGTAAGCCTTTTGATGGGAGCTGGTGTGTTCCTTGTGATTTATTTTGGTGGATTGGATGTATTAGGCGGCAGGATGACGACCGGTGAACTGCTACAGTTTGTAACATATACACAGCTTTTATATATGTACCTAAATTGGATGACAAATATGCCGAGGGAACTGATGAATCTGATTAGCAGTATGGAAAGAATCAATGATGTTTTGACACAGGAACCTTTTATTGAGGATGTGCAAAAGCCGATTCACCTTGATGTGGAAGGAGAAATCCGGTTTGAGCATGCCTCGTTTGGTTACAAATCGTATCAGCCGGTTTTGGAAGATTTGAATCTTACGATAAAGAAAGGGGAAATGATTGGTATTGTAGGCGCATCCGGAACCGGAAAGTCTACGATTATCAATCTGATTATGCGTCTTTATGAGGTGGATGATGGTAAATTGTTGGTCGATGGGCATAATATAAAGGAAATCCAGTCGGATTATTTTCATTCACAAATTGGTGTGGTGTTACAGGAGACATTTTTATTCTCTGGGACAATTCTTGAAAATATCCGTTTTGCCAGACCGGATGCCTCATTAGAAGAAGTGATAATGGCGGCAAAAACGGCAAATGCACATGAATTTATATCACAGACGCCGGATGGCTATAATACATATGTGGGAGAAAAAGGACACAGTTTGTCCGGTGGAGAGAGACAGCGGATTGCGATTGCGAGAGCAATTTTGAATGAACCTAGACTGTTAATTTTAGATGAAGCAACGGCAAGTCTTGACACGGAGAGTGAATTTATGATACAACAAGCATTGGAGCGTTTGACCAAGGGGCGTACTACCTTTGCGATTGCGCATCGTCTTTCGACGTTAAAACATGCAGACAGACTTGTTGTAATTGACGGACATCGTGTTGCGGAAGTGGGGTCTCATGAAGAATTGATTGCAAAGAGAGGTATTTATTATCGACTTGTAAAAGCACAGTTAGCAATGCAGGGAGACGAAAATTTACCACTAGGAGGAAAGTGTGAAGCAGTTATTTAAGTTTTTAAGTTCATACAAAAAAGAGTGTATTTTCGCCCCGTTGTTTAAATTGTTTGAGGCGACGTTAGAATTATTTGTACCGCTTGTCATGGCAGCAATTATTGACCATGGAATCGGAAGCAGAGATTATGGTTTTATTGGATGGATGGGAGGTATATTGGTTCTTTTGGCAGCGGTTGGTTTGACCGCTGCTCTTGTGGCGCAGTATTTTGCGGCGAAAGCAGCTGTGGGATTTGCCGCCGGACTGAGACAGGCGTTGTTCCGTCATATTCAGTCCTTATCGTTTGGAGATGTTGACCAGGTAGGAAGTTCTACATTGATTACCCGTTTGACAAGTGATACGAACCAGTTACAGGCAGCCGTTAATATGGCACTTCGTTTGTTTTTGCGTTCGCCGTTTGTAGTGCTCGGTGCGATGGTTATGGCGTTTACAATTGATGTCAAGGCTGCGCTTGTTTTTGTAGTTGTCATTCCATTATTATCAATCGTTATTTTCGGTGTGATGTTTGTCAGCATTCCGATGTACCGCCGTGTGCAGGAGGCACTTGATAAACTGTTAGGAAGAACCCGTGAGAATTTGTCCGGTGTCCGTGTGCAGCGTGCTTTTAATAAGCAGGAACAGGAGAAGGAAAAATTTGCGGAAGAAAATCAGGCATTAAATAAGTTCCAGATGGTAGTGGGAAGAGTTTCCGCACTTACAAACCCGATTACCTATCTGATTATCAATGTTGGAGTAATTGCGTTAATCTGGATTGGTGCGCTGAAAGTAGATGCCGGTTATCTGTCTCAGGGACAGGTGGTTGCGTTAGTTAATTATACGGCACAGATTTTGGTAGAATTAATCAAACTGGCAAACATGATTGTTATGGTAAACAAAGCGATTGCATGTGGTGACCGTGTGCAGGAAGTCTTTGAGAGAGAACCGGGACTTTCTACGCCGAATGAGGAGACAAAGCCAGGGGATGGAGACATTGCTGTTTCATTTGAACATGTTGGTCTTGTCTACCCGGGAACCCATACGGAATCCCTTACCGATATTCATTTTTCCGTGAAAAAGGGAGAGACCGTTGGCGTTATCGGGGGTACCGGTTCCGGAAAAACATCGTTAGTTCATTTGATTCCGAGATTTTATGATATTACATCCGGTAAATTACTCGTTGATGGCGTAGAGGTTCATAAGCAGTCACTTGCCTTGTTGAGAAACCGGATTGGTGTTGTGCTTCAGAAAGCCGTTTTGTTTGAAGGAACCATCCGATCCAACCTGCAATGGGGCAAAAAGGATGCAACGGAAGAGGAAATGTGGAAGGCGCTTGAAATTGCTCAGGCAAAAGAAGTTGTTCTTGGAAAACCGGATGGATTGGATTCGGTTGTGGAGCAGGGAGGACGAAATTTCTCTGGTGGACAAAAACAGCGTCTGACGATTGCTAGAGCGCTGGTGAGAAGACCAGAAATATTGATTATGGATGATAGTGCTTCGGCACTTGATTATGCAACGGATGCCGCTCTTAGAAAGGCAATTCGCGAAGAATTAAAAGATATGACACTCTTTATTGTTTCCCAGCGTGCGGCGTCGGTGCGGAATGCAGATAAGATTGTTGTGCTTGATGATGGCGTGATTGTAGGAATGGGAACGCATGATACGCTGATTGATTCCTGTGAGGTCTATCGGGAAATTTATGAATCCCAATACGGAAAGGGGGCAAGATAGTCATGACGCAGAAGGAAACGATAAAAAAGGTGCTGCATTATATCCGCCGCTATCGGTTTTTCTTAATTGCCTCTCTTGTTCTGGCGCTGATTACGGTTGTGCTTACCCTTTACGTGCCGATTCTTACCGGACAGGCAGTGGATCTGATTGTAGGAAAAGGACAAGTTGATTTTGCCGGTGTTTATCGCATTTGTGTGAAAATCGGAATTGCTATTTTGCTTACGATGGTGGCACAGTGGGTGATGAATGTTGCTAATAACAAAATCACTTACAGTGTTGTGCGTGATATTCGTACGGATGCTTTTGAGAAAATTCAGGTACTTCCGCTTAGTTACATTGACAGTCATTCTTATGGTGGAATTGTGAGCCGCGTCATTGCGGATGCCGACCAGTTTGCCGACGGATTGTTGATGGGATTTACCCAGTTGTTTACCGGCGTAATTACGATTTTAGGAACGCTTGGCTTTATGCTTAGTGTCAGTGTACCGATTGCATTAGTCGTTGTGGTTTTGACACCGGTATCTCTGTTTGTGGCAGCGTTTATTGCGAAAAGAACATATCAGATGTTCCGTATGCAGTCAGAGACCAGAGGGGAGCAGACGGCGCTGATTGAAGAAATGATTGGCAACCAGAAAGTGGTTCAGGCATTTGGACAGGAGAAAGAAGTAGGAGACCGTTTTGATGAAATTAATGACCGTCTTTCTAAGTATTCGCTTCAGGGAACCTTTTTCTCATCCATTACCAATCCGTCCACTCGTTTTGTCAATGCGCTTGTGTATGCGGCAGTTGGTGTGTTTGGTGCCTTTTTCGCGATTCAGGGCGGTATTTCGGTTGGGCAGCTTTCCTGTTTCTTAAGTTACGCAAACCAGTATACAAAACCGTTTAACGAAATTTCAGGTGTCGTGACAGAGCTTCAAAATGCGATTGCCTGTGCCGGACGAGTGCTTGAGTTGATTGAAGAAACACCGGAGATTCCGGATTCAGAAGATGCCATAAACCTTGGCAAAGCAGATGGAAAAGTAGAAATTGAAGATGTGTATTTTTCTTATGAGCCGAATCAGAAATTGATTGAGCATTTTAATTTACAGGTAAAGCCTGGACAGCGTGTAGCAATTGTTGGTCCTACCGGCTGTGGTAAAACGACGTTAATTAATCTCTTGATGCGGTTTTATGATGTAAATTCTGGTGCAATTAAAGTAAGTGAAAAAGATATCCGGAAAGTGACGAGAGAGAGTCTTCGTGCTAATTATGGTATGGTGCTTCAGGAAACGTGGTTAAAGCAGGGAACCATCCGGGAAAATATCGTGATGGGGCGTGAGAATGCGACGGACGATGAAGTGTTAGCAGCGGCAAAGGCAAGTCATGCACACAGTTTTATTAAGAGACTTCCAAACGGTTATGATACCGTGATTGGTGAAGATGGCGGAAGTTTGTCGGCAGGACAGAAACAGTTGTTATGTATTACGAGAGTAATGCTTTGTCTGCCGCCAATGCTGATTTTGGATGAGGCAACTTCATCCATTGATACGCGCACCGAGATGAGGATTCAGAAGGCGTTTGCTACGATGATGCAGGGTAGAACGAGTTTCCTGGTGGCGCATCGTTTGTCAACCATTCAGGAAGCAGATGTGATTCTTGTGATGCGGGATGGAAAAATCGTGGAGCAGGGAAATCATGAAGAACTGTTAGCTGCAAATGGATTTTATAAGAATTTGTTTGATGCTCAGTGGAGCTAAAAGAATAAAAAAGACCTGCCGTGTGGTTTACTGCACGGCAGGTCTTTTTTTAATTAACCCATTTGTACGGTTACAGAAACTTGTTTTTTGGATGCGTCATACGGAATTACGGTTGTCTGTCCAAGACTTTGTCCGTCAACAATTAATTCCTTTACACCCTTTTCAATATTATCCGGATTCTTTACTTCAATGTTGTATTCAACACCGCGGAATGTACGGGTAATTGTAAAGTCACCAAAGTTTTTCGGAATACATGGATTCACGCTCAATCCTTTTAATGTTGGCTCAACACCTAAAATGAATTGGGATACATTTAAGAAGGTCCAGGCGGCAGTTCCTGTGAGCCAGCTGTTTTTCGCCTCACCAAATGTCTTAGCATCTTTTCCGGCAATCATCTGGGAATAGACATACGGTTCGGTGCGATGGATTTCACTGATTTCTTCTAAATAAGCCGGGCAGGTTTTGCGGTAAATTTCAAAAGCTCTGTCACCGCGTCCAATCTGTGTTTCAGCAGCGGAAATCCAAGGGTTATTGTGACAGAAGATACCGGCATTTTCTTTGTATCCCGGCGGATAAGAAGAAATCTCACCAAGGTTTACATAGTATTTTGTATATGGTGGCTGCAAAAGCACAATACCATATTTGGTATCCAGTTTTTCTTTTACGGAATCCAATGCTTTTTTAGCAAGACCGTTTTCTACGCCGACACCTGCCAATACACAGAAACCCTGAGGTTCAATATAAATCTGTCCCTCTTCACATTCTTTGGAACCGACTTTGTTGCCGTCTGCGTCGTAAGCACGTAAGAACCATTCGCCGTCCCAACCGCTTTCTTCAATGGCTGCGACCATTTTTTCAACTTCTTCTCTGGCTCTTTTGGCTTCTTCCGGTTTATTAATTGCGTCGCAGAGGTCAGCGTATTCTTTACCGTATTTGACAAACATACCGGCAATAAATACCGATTCAGCAACCGGTCCTTCGCTTGGGCCAAAGGTCTGGAAGGATTCGCCCGGTTCTTTGGAGAAGCAGTTCAAGTTCAGGCAGTCGTTCCAGTCGGCGCGTCCGATCAATGGAAGATTGTGCGGTCCTTTGTGGTTGACTGTGTAGTTAAAGGAGCGTGTCAGATGTTCAAACAAACTTGTTGCCACGCTAAAATCATTATAATAAGGAACGGTTTCGTCCAAAATGGAGAAATCACCGGTTTCACGGATGTAAGCGGAAGTTCCGGCAATCAGCCACAATGGATCATCGTTGAATCCGCTACCGATATCGCTGTTTCCTTTTTTTGTTAATGGCTGATACTGGTGGTAAGCACTGCCGTCAGCAAACTGTGTGGATGCGATATCGATGATTCGCTCTCTGGCGCGGTCCGGAATCAGGTGGACAAAGCCAAGCAAATCCTGACAGGAATCACGGAATCCCATGCCTCGTCCGATTCCGGACTCATAATAAGAAGCGGAACGCGACATATTAAAGGTAACCATGCACTGATACTGGTTCCAGATATTTACCATGCGGTTTAATTTTTCGTCCCCTGACTTCACCGTATAGTGGGAGAGGAGACGGTTCCAATGCTCATTCAATTCGTGGAAGGCATCGCTTACCTGCTCTTTCGTTTGGTATTTGTTAAGCAGTTCGTCTGCCGGTTTTTTGTTAATTACATTTGGTGCTTCAAATTTATCATCCGGGTCATTTTCGCAGTAGCCGAGAACGAATACAAGTGTCTCACATTCACCCGGTTTCAGTGTCAGATTAATCTGGTGTGAACCAATCGGATACCAGCCGCTTGCGATCGAATCGGTAGCATTTCCCTGTTCGATGGCAAGAGGGTCTGCAGCACTGCGGTATGCACCAAGAAAGGCGTCGCGGCTTGTATCAAATCCGTCAATATCATGATTTACGGCAAAGACCGCATAATGGTTGCGGCGCTCGCGGTATTCTGTTTTGTGGTAAATGCGGGAGCCGATAATCTCTACTTCTCCGGTATTTAAGTTTCGCTGGAAGTTTGTCATATCATCCATTGCATTCCAGAGACAGAACTCAATATAGGAAAATAAAGTTATGGTGCGCTCGCAATCTGTTGTGTTGGTAATTGTGATTTCATTGATTTCACAATTGTCGTGAATCGGAACAAAAGTCAAAAGATTTGCATTGATTCCATCTTTCTCAGATATAAAGCGGGTGTAACCCATGCCGTGGCGGCATTCATAGGAATCCAAATCTGTTTTGACCGGCATCCAACCGGGATTCCATACGGTATCACCGTCTTTTATATAGAAGTAACGGCCACCCTCATCGTTTGGAATGTTGTTGTAGCGGTAACGTGTCAAGCGCAACAACTTTGCATCTTTATAGAAACTATATCCGCCACCGGTGTTGGAAATCAAAGAAAAGAAATCCGTGCTGCCTAAATAGTTAATCCAAGGCAGTGGTGTTTTGGGAGTTGTAATCACATATTCACGATTGGCGTCATCAAATTTTCCGAATTTCATAGAACCTCCATTCCGATGCTTTGCAAAGCATCTTTATAATAGTATTAGCATAACGTCACTAGGCGGAGTGCTCCGCATCTTACGCACTCCTGAAAATATGAGGAATCCGCAGATTTGTTACACAAATCGCTTCTTCCTCATATTTTACGGTTATCAAGATCAACGTTTCTTTCGTGCAAGCACGAAAAATCGTTGACTTTGATAACCTGGGGGACTTACGAAAACGATTACGAAAAACGAGGAATGCTTATGGTATCAATGAAAGACATCTCAGAGACATGCGGTGTATCGATTGCGACAGTAAGCAAAGCATTGAATGGACGCACTGATATAAGTACTTCGACAAAAGAACGGGTACTTGAGGTAGCTAAGAAGATGGGCTATGTACCAAACTCATCCGCTCGTGCACTGAAGACAAACCGTACCTATAACATTGGAGTGCTATTTGCGGATGAAGCGCGAAGTGGTTTGACCCATTCATATTTTTCGCCGGTGCTTGACAGCTTCCGACAGGGAGTGGAAGAAAAGGGATATGATATAACCTTTTTGGGAAGGCATGTGGGAAAGAGTGAATTGTCCTATAGTGAACATAGCAAATATCGCGGAGTCGATGGTGTGATTGTTGCTTGTGTGGATTTTGAAGCGGAAGAAGTAAAAGAATTGCTGCAAAGTGGTATACCGGTTGTGACAATCGATTATATATTTAATGACAAGGCATGTGTTATGTCGGACAACATTAGAGGAATGGAACAATTGGTTTCTTACATTATACAATGTGGACATAAGAAAATTGCTTATATCCACGGTGCGGATTCTTTTGTTACTCGAAGCCGTATCGGAAGTTTTTTGCGGACGATGAAAAGGTATGGGATAGAAACCGAAGACAGATATATTCGGGAAGGTATTTACCACGCACCGGATGTATCGGCAAAAATTACTCACGAATTATTATCATTGGAAGATAGACCTACTTGTATTGTTTATCCGGATGATTTTTCTTGTATCGGAGGTATTAATGTGATTCGAAGTAAAGGACTTACGATTCCTAACGATATCTCAGTAGCCGGTTATGACGGACAAAGAATTGCCCGTGTGATTGAGCCGAAGATAACGACTTACCGGCAGAATACAGAACAAATCGGAAGAGTTGCAGCGACAAAGTTAGTAGAGCTGATTGAACAGCCAGAACTTGCACTTGTTGAAAGACTTGATGTACAAGGAGAATTAATACGAGGATGTTCGGTTCTTTCGATGAAATAATAAACGTTATTTCTTAAAGGAATGACACGAAACTGTTCACAACTTTCATGAAGAAATTCGTGGAAGAATAAAAAATTATTATTTTAGGAGGGTATTGATTTATGAGGAAAAAATGGTTAGCGCTGGCATTGTCTATGGCTATGGTAGTTGGCTCAATTACCGGATGTGGCGGAAGTGACAGCAACAAGGATGCAAGTGATTCATCAAAGAGCAACGATTCAGCAAAAGTGGAAACAGTAGCTGATGGTGGCGGAAAAGTTCTTAACATTTATGTTTGGAACACAGAGTTCAAAGAGCGTTTTGAAAAGTATTATCCGGATTACAACAAGGATACAAAGAGTATCGGCGATGTAAAAGTTAAATTCGTGACAAACACAAACGAAGGTGGTGTTTATCAGAAGAAACTGGATGCTGCTTTGAAAAAACAGGACAGCGCAAGTGCAGATGACAAAATTGACATGTTCCTCTGCGAGATGGATTATGTAAACAAGTACACAAATACAGATATGGCTCTTGATATTAAATCACTTGGAGTTACCGATGATGATTTGAGTCAGATGTATGATTACACAAAACAAGCTGCTACAAAGAGAGATGGTACTCTTCGTGCTGTTTCATGGCAGGGCTGCCCTGGTGGATTTGTTTATCGTCGTTCTATCGCAAAAGAAGTATTTGGAACGGATGACATCGAAAAGATTCAGGAACAGGTATCTGACTGGGATAAATTCGCAGCAGCAGCTGAGACTTTGAAAGGAAAAGGATACAAGATGCTTTCCGGTTATGATGATGCACTTCGTGTATACTCAAACAATGTAAGCCAGAAATGTGTAAATGATGAAGGTGTTATTCAGATTGATCCATCTATCGAAAAATGGATTGACACAACAAAAGAGTATACTGACAAAGGTTATAACAACGGAACAAGCCTTTGGGCTGAAGAGTGGACTGCTGATATGGGCAAAGATAGTAAAGTATTTGGTTACTTTATGCCAGCATGGGGCATCAACTTCTCCATGGCAGAAGGATCCGGTGCTAAGAAAAATGATGATGGTTCCTTCACACCGGGCGGAAGCTACGGTGATTGGGCTGTAGTAACTGGACCACAGGCATTCAACTGGGGCGGTTCCTTCATCTGTGGAGCAACTGGAACAGATAATGCAAAATTGGTTGCAGACATCATGAAGAAACTCTGCTGTGATAAAGACATCATGTTCAACATCAGCAAAGATACTTCTGATTTCGTAAACAACAAAGAAGCAAACAAGATGTTGGAAGAGAAAAATGTTACTTCTGACTTCCTTGGCGGACAGTCTCTTGTAAAAGCTTTGAGTGCAGCAGCAGACAACATCAATTGCAGCAACGTATCTCCTTATGACCAGATGTACATCGAGAGCTTGATGGCTAAGATGAAAGATTACTATCAAGGCAAAGTTAGCAAAGAGAAAGCAATTGACAACTTCAAGAGCGAAGTAATCAAGAGTTATCCGGATTTGAAAAAATAATGGATAGCAGCTTAGAAACGAATTAGTTTTCTGGCGGGACGGGGTGCCCCTGTCCCGCCATTTTTATCAAAAGGTAAGGGGGATTTTATGGCTGGAAAGAAAGATGTGACGGCGTATAAACGTCCGCACAAATTAAAGTATGGCAAATGGGGCCTGATTTTTATCCTTCCGTTTTTCATTTGCTATGGTGTATTTCAGTTATATCCGTTGATTGCAACGTTTTATCGAAGTTTTTTTCATGACAAAACGGATATTTTCCTAAATAGTGTATTTGAGTTTGCCGGGTTTGAAAATTATATCGACCTTTTTACCAAATATGATATTGTAAAATATTTTGGTAATACGATGTTATTATGGCTTCTCGGATTTATTCCGCAGATTATTGTATCATTGCTTTTTGCATCTTGGTTTACTGACATTCGATTAAAATTGAAAGGTACTGGTGCGGTTAAGGTTATTTTGTATTTACCGAATATGCTGATGGCCTCATCCATAGCAGTATTGTTTGGTAAACTATTTGCAGTAACCGGACCAATCAATCATATATTAGGAACGTCCATTCACTTTTTGGAAAATGAGTGGGGCATTCGTTTAATCATTGCCTTTATCAACTTCCTGATGTGGACGGGTAATACGACCATCCTTCTGATGGCAGGTATTATGGGAATTGACCCAGCTCTTTATGAAGCGTCTGCAATTGATGGTGCGAGTGCGAAACAGCAGTTTCGACGGATTACCATGCCGATGCTGAAACCAATTATGTTGTACGTTATGATTACTTCCATGATTGGTGGTTTGCAGTTGTTCGATATTCCGAACCTGATTGTAAACCGTGGTGGTACAAATGGCGTGGCTTCGACTGTTGTTATGGATATCAGTACGAGAATCAACTCATCACAGGGTGACATGGGTGTTGCCGGTGCTGAATCCGTTGTATTGTTCTTGGTTGCCGGTCTGATTGGAATCTTTATGTTCCGTATCATGCAAAGTGATGAGGATAAGGAAATAAAGGCTCGTAAAAAAGCAGAACGAAAAGCCAGAAAACAGGCAAAGGGGGTGCAGTAAATGGCAAAATATGCAAATTTGTCAGCGGATGAAATCCGCGGTCACCGTATGCTTGTCTTTCGTCGAACGGTTTCCTATATTGTTTTGATATTGGTATGTATTATCTGTATCTTTCCGTTTGTTATGCTCTTGGTAAATACAACAAAAGATACATCGACATTAAAAACGACATTTAGCCTGCTTCCGGGCGGTGATTTTGTCAGAAACTTTACGAATGCAATTAACGAGACAAAAGTAGCGGTTCTGCATTCGATGTTTAACTCATTAATTGTAGCAGTGATTTCATGTGTTACCAGTGTGTATATTGCGACACTTACTGCTTACGGATTATATGCTTACAATTTCCGCTTAAAAAAGGCAGCATTTGTGTTCATCATGGTTATCCTTATGGTGCCGACACAGGTTTCTGCACTCGGTTTTGTGGAAATGATGGATGCATGGGGAATTAAAGATTCATTTATTCCTTTGATTTTCCCTACCTTGGCATCTCCGGCAGTATTCTTCTTTATCAAACAGTATATGGAGAGTTCACTGCCACTTGAAATTGTGGAAGCCGGTCGAATTGACGGTGGACATGAATTTTACATCTTTAACTTTGTCGTTATGCCGATTTTGAAACCGGCATTGGCGGTGCAGATGATTTTCCAATTTGTTGCTTCTTGGAATAATTATTTCCTGCCACAGTTATTGATGGATAACAGTAGTGAAAATGCTACACTTCCATTGGTTGTGGCAAGTTTGCAGGCAGAAGCTTATCTGACGGATTTGGGCGAGATTTATATGATACTTGGTTTCGCAATTATTCCGTTGATTGTTGTATACTTGTGTCTGTCAAAATTTATTATTCGTGGTGTTGCCCTTGGTTCTGTAAAGGGTTGATGACAATCAGAAAACAAAAAGTGCTTGCGTAGAAATAAAAGTAGGATCGGTGTGATACAGAATTTTTGTATGAGTTCTCTGTATCGCATCGATTTTATTTTATGATAAAAAACTTTACTATTTTGTTAAAAAATGATAAAATTTATCAGTAGGTATATATTATTGGGAAATGAAAATACCAACAATTTTTTTAGCCGAAAGGAGAAGGAATGTGAACGAACAGCAGCAACAAAAACTGGACGAAATTCTGAAAAAACATGAGTATAAAAGCAATCTTGTGATTGCGATTATGCAGGATGTTCAGAAAGAGTATCACTATCTTCCGGAAGAGGCATTATGCTATATTGCCAAAGAGTTGAAGATGAGTGAGGCGAAGATTTATGGGGTAGCGACATTTTATGAGAACTTTTCTTTGGAACCTAAGGGGAAATTTGTCATTAAAATATGTGACGGTACAGCATGCCATGTGCGAAAGTCAGTGCCAATTCTGGAAGAGTTTCGTAAAACGCTTGGGGTTACACAAGAAAAGCCAACTTCTGATGATATGCTTTTTACCGTTGAAACGGTATCTTGTCTGGGAGCCTGTGGTCTGGCACCGGTATGTACGGTAAATGATCATGTGCATCCATCCATGACACCTGAAAAGGCGCGGGAACTTATTAAGCAGTTAAAGGAGGAGGCAGCGAATGAAAATTAAGAATCGTGAGGAACTGATTGCGAAGCAAGAGGAATATCGTGCTTCTTTAAACAGTCAGAGAAAACAAATCCTGATTTGTGCCGGAACCGGCTGCGTAGCCGGAGGATCATTAGAGATTTACGCAAAAATGAAAGATATCATTGAGGGCAAAGGATTGAAATGTGCTCTTGTTCTGGAAAAAGATCCGCATGGAGACAGCATTGGATTAAAAAAGAGCGGCTGTCACGGTTTTTGTGAGATGGGACCGCTTCTTCGTATCGAGCCGATGGGATGGCTGTATATAAAAGTGAGTCTGGATGACTGCGAGGAAATTATCGAAAAATCCATTATTGGAGATGAAGTTATTGACCGTCTGGTGTACAAAGACCAGGAGGGAAATCCATATGTGAAACAGGAGGATATTCCGTTTTACAAGCAGCAGACTCGTATTGCGCTTGAGTACTGCGGACATATTAATGCGGAAAGTATTGCTGAGTATCTGGCTCTTGGCGGCTATAGTGCCGTGGCAAAAGCTTTATTTGATATGACGCCTCAGGGCATTGTCGATGAGATTACGGAGTCCTGTCTGCGTGGCCGCGGAGGCGGTGGATTCCCTGCAGGAAGAAAATGGCAGCAGGTGTTAGACCAGAAGGAAGAAGAAAAATATATTGTTTGTAACGGTGACGAGGGTGACCCGGGAGCCTTTATGGATCGTTCCATGATGGAAGGTGAGCCGCATCGTGTGATTGAAGGTATGCTGATTGCTGCGATTGCGACGGGTGCGCGTCACGGTTACATTTATGTGCGTGCAGAGTATCCGCTTGCCGTTGAGAGGCTTCAGACAGCCATTGACAAGGCAATGGATCGCGGACTGTTAGGAAAAGATATTTTAGGTTCCGGTTTTGATTTTGATTTACATATCAGCCAGGGAGCCGGTGCATTTGTCTGTGGTGAAGGAAGTGCGCTGACAACATCAATTGAAGGAAACCGCGGTATGCCGCGCGTGAAACCACCAAGAACGGTAGAGCATGGTTTGTTTGACAAGCCGACAGTTTTAAATAACGTTGAAACATTTTGTAATGTACCGCCCATTCTGTTAAATGGCGCCAAATGGTATCAGGGCTATGGACCGGCAAACAACCATGGTACGAAAGCATTTGCCCTTACCGGCAATGTGCAGAATACCGGTTTGATTGAGGTGCCAATGGGAACGACGCTGCGTGAAGTTATTTTTGATATTGGCGGCGGTGTCAAAGGTGGTGCTTTTAAAGCGGTTCAGATTGGTGGACCATCCGGCGGATGTCTGTGTATCAGTGCGACAGAAGATCATTTGGATATGAAACTGGATTTTGATTCGTTGAAAAAAGTAGGTGCCATGATTGGTTCCGGCGGCCTTGTTGTTATGAATGATAAGAGTTGCATGGTTGAAGTGGCACGTTTCTTTATGAATTTTACCCAGAATGAATCTTGTGGTAAATGTGTGCCGTGCCGTGAGGGAACAAAGCGTATGCTTGAACTGCTTACGGATATCACCGAGGGGCGCGGAACGATGGAGCATATAGAGTTGTTGGAAACATTGGCGGAGACCGTTTCGGCAACGGCACTTTGTGGTCTTGGTAAAACAGCCGCTTCACCGGTTGTATCAACGCTTAAGTATTTTCGAGACGAATACATTGCTCATGTAGTGGATAAAAAATGTCCGGCAGGCCAGTGTAAAGCATTGACAAGCCTTCAGATTGACCCCAAACTTTGTAAGGGCTGTACCAAATGTGCAAGAATGTGTCCGGTAGGTGCAATTTCCGGAAACGTAAAAGAGCCACATGTCATTGATACGACAAAATGTATTAAATGCGGCGCATGTAAAGATGGATGTAACTTTGGTGCAGTGAAGGAGGTGTAACAATGGCTGAGAAAAAATATATGATAATTGACGGCATTCGTGCCGAGTTTACGGATGAAAAAAATATTTTGCAGGTCATTCATAAAGTGGGGATTCATGTACCGACTTTTTGTTACTATTCGGATATGTCCATTTATGGTGCCTGCCGTATGTGTGTGGTAGAAGATGAGAGGGGAGGCATTATCGCTTCTTGTTCGACACCGCCGAAAAATAAAATGGTAATTAAAACAAATACCGGTCGTCTGCATGATTACCGTAAGATGATTCTGGAGCTTTTACTGGCATCTCATTGCAGAGATTGTACCGTATGTGAGAAAAATGGAAACTGCCGTTTGCAGATGTTAGCTGCCCGCTTCCGTCTGACGGATGTGAGATTTCCGAATACGCATCCGGAGCGGATGATTGACGATTCTTCGCTTTCAATTGTGCGCGACCCAAGCAAATGTATTTTATGTGGTGACTGTGTGCGTATGTGTAACGAAGTGCAGCATGTGGGAGCAATTGATTTTGCAAACCGTGGTGCCAATATGGTTGTCACACCGGCATTTAACCGAAAAATTGCTGAGACAGATTGTGTCAACTGCGGACAGTGTGCAGCCGTTTGTCCGACGGCGGCAATTACCATAAAGAAAGATTTAAAACAAGTTTGGCAGGCTCTGTATGCTCCGAATAAGCGTGTTGTTGCACAGGTTGCACCAGCGGTTCGTGTTGCGATTGGCGAAGAGTTTGGCTTAAAACCAGGCAAAAACTCAATTGGTAAAATTTATACCGCACTTCGTATGTGTGGATTTGATACTGTGTTCGACACAAGTGTAGCAGCTGATTTAACAATTGTGGAAGAGGCAGCAGAGCTTGTACGCAAATTGGAAAATGGCGAAAATACATATCCAAACGGAAATAAATATCCATTATTTACTTCCTGCTGTCCGGGCTGGGTCCGCTTTGTGGAGACAAAACACCGTGACATGCTTCCTTACGTTTCTACATGCAAGTCGCCAATGGAAATGTTTGGTGCGGTAATTAAAGAATACTACAAACCGGCAGATAAAGAATCCGGTCTAGAAACAGTATCGGTTGCGGTTATGCCATGTGTGGCAAAGAAATATGAGGCGGCCAGAGACGAATTTAAGCGAAATGATGTGCCGGATGTGGATTATGTAATCACAACCAAAGAACTAATTCTTATGATTAAAGAGTTGGGAATCCAGTTTGATGAAATCGAGCCGAGTGCGCCGGATATGCCGTTTAGCATTTACTCCGGAGCAGGCGTTATTTTCGGCGTAACCGGTGGTGTAACAGAAGCAGCACTCCGTCATGTGGCAGCACAGGACAATGAGACGATGCGCCAGTTAGAGTATACCGGTATCCGTGGCCTCGAAGGCGTCAAAGTGGCAGAGGTTGAAATCGGCGAAAATACACTGCGAATCGGCGTTGTAAACGGTCTTGGAAATGCGGATAACCTGATTGAAAAGATTCGTTCCGGTGAAGAATATTTTGATTTTGTCGAGGTTATGGCGTGTCCATATGGATGTATCGGCGGTGCCGGTCAGCCATTTGGCTATCAGTCCGTCAAACAGGAACGCTCTACCGGAATGTATAAAGCAGACAAATCTGCGATTATTAAACGCTCCGGCGAAAATCCGGTCGTGAGCCAGCTCTACGAAAATGGAGTCTTGAAAGGAAGAAGCCACGAACTTCTGCATGTAAATTATTTGAAAGTGGAAGAGTAACGAAATAGTAAGGGGATAGAAAAAGCCCATTCGTGTTGAGATAGGATAATGTTTGTCTCTTGCGGATGGGCTTTTGTCGTTGATTCACATTTTGTTCTGTGGTAGTATAATATCATATTGTAAATTTATTATTTGAATTACTAAGAAGGTTATATGAGCGGATTTATTGGTAAAGATATAAGGGGATAGTAGTTGATTGGAGGCGGACATTGTGAAACAGGAGATATTAAATCAGTTGGAACTGAAGGAAAACCATGAGTATGAGTGCAAACTTGCTGCAAATGGTCTTCCGGTAAGTATATGGGAGACATATTCCTCTTTTGCAAATACAGATGGTGGAACGATGTTCCTTGGAATCAAAGAACACCGCGATTCTTTTACGGTGGAAGGTTTATCTGAAAAGCAAGTAATCAAGTATCAAAAAGATTTTTGGAGTATAGTGAATGATCGACACAAAGTATCAAAAAACATTTTATTGAATCATCATGTGTATCCTGTGGTTGTTGAAGGGAAAACAATTCTTAGAATTGATGTTCCGGCAGCAGACCGGCATGATAAGCCGGTGTATATTGGTGTTGATCCGATGAAGGGAACTTATCGCAGGGACTACGAGGGGGATTTTCTGTGTTCAGAGGAAGCAGTCCGAGCTATGTTTGCAGATCAGCGAGATGGTGGAACAGATACCGAAGTATTAGATAATATGGCGTTGGATGCGTTGAATACAGATACCATCAAGGGATATCGGATTGTATTTGAACAATTGCATCAAGGACATCCGTGGAATTTACTTGAAAATGATGAATTTTTAATGAAACTGCGGGCCGTTGCCAAGAATAATAAAGGGGAACTGTCTCCAACTATCGCAGGCTTGTTGTTTTTTGGAGATGCTTATCGGATAACAGAAGTATTTCCAAATTATTTTTTAGACTATCGCGAAGAAAGTGAGGATAAATCTGTTAGATGGTTGTTTCGGACACATTCTGATGAAGGAGATTGGAGCGGTAATCTTTATGATTTTTACTATAAAGTAATTAATCGGATCGATGATGATATTGCAGTACCTTTTGTAAACCGCAAGGATGGATACCGAGTGGATCGTGTAGATGTGCATGCGGCATTAGGAGAGGCTGTGGCAAATGCGTTGGCGCATTCCAATTATTATGAAAGACGAGGTGTGGTTGTCGTTAAAAAGGGAAAAGAGATAACGATTTCAAATCCGGGAACCATACGAATTACAAAAGAGGAATTTTATGCGGGAGGAAATAGCGATCCTAGAAACCCGAATATTTTGAAGATGTTTGGGTTTGTCAATGTTGGTGAGCGTGCCGGCAGTGGAGTTGATAAGATTATGACCGCATGGAAAGAGCAAAACTGGAAAAAACCTGAATTTGATTTTTCGGTTCGCACAGACCGTGTCACTTTAAAGTTAGAAGTTGGACAGGTTGTATATATTCCGGGCGCAGCGGATTTGCGCGTGGAAGAACAAACGTTAGAACAAAAAACGTCATTGTTGAGTGAAAAAGAAGAAGCCATTCTGCACTATATTTTTGAACGTGGCAGCATAAGTACAGGAAAGGCGGCAGAAGTGTGTGGATATAAGTCAAGAACTTCTGCTAGAAAGGTGATTGATGAGATGGCGGAGAAGGGCTATATCGTGAAAACCGGAAAAGGAGCAAGTGTTCGATATAGTATTTGCGGTGAAAAAGTGGTCAAAAAGTGACCATTTACTGGTCATTTTATAAAAAAGTGGTCAAAAAGTGGTCATTTACTGGTTAATATCGAACATTTTTGTCAGGTGTGGTGGGATGAGGACAGTTGCTAATCTTTTAGGATTCCAGTAAATCAGTAGAAAGACTTTGTGACTCGTGGGTTTTGAGTACGTCGGTATGTGGCACTGGTAGTTTCAGTGCCCATACCGCTACGCACTCAATGAACGGGAGTGCCCACGAGACGCAAAGCCTTTCTACTGATTTACGGAACCAAAAAATTATCTTGTCCTCATCATAATCCACTCTCCCTTCCCCTTTACTTTTCCCAACAAACATAGTAAAATATTTTGCATAAAAGCACTCTAGGAGAGAAGGAGATTTAAGATGCAGTTTGACCATCTGTCGTATGGAGATTTTAATCCCCATCTTTTATATATTGGGAAAAAGGTGCCGGAGGTCAGTGGGGAGGACCATAGCCATGACTATTTGGAACTGACTTATATTTTGTCGGGGAAGGCAAGATACTACATAGAAGGAAAAGAATATTTATTGCAGCCGGGGGATTTGTTAGTGGGAAATCCGGGGCTTGTGCATCGTTTTGAACTGCGAAAAGGGGAAAAACCGCCCATTGAAGTGTATATCGGATTAAGTAATTTTCATTTCCAGGATATGCCGCCACAGTCGTTGATTTTGCCGGATGGAGCACCAGTGCTGCGGTGCAAGGCAGAGTTGAAGCAGGACTTAAACCAGTTGGTGCAGACAATGATTTCCGAAACCAAAATCCAGCAGAATGGGCAGTATTTCATGATAAAAGCCTATATGGTGCAGATGTTAGTATTGATTCTCAGGCAGATACATGGTGAAGAAAAGCAGGAAAATCATGGATTTGTTTTTGAATCCCGCAGTAAGGGCTATGTGGTAAAACGAATTATTGCGTACATGAATGAGAACTATTCTTCTCATATTTCACTTGACCAGATTGCGGCGAATATGTATTTGAGTCCGGTATATATTTCAAAGATTTTCAAAGAAGAGACGGGAGAGTCGCCGATTCGGTATTTGATAAAAATCCGGCTGGAAAAGGCAAAGGAAATATTAGAAAAAGAAAATTGCGGAAGTGTGCGCAATGTATCGCTGGCTGTGGGATATGAAGATGTGTATTATTTTAGTAAATTATTTAAGAAATATTATGGAATTGCCCCTGTTTACTACAAAAGACAGGCGCAAAAAGAGAATGGAAAGGAGTTAAAATAACGTGAAACATTATAGTTTTCTGCTTATTTTGTTTATGGCACTTTGTTTAAGTTTGGGAAACGGAAACAAAGCGCAGGCGGGTTCTTTGCAGACTAAAGGTGTCTGGGTGTCCTGCTTTGAGTTTGAGGAACTTGGTTTGAAAGATAAAACAGAGGCGCAGTTTCGTGCCAATGCCAATAAAATATTTGCAACAATTCGGGCGAACGGATGCAATACCGTTTATTTTCATGTAAGGGCTTATGATGATGCAATTTATCCATCTTCTGTGGCAGGATTTAGCAAGTACATTTCTTCGGATGGAAAAGCACCGGGGTATGACCCTTTGAAAATATTGGTTTCTCTTGCACATTCACACAAATTAAAAATTCATGCCTGGATGAATCCGTACCGGGTTTCATCGACGAAAATTCTTGATCCGGCAAGTGAAACGACAACAGTACGAATTGTTAACCAGGTAAAGGAAATTATTAACCGATATGCAGTGGATGGTATTCACTTTGATGATTATTTTTATCCGACCAATATAAAAAAGTACAAGAAGGTGCCGGCTGCAACACGGCGTCAAAATGTAAATGTGATGGTTCGAAAAGTTTATCAGACGGTAAAGCAGAAAAAGAAATCGCTGAAGTTTGGTATCAGCCCTGCCGGAGATATTACATATTGTGAAAAAATCGGGGCGGATGTCAGGACATGGTTGTCTCAAAGTGGGTATGTGGATTATATAATTCCGCAGATTTATTGGTCGAATAACTATATTATGAGCGGTAAAAAAACAGCATTGTTTAATGAGCGTCTGGCAAAGTGGCGTCAAATTAACAAACGTGACGTACCAATGTATGTAGGGCTTGCCCTTTATAAGACCGGCTATTCATTAAAAGAAGATCCGGGCTGGAAGAAATCATCCGGCAACATTGCCTCACAGATTCGCCTGATTCGAAGTGGTAATACAGAAGGGTATGTATTTTTTGCTTACAAGGACTTGATTCGTTCGGGGGCAGCGAAAGAACTGAAAAAATATTATAAAGCAATCGGTAAAATAACGCTGAATAAGAAAAAGAAAACCCTTCGCACCGGTAAAAAATATCGGTTGAAGGCATCGTTCTGGCCGGCAAACCTACATGGTAAAATTAAGTGGAAATCATCCAATAAAAAGATTGCCAGTATATCGAAAAAGGGGATTGTAAAGGCAAAGAAAAAAGGAACAGTCCGCATTTATGCGATTTATGGCACGATGAAAAAATCGTGTAAAATTATTGTGAAGAAGAAAAGAAAGTAAAGGAGAGCATTTTGGTAGCTTGGTTTGACAGCGTAATTCTTAATTGGTTTCAGTCAATACAGAATGAGTTTTTAACTGTTTTGTTCAAGGCAATCACATTTCTTGGAGAGGGCGGTTTAATCTGGATTGCTTTGGGACTTTGTCTCATTGCTTATAAAAAGACGCGATGGGTTGGCATATCGGTTTTACTTGCGTTGTTATTTTCCCTTCTTGTTGGAAATGTGACTTTAAAACCATTGGTGGCAAGACCGAGACCGTGCTGGCGGAATTCGTTGGTTGATCTGCTGATTCAAAATCCAAAAGATTATTCATTTCCATCCGGACATGCCCTTTCCTCCTTTGCAGCGGCAATGGCAATCTTTATGAATCGTCGAAAAATGGGTGTGGCAGCTCTTTTGTTTGCTTTTATTATGGGCTGTACAAGATTGTATTTTTATGTGCATTATCCAACAGATGTACTGGCGGGGATGCTCTTTGGTCTGATTCTTGGTTTTTTTGCTTATTGGATTGCCACAAAAGGCAGAAAAAAATGGGAGGAAAGAAGCCGTGCTTGAACTGGAAAAATTACAAAAATCTTATCGAAAAAATGAAGTTTTACGAGATGTTTCAATTACTGTAAAAGACGGGGAGAGTGTATGCTTTGTGGGTGCCAATGGAGCCGGAAAATCGACGCTTTTAAAAATTATAGTTGGTGCACTGAAGCCGGATGCAGGGACTATTTTGTGGAATGGAAAAGCGGTGGATGGAACATTTCTTTCGGAGCATGTCGGCTATGTGCCACAGGAAAATCCGTTATTTGAAGATTTAACAGTAAAAGACAATTTGGAATTATGGTATGCAAAGGATAAAGCAAGTTTGCAGAAAGATTTGGAAGATGGGTGGTTATTTTATTTTGGTATGCATAAAATCTATAAAAAACCGGTTAAAAAGTTATCCGGAGGCATGAAAAAAAGGCTCAGTATCTGCTGTGCACTGGCTGGTGATCCAGATGTTTTAGTAATGGATGAACCGGGAGCAGCATTGGATTTAATGGCGAAGAACGAAATCCTTCGATTGATAAAGAATTTTACAAGGAAAGGAAAAAGTGTTATAATAACATCTCATGAGATGTCCGAAATCACGTTTTGCCATTCTTTATATGGAATCCGTGATGGTTGTACTGTCACATTGGATAAAGAGATAAACGGTTTTGAACTCACGGAATGGATTCAAGGCTGATTATCATAGAAACAATTCAAAAAAGGAGCCTACCTATGTAGGAAAATGGAGGAAAAAATGGAAAAGAAGAAGAGTAAGGGGAAACTGATTGCGTTAATTATTGCAATCGTTGTTGTTGTCGGAGTCGTGGCAACCGGAATTGTGCTGGCAGCTACCGGTACACTATTTGGTTCGACAAAGGAGAAGGCATTTGACCTTTTGAAACAGGCGCCGGAAAAGATGACACAGTCAGCAGTGAGCAAGCAGCTTGGTCTTGATGAATTGTCAAAGGCTATGTTAGAAAAAGGAATGGATATCAACTACAAAATAAAAGATATCCAGTCATCAGATTCTTCCGTTGATTTGTCCGGTATGGAAATGGGTGCCGGTTTATCACTGGATGTAAATAACAAAAAAGCATCCGCAAAGATTGCCCTTTCCAAAGACGGAAGCCAGTTATCAGCAGAAGCCTATGGTTCATTAGAGGAAAAGAAAGCAGCATTTTCTCTGCCGGAGCTGATTCCAAACAAAACATTCAGCATTACAGCATCCGATAATGAGAGCCAGGAAGCCCTGAATAGTATTTCAGCTGTTTTAGCAGTGCTTCCGGATTTGCAGGAAACATTTTCTGATTTCTTAGAGGAGCAGGGAGATGCCTTGTATGACAGCACAGAATGTGAAAAGGTAGATAATGGTTATCAGATTAAGATTACAAAAGTTTCACTGGATGAGTTTGTAAATAAATTCCGTGATTATGTAAGCAGCCAGTCAGAGACACTCGGTAAGATTGAAGAAAAACTTGGTATGTCCAAAGGAACGATTGCCAGCGGCGTTGGTATGATTGTTCCACAGATTACATCTTACACACAGGATATTATTGTAACGGTAGAGGGCACGGACGGTAACTTGACAGGATTTAAAACCTCTGTGACGGTTGCCGGAGTTAAATTAGATATTCATGGTGCATTTGTAGATAACGATGGTCAGAATACAGCAAATGTTGAGTTGTCCTTGGCACAGAATGGTTCTTCTATTGGAACAGTTACGTATAACCTTCAGGGTAAAAAAGGTGATGTATGCGAAGATACAATTAAAATGGTTGTTTCGAGCATGGGGACGGAAATTGCTTCAACAGAAGTAAAAGAATCCCTTGACACGAAGAATAATAATGCACTTACAATGTCTGCTTCCGTAAAATCGTATAATTCCGATGAGGTGAAAATGTCCTGCAGCGGAAGTGTGAAAAACTTAGAAAAAGGTAAGAGTATTACCCTTGATTTTAAAGATGTATCGGTTGACCAGAGCGAAACAGGCACGAATACCTTTGGAATGGAATACTCATTTGCTGCTCTTGACGGTGAAGTAAAAATGCCTGCCGGTGAAGAACAGGTTGTGACAGCCGACACCTTACAGTCAACTTTGACTCAGTATCAGAGTGATGTGATGACTAATTTACAGAACATTTTAGGTAAATGGGGAATTAGTGATATCAGTTCCTTGTTCAGTCCATCTTCATCAAATCCATTAGGATTGAGTGATGCGGATACTTCTTTAACTACCGACAGTTATGATGGTAGCGATGATGACAGTTATACAGACAGTTATGAGGATGAAAATGACACTTTGTAATTCATACAAAATATGTTATCTTAAGAAAATGGCAAAGAGGACCGTTATGGTCCTCCCTGTCATTTTCTTGTCTATGGCGGTTCTTTTGACTGTATTTTTTGTTTGTTTGTCTGCAATTTCGGAAAACAGTAAAATACATATTGGAGTTGTTGTGCCGGAAAAAGGGTTTATGGAGCGAGGGTTACTTGAGTATGTCAGCAATATGGCAGACACGAAAGCCTTATGTGTGTTCCGGGAGCTGAGTGAGACAGAGGCAAAAGAGCAGTTGGATGAAGGAAAGGTGGCGGCTTATGTTACGCTGCCGGAAAATTTATTGGAGAAAATATATCGGAACGAAAAAACCTCCGTCCATATAACAACGGCTAAAACACCCACAATTGAAAGTGCATTGATGGAGGAACTGGTGGATTCGGCAGTTTCTTTTGTGTTGACAGCAAAAGCCGGTGACTATGCAGCATATCAGTTATACGCAAAGTATGGCAGACAGGGAAGTATGAAGACTGTGGCGATGGATATGAACCGCAATTATATTCGTTTTGTGCTGCGGCAGGAAACTTTGTTTCACGAGAAAACAATAAAATCAGCTTCCGGAATGAACGATACTACGCGTATTTTTCTTGGAATTATGGTGACACTTTTTGTCCTTTTGGGGGCGATTTTGATTTCTCTGCGGGAGCGTCCGACAGCGTTATTGCTTGGCTTATTGAAAGGAAAGAAAATAAACCCGGTGGATACGCTTTTTTTTGATGTTTTGTTAAATGGCGGTGTTTTGTTTCTCTGTATGACTGCCGGATTTTACGGATTTGCAGCCCTTTTAGGGGTAAAGGTGACAATGCTTAATACGTGCGGGATTGTCTTTGGTAGTTTTTGCGCGGCTTGTCTGCTTGCCTGTGTCGTTCCGTGCGGCAGGGCAAATGCCGGACAGATATTGTTTCTCTTTGTATTTGCTGTGGTGCAGTTTGTGCTGCTTGGCGGTGCATTTCCGGACTACATGCTGCCCAAAATTCTTGTAAGCATTGGGAAAATACTGCCGGGAGGAGTTTTTGTTGATTTGCTGCATGCAGAAATGAAAGGGCAGATTTTTTCATCATCGCTTATTTATGTACTTATGTATGGAGTCTGCTTCTTTTGTCTTGCCTTGTGGCGCATGAAGAGAAAGAGGGGTGGCATCGCATGAGAATATGGATGAAAAAATATACCAAACGCTTTTTGTGCCAGAAATTCTTTTTGTTTCTGCTGATTGCCCTGCCTTTTTTTACTTATTTATATTCCTATGCGGTACATCAAAAGTCTACAAAAGTTAAAGTGGGAATTGTGGCAGACAAAGACAATGTGTTTGTTCGGGAAATTCAGGAGGAACTTCTTAGTAAAACCGGTATGATTACGTTTTGTGAAATGTCTTCCGAGAAGGACATGATTCAAAAAATCCGAAAGGGAGATTTAACATGTGGTTATGTGTTTCCGGATACACTTAAAAAGCAATATGAAGATGGGCAGTATGAAAAATGCATTAAGCAATACCACAGTGAGGGAAATGCCTTTTTTCTGATTGCGAGAGAGGCGGTGATAAGCAGTGTGTTCCGCGTGTACGGAAGACAGATGCTTGAGGATTACATTGCACAATCCGGACTTTTTGAATCACATGAAATTGAAAAAGGGGAGATTTCGCAAAAATATAAGGATAATTTGGCAAAGCAGCAAACATTTACGATGGAAATAAACAAGCAGAATTTTGCAAAAAAACAGATGGGAGACTATCTTTTGGCACCGTTACATGGTGGTGTGGCTTTTTTGATTCTGCTTGCCGGATTCTGTGGGCTTACTCTTTATCGAAAAGATTGTGGGAGACAGATTCCTTTTGCAGTTACTGGAAAATGGCGCAGAGAGATGTCGCTTTTTTCGATTGCGGTGCCGGTGGTTCTGATGACAATATCAGGAATTTTGTCCGAGCTTTTATGCGGAGTTTCGTTTTTAACAATAAAAGAAATTGCTTCTCTACTGATTTATGATATAATAGTGGTACTGTTTTGTGATTTACTATCTGCAATTCGGGTAAAAGAAGGTGTCATTTGGCTCTTTGCGTTGTTTTACCTGTGTATCAGCGTATTGTTTACACCGGTATTTTTGAATTTGTCGGTGCTGATTCCGTGGGCGCATGTATTGTCATATTTTTGTCTGCCGTATTACTTTTTGAATGCAGCGTATGGCGGCGTGTGGCAGATTTTTGAATTGATTTTTGCCGGCACCTTGCTTTTTTTAGTTAATATATGGAGAAGAAGGAGAGATTGTTATGGTTACTAATTGTGAGTTTTGTGCCTTTTACGTTTATGACGATGATGGCTATGCAGAATGTGATGTCAATTTGGACGAAGATGAAATGGCAAGATTTCTAGGTTCATCGTATCAATCCTGTCCATATTATCAGACGGATGATGAATACAAAATAGTGAGAAAGCAGAATTAATTGGTAAATGAATTGTTAGGAGGCGTAACTATGGCAATCGTATTAATCGCAATTGGATTGTTGTTTACCGGCGTTGATTTTATGGTGGGCAGCGGTATTTCATATCCGGATTTTATACAGCCGACAGGGCTTTATCATGGAATTGATATCCACCCAAGAATACAGCAGTATGTAACGCAGAATATTTTAGGACATAATTTACAGGTGGACATACTGCCTGACATTATTGGTTGTTTACTTGTGCTGATTGGTGCATTTATGTTCGTGAAGCATAACAAAAAATTCTGGTTTGGTGTACTGTTAGCCATTCTGGCAGGAGGGTGTTCCATTGCCCTTCGCGTCATTCCGTTTTATGTGAATGGTGGAGCCTTGATTTTATCTGCCCTCAGTTTATATTTCTTAGCATTTGTATTTGAAATCTGGATGGAATATATCATGATTTACGTGACGGTAAATGTTTCGGATGACATGGCAAATGTAAGTACCAACCGGAGAATGCAGTTTGGCTGGTGGGTTACCGTATTTGCGAGAATTTTTATTTTCCTTTTGACTTTTGTCGGAATTGGCTCGGTTCGCCATGTTTACGAGGCTGTTGTTTTATTGTTTACGGTATTTTATCTGTATCAATTAGTGCAGACTCGTAAATATGTGGGAACTTACAAAGTCTACAAAGAGGGCTTTAACAGTGCCGTTTTGCCGGAATATGTAAAGGAAAAAATGATAGGAGTTTCGTACCGTGAAAATCCCGATATTTCGCTGGATGAGCTTCGTTATGTGCGAATTATCCATTATGATTTCAAGGGACAGATTCAGGAAGGTGAACTGGTGGTAAATCAGAAAATTGCATATCCTGTCATGCGGGCATTTTACCAGCTTTACAAATGGGAATATCCAATTGAGCGGGTGCGCCTTGTGGATGATTTTGACGGAGACGATGAAGCGTCCATGGAGGCGAATAACACATCGGCATTCAATTACCGCACGGTTGAGGGGCGCGACGAACTGTCAAAACACGCCCTTGGTATGGCAATTGATATCAATCCGCTGATGAATCCCTATGTCAGAGAGGATGGCTATTTCCCGAAAAATGCAACCGAGTATCTCGAACGTGATATAACCTTGTGTAAGGGAGAGCATAAAGATAAAATGATTCACAAAAAAGACATGGCATATAAAATATTTAAGAGAAATGGCTTTTTGTGGGGCGGTGACTGGGAAGACTGTAAAGATTACCAGCACTTTTATATGAAGTAGATGAAATGTTTGTTAGTATTTTAGTTTCCGTAATTTAACAAAGTTCTTTTGTTGAATTACTGGAATCTTAAATAGAAAACTAAAAAACATTTCATGCTACGCAATCGCACAAAGTTTTGGTGTTCTTATCAATCGAAATATTGAGATTATTAAGTTGTGGGGAGCTGGTGGTGGTGCGGGTTAAGTAATTTGAGTGAAACAGAGAATAAAATTTTTAGATACAAATAAAACAACAGAAACATTTGCGGTGAGTGGGTTTGAGCGCGTCAGCAGGCGGTACTGGTAGTTTCAGTACCCCTGCTGCTACGCAGCTCAACAAACGAAAGTGCCCACGAAACGCAAATGTTTCTGTTGTTTTATGGCAACTAAAAAACTTAATGTTGTTTCATTCAAACTACTTAATAATCGTCCCGATTCTCTCCTTAATCCCCTGATAAGCGTTCTCAAGCTTTGTAATAATAGCGGTTCGTCCCTCACCGGAGGAAACGAAAGATACGCTGGCATCAACTTTTGGCAGGGTAGTGATGGCATCAAAGTGATTTTCATCAATTAGGGAAATAGCATCGCTTACGCTGATTTTACCAATTGCCTGGCCGTCAGCGGTTTCCATCTGTTCTTTGGAAGTCAGAATCATAAGATGGGAAGCATCTACCATATCAGCAAGTTTTGCGGCAGTATAGTCTTTTTCAATGACGGCACTGGCGCCTTTTAATGTGGTTCCCTGCTCCATAACCGGGATTCCACCGCCGCCGGCTGCAATAACAATCTGTCCGGCATCTAAAAGTGCTTCGATTGCATCAATTTCATAAATATCAACCGGTTTTGGAGAAGCGATGATACGGCGGAAACCGTCTCCTTCCGGTACGACATGATTTCCCTTTTCTTCTTCGGCATCAGCTTCCTCACGCGTCATAACACGTCCAATTACTTTGGTCGGGTGGTTAAATGCTTTGTCAAACGGATCCACACGAACCTGTGTAATAATCGTAGAAACCGGTTTGAAAATACCGCGGTCTAACAATTCGGTACGAATGGCGTTCTGCAAATCGTATCCGATATAACCCTCGCTCATAGCACCGCAGAGAGACATTGGTGCAACGGTATAATTTTTATCGTTATCCAAACGGGCAAATTCAGTCATAGCGGTCTGAATCATGCCGACCTGAGGCCCGTTACTGTGGGTAATTACAATCTGATATTTCTGCTCTACTAAATCGGCAATTGCCTGAGCTGCCTTTTTTACGTTTTTTTTCTGCTCCGGAAATGTCTCACCAAAGGCATTTCGTCCGAGAGCAACAACAATTCTTTTTTCTTTCATGAATCGTAACCTCCATCCGGTATTTTTTTATCACAATTAAAGATGTAACTAGTATACCATTTTTTTCAGGGTTCGTAAATATTCTTTCTGCTCCTTTGTAATGCGGTAGCTTTCTACAGCCTTCTGAATCGTTTTTTTGTGAACCCAGTCAGAAAGCTTTTTCTTTTCCAAATAAGGAATGGCAGCATCCCACTGCTTAGCAAGTGCAGTGGCAAAATACCACGCAATCATCATATTGACGTAATATTCTTCCGAGCGGATTTTCGCAACAAGTGCCAAATGCTTCTCTGAGAAATCGGCGTCCAGATATAGCCGCAGCAAAATTCCGATGCCGTATCGAATGGTGTATGTGTCATTTGAAGAAATCCATTTTAGAACTTCCCCATACAGTTCCGATTTATGTTTTTTGAATACGCCGGGTGCCGGTAAATCACACGTTGCCCAGTTGTTGATATAGGGAAGAAAACGGTTGATTTCCCGCACACAGGTTTCATAATCTTTTTCCGCTGAAATTAACATCATATGAAGATTGTTTTCTTCATAATAATGGTGGGGCAGTTCCTTTAGAAAGGCTTTCGCCTCTTTAGTACCCTTAAAATCTTTGGCAAACGAGCGCAGTGCAGGGGTGCGGATACCGATGATTCTGTTTTTTTCAATCGTTGGAATTAGTTTGCTGTGAAACTCTAAGTAAGAAGGGTCCTGCAGGGTAAACAATTGTTTCTGTAATTCGTTCATTTTTCTACCTCCATAAGCAGTATTTTAACGCATAAATAAGAGTTCGTAAAGCATTAACGATTCGTTCATGGATTGTTGACGGAAAGGGCAAAATGATTTATAATAAATACATTATTAAAATGGTCGGAAAGGACGGGGTGATATTATGAAATTAGTATTTATTGGGGCTGACCATGAAGTTACGGGAAGCTGTCATTACATGGAAGTTGGAGATAAAAAATTCTGCGTGGACATTGGTATGGAGCAGGGGCAAGATTTGTTTGAAAATCAGGAGATTCCGGTAAATCCATCAGAAATTGATTTTATTTTGCTGACGCACGCACACATAGACCACACGGGGCTTCTTCCGATGCTGTTTGCCAGAGGATTCCGCGGTCAGGTATACGCAACAAAAGCGACAGTGGATTTGAGCCAGATTATGCTTCGTGACAGTGCACATATCCAGCAGTTTGAGGCAGAGTGGCGGAACCGGAAAGCAAGACGTTCCGGCGGTGAAATTTATGAACCTTTGTATACGATGGAAGATGCCTTAGGTGCGATTCGACTGCTGGTTCCGTGTGAGTATGATAAAAAAGTTACGATTTGCGATGAGGTTACCATTCGATTTACTGATGTGGGACATTTACTTGGTTCCTCTTCCATTGAAGTATTTGCAAAAGAGGGTGAAGAGGAACGAACGGTTGTCTTTTCCGGTGACCTTGGAAATACACACAAACCGATTCTCAGAGACCCGATTTATACAAAAGCGGCAGATTATGTTGTTATGGAATCTACATACGGTGACAGACTGCATGGGGAAGAAGCACCGGATTATGTTGGAGAGCTGGCAGCAATTATTGAAAGCACTTTCCGCCGTGGCGGTAATGTGGTAGTGCCGTCCTTTGCAGTCGGCAGAACACAGGAGATATTATATTTCTTACGTCAGATTAAGGAGCAGCAGTTAGTGAAGACGCATCCGGATTTTGAAGTGTATGTGGATAGTCCGCTCGCTGTGGAAGCAACGAATATTTTCGGTAAAAATGTTCAGCAGTGTTTTGATGAAGAAGCAAAAGCACTTGTAGAAAAGGGAATTAACCCAATTGGATTTCCGGGGTTGAAATTGTCTATAACAAGCGATGATAGTAAGGCAATTAATTTTGACCAACAGCCAAAAGTTATTTTGTCGGCATCCGGTATGTGTGAGGCAGGTCGAATCCGCCATCATTTGAAACATAACTTATGGCGTCCGGAGAGTACGATTGTGTTTGTTGGTTATCAGACCAGAGGTACATTAGGACGTGCACTGCTTGAGGGGGCAAAAGAAGTAAAACTGTTTGGTGAAGTGATTGAGGTCAAAGCAGAGATTACGAAAATTGCCGGCATCAGCGGGCATGCAGATAAAAATGGATTATTAAAATGGATTAACAGTTTTACGGAGAAACCGCCAAAACGTGTATTTGTCGTTCATGGAGAGGATAAGGTATGCGATGAATTTGCGAGAACACTTACCGATTCCGGTTATAACGCTGTGGCACCGTACAGTGGTACAGTTTTCGACTTGATACAGGGCGAGTTTGTAAAAGAAGCACTTCCGGTTGCTGTGAAGAAGAAAGCGGCAGCGAAGAAACGTTCCGGCGATATGTTCCAGCGTCTATTGACGGCAGGACAGCGTCTGATTTCGGTAATTCGTAAGAATGAGGGATTGAGCAATAAGGATACGGCGAAGTTCACAGACCAGATTCAGGCACTTTGTGATAAGTGGGACCGTCCGTAATTAGAAAAAGAAGAAGAGGAGGTGAGGTTGTGACCACACAGGAAAGTCGTGAACAAGAGATTAAACGGCTCAATGCAGAAAAGGTAAAGCAGATTGCTTTATGTCATTTTTATTCTTATTATGTCAGACATAATATGTCAGACATGCTGGCGTATGTTGGTGAGGATGTAACGTGGCTTGGCTCGCAATCTAATTTTGTGGCACACAACCGTCAGGAGTTTGAAAACCTTCTGGAGAGAGAAATAAAAAAAGTACCAAAGCAATGTGTTATGAAAGTGATATCGGCAGATGTCAGTCAGGTTTCCGGAAATTGTTATCAGGTGACCGGAGAATTGGAACTGCGTCTGCCGGTGCAGGATAATGTTTATTATACGAATTTGCGTTTTTCTATGATGATTTGTAAAGAGGATGGAAAGTTTTCCATTGTATCAATACATACATCCACGATTGGAAAATCTGTTTTGTGGAATGACACACAGGTACTAAAAGAGAGGCAGAAACAATTTTCAGAAGAAGGCGGAGAAAATATACAGGATCCGGTAACAGGTGTGTTTCAATTAGGAGCATTTAAAGAGCGGGCTGCCAGACAGTTAGAAGATATTTCAAAAGAAAAAAAATATGCGCTTATTTGTACGGATATCTGTAATTTTGAACGGGTAAACAATTTGTATGGTATGCAGAAGGCAGATAAACTTTTGGCGGATACAGCGAAGATGATTATGGCATCGGGCAAATGTATTTTGTTTTGCTGCCGCAGTGTGGCAGACCATTTTGTAGCACTTGCCCGTTATCAGGATTTTTCTACATTCCGCAATATGCTCAATGAGTTATGCAACTGTTTTGCAGTGGAAATCGGAAACGAATATTCCGATGCCTATCCTCGGCTTGGTATCGGTGTTTACCGCATTGACAAGGAACATCCGCCGATTCAGAAGATGGTTGAGTATGCCAATCTTGCCAGAAAAAGTCTGCGGACAAACACGACTACCCATATTGCTGTGTATGACGAGAGAGTGTACACGCAATTGATTCATGCAGGAAAAATTGAGCAGAGCATGAAAAATGCGATGGCTCAACATGAGTTTAAGGCATTTATACAGCCAAAATATAATTTGGAAACCGGACAGATTGTAGGTGCCGAGGCGTTAGTACGATGGATTCGGGAAGACGGTTCAATGATTTACCCGGATGATTTTATTCCGATTTTTGAAAAAATGGTTTTATTGTTGAATTGGACTTTTTTATCCTTGGCGAAGTGTGTCGCATGATTCAGAGACGGCTTCAGGAAAAAAGACATTGTGTGCCGATTTCGATTAACCAGTCGCGTGTCTTATTGCAAGAAAAAGATTATGTGAAGCGAGTGGCGGACATTTTGAAAAAATATGATACGCCGCCTCGTTATATCGAGTTAGAGTTGACGGAACGGATTTTTAGGGATGATTTGACAGATTTGGCGAAGATGATGGGAGAACTTCGGAATCTTGGCGTCCGCTGGTCCATTGATGATTTTGGAACGGGGTATTCGTCCCTTAATTTGTTGAAAGAACTGCCGGTTGACATTATTAAAATTGACAAATCATTTTTGGATGAGACAGAGAGTTCCGAGACGAGTAAAATTATTATTAGAAAAACGGTGGAACTGACACAGGAACTGGATAAAACCGTTGTCTGTGAAGGGGTTGAAACAGAAAATCAGGCAGATTATCTTCGAGGCATCCGCTGTGACATGGCGCAGGGATATTTGTATGCAAAACCGATGCCGATGGAAGAGTTTGAAAAATTGCTGGATAAGGAGATATACGGATGAAAAAGGCAGGAAAATTAATTATTGTGACGTTGCTTATCTTGTCCGGATTGACGGCCGGAGCGTATTTTTTGCTCAAAGGACGCGAAGACGGTCCGTCGAACGAATTTAAAAACCGTATGGCAAAAGAGCAAAGTGATAATCAGACGGACCGTGCTTATCAGTATGACATGCCGGATAAAGCTACGGTTTTAGCAACGGACGGCGAAGATAAAAATGTTCTTAATTTTGAGTCAAATTCCGTGTATCAGGTTTCGAATTCCAATGAAGCAAGAGCACGTTTAGACCGGTTGATTAAGCGTACCGATGCGGATTTTGATAATCCGATTATAGCGAAAAATCCATTTGGTACGATGGAAAATAGTTTTTATTTTTATTTTCACACTTCATTCCGCTGTATGGTACGGTATACCATCACGGTTGATGATGAAACGATTTCAGACCATATCCGTTATGTCAATAACGGACAGGAAAACAATTTAGCCAAAGAACATGAATTTCTGGTGGAAGGTCTGCTTCCGGGGAAAACGAATTTTATTGTGATGGAATTAGTTGATTCAACCGGAAATACGAGAGAGACAAAAAACTATCAGTACACAACAGCGGGCAGTCCGTCCGGCATACCACAAAAGATTACGGTAAGTGATGGCTATTCCAAATCTACGTTAGCAAACGGTATGTATTATGTTTTTCCATCCGGGACACCGTGGATTGCAGCTTATGATAATAAAGGAATTCTGCGTGATTTGATTCCGACAGAGTCATTTCATGGTCACCGCATAACGGCTTCGGATGATTGCATTCTTTATCAGATTTCAGAAGATAAGGTGGCGAAAGTATCTGCTCTTGGCAGGGTGACGGGCGTCGTTCAGATGAAAGGCTATGGGAAAATCTGTGATTTTTCTTACGACGGATATGATGAAGTATACTGGCTTGGAAAGAAGAAAAAAAATGAGTATTTACTGGCAACATCTTTCCAGACAGGGAACACACGGGTTGTGTACCGGTTTAAGAAAGATATTCAGACCGGTTCATTGACTGTGCCGCAAAGTGGTTCGATTGGCGTGGTGGCAAAGAATCCTTCCGGGGTAATTTATTTGGATGCCATTACGGCGGCAAAACCTAAGATTTCTTTTGTTGTCGGAAAAAAGGCGGCATGGAAAAAGGTAACAGCAAAGAAAAAGATAAATGATAATAAGAAATTTACCGGCTGGAATACAAAAGAATCTATGCTTTTATCGCAGGAAAACGAAACAATACCTGCGATGTTAGTGCAGGAGGAAAATCAGTATCTTGCTGTTGAGTGGCAGGCGGATGTGGCAAAGAAGACGGTGCAGAAAAAAGCGTCGGCCACGGCAGTTGAGGCAAAAAGCGGAAGCTTGTTACAAAAGTGTGGAAATAATTATGTGATTGTTTGCGGCACGGCAGGAACCTATTTGGAAATGGGGTCCGACGGTAAAGCGATTCGCCGGTATAACTATGGAAGCGGACTGGATTCGGTGCAGAAACTGACGCTTTCCGGTATGTATTTCTATGGAATCTAAAAAAGTTGTCCATAGGAATAAAAAATGGTTGAGATTATATGCGCAAAAGATGTATAATGGGCATATGATATAAAATTACTTTTAGGAGGGTATACGCAATGAAATTTTTTGTTGACACAGCGAAAATTGAGGACATCAAAAAAGCAAATGAGATGGGGGTTATTTGTGGTGTTACTACGAATCCATCCCTGATTGCCAAAGAGGGCGGAAGAAGTCAGGAAGATGTATTGAAAGAAATCGCATCCATCGTTGATGGTCCAATCAGTGGTGAGGTAAAAGCAACAACTGTAGATGCAGAGGGTATGATTGCAGAAGGTAGAGAAATTGCAAAACTTCACGAGAACATGGTAGTTAAAATCCCAATGACAGTAGAAGGATTGAAAGCAACAAAGGTACTTGCTTCTGAGGGAATTAAATGTAATGTTACATTGATTTTCAGTGCCAATCAGGCACTTTTGGCAGCAAGAGCAGGAGCTGCTTATGTATCTCCATTCTTAGGACGTCTGGATGATATTTCCCAGCCTGGTATTGATTTGATTCGTGACATCGCAGAAATCTTTTCCGTACATGGGATTGAGACAGAAATCATCGCAGCTAGCGTAAGAAATCCAATTCATGTTACGGATTGTGCATTGGCAGGTGCTGATATCGCTACGGTACCATATGGTGTTATTGAGCAGATGACAAAACATCCATTGACTGATATCGGTATTGAGAAATTCCAGAAAGATTATATTGCTGTTTTTGGTGAATAATTTGGTGAGTAATAAAAAGGAGATTGATTATGAATAAGTTAGAACTTCAGAAAATGGCTGTTGAAGTTCGTAAGGGGATTGTAACTGGGGTTCATAGTGCAAAATCAGGCCACCCGGGCGGCTCCTTGTCAGCAGCAGACATTTTTACTTATCTTTTCTTTGAAGAATTGAATATTGACCCTAAAAATCCGGACAAAGCAGACCGCGACCGTTTCGTGCTTAGCAAAGGACATACGGCTCCCGGCTACTATGCAGCACTGGCAAACCGTGGATTTTTCCCGGTTGAGGATTTGACGACACTTCGCCATGTTGGTTCCTATTTGCAGGGACATCCGGATAAAAAGCATATTCCTGGTGTGGATATGTCGAGCGGTTCTTTGGGACAGGGAATTTCGGCAGCAGTCGGAATGGCGTTGTCCGCTAAATTAAGTAATGATGATTATCGTGTTTACACACTTCTCGGTGACGGTGAAATTCAGGAAGGACAGGTTTGGGAAGCAGCGATGTTTGCCAGCCACAGAAAACTGGATAATTTTGTTGCCATCGTGGATAATAACGGCTTACAGATTGACGGTGCAGTTGATGATGTATGTTCACCATATCCGATTGATGAGAAATTCAAAGCATTTGGTTTCCATGTAATCGAAGTGGATGGTCATGATTTTGATGCCTTAAAGGCAGCTTTTGATGAAGCAAAACAGACCAAAGGACAGCCTACGGCTATTATTGCAAAAACCGTTAAAGGAAAAGGCGTTTCCTTCATGGAAAATCAGTGTAGCTGGCATGGTACTGCACCAAATGATGAGCAGTATGCACAGGCTATGGAAGAATTAGAGAAAGCAGGTGAGTCTTTATGTCAGAAGTAAAAAAGATTGCTACTCGTGAGAGTTATGGTAATGCATTAGCAGAACTTGGCGCAGAATTTGATAACCTCGTTGTACTGGATGCAGACCTTGCGGCTGCCACAAAGACCGGTATTTTCAAAAAGGCTTTCCCGGAACGTCATATTGATTGTGGTATCGCTGAGTGTAACATGATGGGAATTGCGGCAGGACTGGCAACGACAGGTAAAGTTCCATTTGCAAGTTCTTTTGCGATGTTTGCTGCAGGACGTGCATTTGAGCAGGTTCGTAACTCCATTGGTTATCCGCATCTGAATGTGAAAATCGGCGCAACACATGCCGGTATTTCCGTAGGTGAAGATGGTGCGACACACCAGTGTAATGAAGATATTGCACTGATGCGTACGATTCCCGGTATGACAGTAATTGTTCCATCGGATGATGTAGAAGCAAAAGCAGCCGTTCGTGCTGCCTATGAGCATGACGGTCCATGTTATCTTCGTTTTGGACGTCTGGCTGTGCCGGTAATTAACGATAAACCGGATTATAAATTTGAACTTGGCAAAGGTGTTGTACTTCGTGAAGGTAAGGATGTAACGATTGTTGCAACCGGACTTCCGGTATCCAATTGTCTGGAAGCAGCAGAGAAACTGGCCGCAGACGGCATTGATGCCAAAGTGATTAACATTCATACAATTAAACCTTTGGATGAGGAGTTAATCGTGGCAGCAGCCAAAGAAACCGGCAAAGTGGTAACGGTAGAAGAACATTCTGTTATTGGTGGTCTGGGAAGTGCTGTATGCGATGCATTAGCTGAAAAATGTCCGACAAAGGTGTGCAAAATCGGTATTAATGATGTATTTGGTGAATCTGGTCCGGCAGTAGAGCTTGTTAAGAAATATGGTTTGGATGCAGACAGCATTTATGAAAAAGTAAAAGCATTTTGTAAATAATTTCATGTAAGTTGATTTTTGGTGGAGAAAATCTACCGGAGGGAAACTTCATGGGCAGGAAAAGGCAATAAATCAGCGGGTGCGCCGGTTTGTTGCCTTTTTTCAAGAGAATGGGGAGAGATATGTTATGTATACTGCTGGCCTCGGTGGACTCACCGCAGGATAAGAGAAAACTGGAGTTATTATATGAAAAATACAACCGGCTTATGTACGTCGTAGCAATGCGTGTTTTGCATCATCCGCAGGATGCAGAAGACGCCTGTTTGACGTCGTGGGAAAAGGTTATAAAAAATTTAGATAAAATTGATAAAATAGATTGTCAGAAAACGAAGAGTTTCCTCGTTATTATAGTTGAGAGGACGGCAATTGACCTTTATCGTAAGAATCAAAAGAAAAATCAAAAGGTGCAGGAGATGGATGAGTTTGAAACCAGCCCGTTTTTTTGTAAGCACGAAAGTGGTTATGGCGAAAGCGAGATGATGGAAGTGTTTCATAAGATTCCCAAACTGTATGCGGAGGTTCTGATTCTTCGTTATGTCAACGAATTAGGGGTAAGTGAGATTGCTGAACTTCTTAATATCAAGCAGAACACGGTGTCTAAGAGGATTGCAAGAGGCATTGCAATCATTCGAAAGGAGTGGCTCGGTAATGAATGAGGAGAGTATCAAGAGATTTTTGACGACCTGTGTATATCAGGAGATGAATTCATTTCATCCATCGCAAGACGAAGATTATAATCATGAATTTTCAAAAAAATTCAAGAAACGATGGAAACGTTTAAATTGGAGCGAAAAATATTTTGGCAGCCATCTGCGTCTGGCGTATACCGTCCGTAAAGCGGCAGCCGTAGTGATTGTGATTCTTTCCTTAGCTGCTGCTAATCAAGTCAGTGCAAAGGTGTTTGGTTTTAATGCGTGGAAATATCTGCTTTCGTATGATTCAAAGGACAAATTGGAAGTAAGAGAGTATGTTGGGCAGAATCAGGATGAAAAAACGAAGGAGAGCCTGCCGGACGTCATTCATGAGAAACCTACATTTGTGCCGAAGGGATTTTGGTATTCGTTAGATGATTCTTCAACATCTGGCAACTTTAATTATAGTGAGTGGAAGGAAGGGAAAAACAATCTTATTCAGTATATTCGTTGTAAACATATGGAAGGTGACTATATTTATACGGATTCTGAATTTGAGAAAAAGATTAAAACGCGTGTTATGGGGTATGAAGCATATTATTATATAAAAGGAAAAGAAAAATGGATAATATGGGATGATAAGAAATATAATCACATGATTTCTATCACGAAAAAAGGCAATTACAAGAATGAAATTGTAAAAATGGCAAATAGTTTGTACCAGAAATAAAAAAAATAAAATTTTTTGTCAGATTTCCTCCTTTTGTATCGTTATTATTAGTATAACGATATATAAGGAGGATTTTTTATGATTACGAAAATCAAAAGAGACACAAAAAGAATGGTATGTTTGCTGGGAATGAGTGCATTATTTGCAGTAAATATGCAAGCAAAAGCTGCTGAGATTAGTGAACCGGCATTGGAGGTTGGACCAATTTTGCAAAGTGAAAATGCAGGATATTTGCATAGTAATTTATCAATTACTAATAATGGAAGTGCAAATGTTTCGGGAAATGCAGTTGGAAAACAGGGCACAACGAAAACTAAGGTAACTGTGAAACTGCAAAAGTATGATTCATCAAAAAAAGTATGGAGTACTTTGAAAACATGGGAAAATGAAAAAAATTCGATAACCGTTTCTGTGGAAAAAACATATAAGTTATCAGCAAAAGGTACATATCGATGCAAATGCACTGCTGTATTCACTAGGAGTGGAAAAAAAGAAACAATGACGAAAACAACTGGTAAAAAACAGTATAAGTAATAAATGAAGGAGGAAAAGACATAATGAAAAAAACTTTGAAAGTTGTATTAAATATGTGTTTATGCGTTAGTTTGACTGTGTCTGGTTGTGCATTGCCAAAGAAAATTGATGCAAAAACAAATACTAGCAATAATAATTCTTATTTGTCAAAACGGAAAGAATTAAAAGAGGAGAGAACGGAATATTCTACAACATATCAAGTGGGTAATGGAAAAAAGCAGATAGAAATATATGATGAACCAATTCGCTATATTGATAAAAAAACGGGAGATCTTGTAGATTATGACTCAACGCTTGAAAAATGTGAAAACAAACAAGGTTATGCATATGAAAATAAACAAGGTGAGGCAGATAATTATATGCCAGAATATTTATCTGCTGACACTCCGGTAATTACAAGACAACAAGGATATTCGATTGAAATGTATCCTAAGATGGAAAAAACAGAGCAAGGTAAAGTAATACGTGAAAATATCGTTGATTTGTATGGTAAAGAAAAGCAATCTGCAACAACGATATCTTATTTGGGTAAAGATACAGAAGCGGAAATTGAGTATTCTTCTCAGAATAATGGAATTAAAGAAACTATTGTATTGGATAACAAGCCATCTAGTAATGAGTTTTTCTTTAATATAAAATTAAAGAATTGTTTTCCGAGTACAAAGGATAATTCAAAAGCAAATAAGCCACCAAAGGAGATGGAGACAGTTACAGGACAAGCAGTAACAATACACGATATGAAAAAGGGGAATATTATAGGAGTAATCCCTGCGGGCAATATCATTGATTCTGCAGGTAATAATTATAGTGAAGATTGCTGCTATAAATTGAAAATGGTTAAGAATGACAGTAAAAAAAATGTACTAGTTTACGAAGTGGCACTTAAAGTTGATGCTAAGTATTTCGAAGAAAACAATTTAACTTATCCGGTAAAAATAGATCCATCACTTGAGTGGACGAGCAAAAAAAACATTCAGGATACTTTTATTCAAAGTGGAACAAAAGCAGATACTAATTTTAGCAAATCGATTGTTATACAAAGTGGACAATCAGAAGCAGGCGAAAAGATTAGAACATATATGAAATTTGGTAATTTAAGTGAGTTGATTTCAGGAAAATACATTGAAAAAGCAACTCTTACGTTAACAGAACTTGCATCATGCGCACCAAATGCAGAGGTAAGATTGCATCAAGTTGTAAAGGATTTTAACATTGATAATGTAACATATAATACAAAACCGGGTTTTGGTAACAAAATTGCTACTATGTCTGAAACAGCAGGTGTTGCAGATCAAAAAGATACTGCTGATATTACATCTTTTGTAAAAAATGTTGCACAAGGGAAAAAGAATAATTATGGAATTGCAATGGTATCGGGAGATGAAAATAGCACGAATTATTGTAAATCCGCAAAATTTTATAGTTCGGAATTTAATAATGCAGCAAAAAGACCAAAGTTAAATATTACTTATTTTGAAGCACCTACGCAGGCGAGAGAGATAAAAATCTCGAATAACTTTCCAGCACCGGATGATATGGCGCAGGTCTCTTGGACTGGAGTATATTCTAACCACTTAGATTATGTGCAGTATAGACTTGTGGAATATAATGATGAAACAGGAGAGGAAGGAAGTGAATGGAAGGAGTATGACACAAGTACTATTATCGGAAAAGGTACTAATGCTCAATCGGGAAATAAAGTACTTGATTTAGAGCAAATTCCGAGTAATTGTTATATGCTTTATCTTAGAGGGGTTGATACTCAAGGAAATGCAGGTGAAGAAAAGGGTATATTGATGCATGTTGATGGCATAAAGCCTGTATTGGGTAATGTGGTATTAAAAACTTCTGTCGGAAATGAAAATAGCCGTAGCAATTATAGTAATAAGCCGCCGCAGATTGTTTGGAAGTCAATTGAAGAAAAACATATGAATTCAATAGCGTATAGTGTAAATGGAGGAACCTATAAGAAGATTTCTTCACAGAAATCGGGGGCTTATATAATTCCTGCTTCTGAGTTATCGGGAAGTGGAGTTCAAAATATAATGTTCCGGGCACAAGATAAATCTTATAATAATACAAGTAAGCAATTCAAATATTATTATGATATAACAAAGCCGGTAATTAATAAGAGTGAATTATCACCAGAAACCACTCAGGATAATTCCAGAAATGATGCACCAACTATATCGTATAGTGTCTCGGATAATATTGCGATATCGAGTATTGAGTACAAAATTAATAATAGCAATTATAAAAATGCTGTTTCGTTTGATATTTGTACGAAATCTAATGGGAAATTTGTTATACCGGAGGAAGATTTTTCTGTTAGTGGTGTTTATAATATTACTATTAGATGCAAGGATCAAGCAGGAAATTATAGTGATGAAAAGCAGTTTGTTTATAATTATCGCAGTGATGACGAAACGGTAAATGATTATATTCCGAAAGAGGTTATTGCTCAAGAAATAGAAGGTAAAACTATTCTTTCGTGGAAGGTAGGTTCGGATGGCAAGGTTTCAAGTTATATCAGATATCAGTTATATCGTGGAGCTAAAAAGGATTTTGTGCCATCAGAGGACACGCTTGTAAATGCATCTATTGATGAAAATAAGTATATAATATGTCAGGATGATTCGTTAAATGGGGAAAGTTGGTTTTATAAAATTCGTGCAGTACGAGTGTCTAATAGGGAGGTTCAGGCTACATCGCCATGGGTTTCGGTTTGTTCTAAAACAGAAGGTACTTTAGAAACACAAAAAGAGTTAGGAATGGGGCAAAAAAGTAATTATGAGGAAATAAAAACATATGGGAATATACAGGTTAATGATAGAACAGGTAATTTAATTTATGAAAACAAGGGTATAGTTGTATCTGCCGGTAATATTTCAATGGAATTGAAACCTACATATAATTCACAAAGTAATAGGGCTACGTCACTTGGTGAAGGATTTTGTATGTCGACTGATCGCACTTTATATGACAAGGAAGGAACTATTATTTATATTGATCAGACAGGAACAAGATTTGAATTTGTAAAAAAGGGAGAAAAATATGTTTGTGATAAATTGTCGGGTGTTAGTATAAAAAGAGAGGAACAAAAACAGAAGATAAAATACACTGCCGAGAATAATGAAATTTATGATTCTACACTAGAAGTAGATTATTGTTTTGTTATGGAAGACGGAAAAGATTTTACCTATTATGACAAAGATGGGAAAATCATCATGGAGAAGAATTCGAATAATGATTATTTCATTTACACATATGACAATAATCATGGATTACTTCAATCGATCCTTACATCAACTGGGAGAAAAATTATTTTTGAGTATTCTTATGGTGAGGTGCAGGGAAAGGCAAGATTAAAAACAATTTGGAATGGAGAAAATCATATTTCCGGTCTTTCCTTTGATTATGATGAAAATGGGTTAAAATTAATATATGAAAAAGGAGAAGGCAATTCAGTTAGAAGAACATATTTTGAAAAAAATGCAAATGGAGATATAGTAGAAATTAATAATCCTGAATCGAGTTTTAGTAAAATTAGTTATTCAGATGGAAAAGTTGCACGAATTACAGATGCAATTGGTGACCAAAAAAGATTTTTGTATAATGGAAATTCGTGTCAAATATCGGAATACAATGCCGAAGATAAAGAAATAGCGAGTTGCTATGTTACACATGATAATTTAGGGAGAATACTGACACAAACGGCTGAAAATGGTGGCGTTACAAGATATTATTATGAGGATGATGAACATCCTTATGAAATAACCAAAACAATAAAACCTTCCATTTGGGAAAAACTTAAAGATAATGTTGTGGAGTTTTATCATGATCAAAAGGTGTCGCAAACTCATTATGATGAAAATGCAAATATAACACTGGATACAGATGATAATGGAAATCAGACAACGTATTTGTATGAAGATAGCAATAATGAAGAGCAGCCAACAAAAGTTGTTCAAAAAGAGAAAGGAACAGATAATGTTCTCTCTGAACAGGTTTATGAGTATGATGACAGAGGAAATGAAACTACAGTAAAGGATGTTATCAATGATGTAACAACAAATAAAGATTATGACGAAAGTGGAAATTGTGTTAATAGTACAACGATTTCGAAAGGGGAAATTAGTAATCAGGACAAGTTTGGATATGATAATGAGGGAAACGAAACAGAAGTAAGTCATATATCAGGAACAGTGAAAGAAAATGTAGAAAGGACATACGATCAAAGGGGGAATGTGTTGAGGGAAGAAAATAAGACGAGCGGAATAATAACTTCGTATGTTTATAATTCTTTTTCTGAACCAATAAAAATAGAAACCATGTATCCTGATGGAAAAACAGAAGTTGTTGAAAAAGAGTATGATTTGGGTGGAAGGATAACAAAAGAAAAAGCAGCTGATGGAACTCAAACTATTTACGCGTATGATAAAATAGGACGTGTAACTGGTAAAAAAATTACAAAGGAGGATTTGGTACGCGAGGAAAATATTGATTATTCATATGAGGATATAGTTGTATCGGGAGGTGGAGATATTGAAACAAGATATCCGAATGCAAGAAAACAAACCATTACGAATCAAAATGGAACAATTATATCAGTTGAATATTATGATTCAGTAGGTAGTGTAATTAGAACATATAAAAATGGAATATATACAGACTATCTGAATGATGATGCAGGACATGCAGTTGCTACTATTCTTCGTGGTACAAGTTTAAATAGCGGGATTGCAAAGACAACCGTAAAAACGTATGATACTAATGGTAATATAACAGCAACAATTAGTAATCCATCTATTGAAAATAAGCAATATGTAGTAAATAAGGATAGTGTATTAACACAGTCAGTCTACGATTTGCAAGGTAATATTACAGAAGAGACAGATGGAGAGTTAAATACAACATTATATCAGTATAATGAAAATAACATGTTGAGTAAAGTAATAAGTGCTGACAAAGGTGTTCAGGAGTATCAGTACAATATTAAGTCTGGTAATTGTTTTAAGAATGTAACCGTAAATGCTAGAGGTTATAAAAGTGAAAGTATGAGCAATGCAGCCGGTCAGGTATTATCGCAAACTGATTATGGGGATTCTGATGAAAAAATTAAAACCATGTATGAATATGATGAGTATGGCAATAAAACTCGTGTAATATATGGAACAGGAAAATCAGAAGTTTTTAGGTATAACGCAAAGCAGCAATTATACGAAAAGGATGCACTGTCGGTAAGCGGAGATATTGAAAAAAGAACAAGTTTTGAGTATGATTTTAATGGTAATGTAACCAAAGAGGTGGAGTATACATGCTTAAATAATACGCTTGTTCCAATTCAGTCTACAGTGTATCAATATGATAACTTTGGAAAAATGACGCAGATGTCTGAAGTAGCTGATACGGCAACACCAACAGATAATCAAATTGATATGAATAAGTTAACATATTCATATGATGAGGAAGATAGGCTTCACACAATATCCTATCCGGTAGATAAAGGTGTAAAACAGTTATCATATGAGTATAATGAGCAAGGATGGCTTAAAAAAATTTATGCATTGGTAAAGAATGGTGTTGGAGAGAAAACAGTATTGTTGCGCTCATATAGTTATGATAAGTTAGGAAAAGTAAAAGTCATTCGTGATTGTCAGGATTTTTTGAAAGGGGAGGATAATTATCTTATTAAGTCGTATACATATGACGATAATGATTTTATAAAAGAAATGAGAACCTCAAATGAAGGTTGTGATGAAAACTTACAGAGTGATGAGTATGCATATGATAAATGTGGTAATATTGTTGAAAAAAGAGAGACCAGAAATGGTCTTGAGACGAAATTATCATATGAATATGATTCGATGAATCGATTGGTTTCGTCACAAAAAAATACAAGTAATTATAACTGTTTAGTATCTTATAAGTACGATAAGGTTGGCAATCGTACAGAAATGATATATAATGGAGTAAAGACACAGTTTGTTTATAATGGAATGAATCAGTTGATTCATCAAACAACCGGTACAGTTACAAAGGATTATGAATATGATAGTGCAGGAAATTGTGTGCAGGAATCAGAAGGTGAAGGTAAGATTTGTTATGAGTATACGGCAAGAAATGAATTGTACAAAGTAAGTAGTAGCTTTAATGGGAAAGAAAACATTATCCAAGAAAATGCTTACAATGGTTCAGGAAAACGAATAACCAAAAGGGAAGGTGATACCCAAACTAAATATTTTTACCAAAATGAATCACTATACCGAACTTCGGATAAAGAGGGGAACACACAATCAATTTACTTGTATGGTAATGGCGCGAATGTAATTGCAGTTGAAGATTATTCTGCAACAGAGGTTGTAGCAAATACTTATGTTAAGGATGCTCAGGGAAGTATCTGTCAGTTAACAGATGATGACGGTAAAATTGTAGCACAATACGAATATGATGATTATGGAAGTACAAAAATTACAGGTAAGAAAGGGAAAAATGTACTGGCATATACTGGGGCGGTTTACGATGCTACAACAGGAGATTATTATTTAAATGCAAGATACTATTCTCCTGAAAGAGGTAGTTTTTTATCACAAGATACATATCGAGGAGAGCAGAGCCGGTCTGAAACATGGAATTTGTATGCATATTGCGCAGGAAACCCAATTAATTATGTGGATCCGAGCGGTCATATCGCGATGGCTACAGCGCTTATAATAGCGGTTGGACTTGCAATGGTTATGGGGTCATATTTGTATATTCGATATACGGATACTACAATGAATTATTCCAAAATGCGTTTTAATTCACTTAGTTTTGAGTGGAAAAAAGTATTTAATTTTTTTGGCGTAAGGACATTAAAAAATACAGTAGGTGTGGCTTCTGCGATAACTAAGATGTACTTATCATCTTATTTGAAAAAACAGTTGGTGCAGGCAGGAACAAAAATTTCAAGAGAAATTAAGCGAAATACTGGTGCATATTATGAACTTTCTATGTTATATGCTGGAAGTGGAATATTTATTCCTATAATAGGCAGAAAAATTAGTAAGAATTCGGCAATTACTAGATTGCGTAGAGGACAGAGTACAATTACTTATTGGAGAAGCAACGCATATAGCATAGCAAAAAAAGCTGGAGGAGGGCGTACACCTGTATCAGATCCTGCACATAAAAATTGTATGGGATATTTTAGGCATTATCACTTGTTTGATAGAAAAAATAAGGGGCACTCAGCATATTTAGGATAGATTTGATAATGTGTAAAAAGGAGGTGACAAACTATAAATGATTTATGGAATGATTCAAAGTGTGGCAGTTACGGGTGACATATACCGACAGTTTATATCTTATTTACTGCATGAAAGTGACACCATATTATTAGGAACTCAAAACAGAGAACGGCGGCTGGATGGTGGCTCGGTTTCACCAACACTCATAAAACAATATGAGGAACTTCAGATGTTTACGATCCTTAATGTGAAATGGTGTCAGGTTAAACCGGACTATCTTTATGACAAGGTCGCCGAGGTAAGCGGATTACAGCAGTTGGTAGAACTGTTACAGGTTGAGTGTCTGGCATTTGCAAAGCTAGACGAAATTCTCTTTACTGTCGAATGGGACTGTTATCATGGATGCGTAATTCGAGAAGATGTTTCGGAATACTTTTCCGGTTTACAGACAGAACAACCGATTTTTTATGATTTAATGGGGAAATTGGATATTGACCGCTTGGAACAGGCATGGAACAAATATCAATTGTCGGTTGATAAAGAAATGCAAAGCCGGATTTTAGCTACGGCATATGTGGGTATTTTTTTACTTCGGGATGTGCTGTCAGCGGATGAGTTAGAACGATGGAAATGTTTTGTATATGAAAAAGAAAATTTGTTTTCAGAATTTCCTATTTTGTGTGCATTTCAGGGACTGTTAGAAAATGTATTTTTGCAGGCAGACCGAGCATTTGTACAAAATCCTGACCATGATATTATTGTGATGGTTTATTATTTCTTAAAGAAGAATAAGCGAAGATTTGAAAAAGCAAAATCGGAAGTGTTGCGGAAGGCATCGAGATATTTTCCGTATTCGGATGCTGTCAATGAAAGTATGGTTAGGCAGATAAAAAATTATAGGCTGGCGAAATAAATTAGTTAAGAGTATTCATATATCACTTGGATATCAAAAAAATTTGTCAGATTTCCTCCTTTTGTATCGTTATTATTAGTAGAACGATATATAAGGAGGATTTTTTTATGCTTACAAAAATCAAAAGAGAAACAAAAATAGAATAAATAGTGGCGTGTGTTGCTTAAAAACTAGCCAAAATGACCGTTCATACCCAAAAAACGACCGTTCATGACTTTTATGTTCTATACGTTGTATTTTGTGTTATGATAGCAGACGGGAGGTGAAAGCAAAAATGAAAATTGATTTTGACTGGTTAATTATGATGCCACTAAGTTTTTTATATATTGGGATTGTATTTTACTATGTTAAATATAAGAAAAGGAAAGTTCCTTATATCATAGTATTTACTTTGTTCTTTGCTTATATGGCAGAGGTACTCAAATATACCCAGTTTCCAATTTGTTTAAACGTGGATATGGAAGAACTAAACAGGCAATGTGTAAATTACATACCATTTCATTTTTTATCAATAGAAGATGTGGAGACATTTGTTTTGAATATTATTATAACCGTGCCATTTGGCTTTTTGGTTCCGATTCTTTATAAATGTGATTGGCGTAAAATAATAGTTTCTGGGATTTTATTTGGCGCTATCACGGAGATTATACAGGCAGGGGTGGAAGCTTTTGTCGGAGTTAATATGCATAGGATTGATATTAATGATGTGATTGCCAATTTTTCTGGTGTTGTAATTGGATACGCTGGTTATTGTTTGCTACGGATTTTACTAGAAAAGATATTTAAAAATGGGAACGTGAAAATTGAATGTGAAAAATATTTGTCAGATTTTTGCTCCTTGGAACGTTATTATTAATAGGAGCAATTAAAAGAGACAAATATAATTAGTTATTAATTACCGAACAATTCGAGTTTTGAATTATTCGGTAATAAAAGGGAGGCATCATAAATGACAAAATCAAAAGTATTTATCTTGGCAGTAATTGTATTTTTTATTATTATGGGTGGTTTATATTTTTTACTGCCGAAGGAAGAAAAGCAGGGGGATGTTATTTCACCAACGGCCAGCCGTGTACAGGAATCGCCGAATCCGGATGATGAAACATCTGGTATTGTGAAGACGAGTAAGCAGGAAACATGGAACGTTATAAATGTTAATAAAAAGAATATTTTGGATATTAATACCTTTAACGACTTTGGGAAGAGAAGTGATTTAGTGATTCCGGCTAAATATGATGGAAAGAAAATTAATAGATTTGATATTAGTTTTTATAATGATGATGTAACAACGCTAAAAAATGTAACCATTGAGAATGGAATTGAAACTATCGGAGGTGGTTTTGCACAGTGTTCAAAACTGGAGAAAGTTGTCATTCCTTCCAGTGTAACAAAGATAGAAAAAGGTGAATTTCGTTATTCGAAAGATACGGTAACATTGTATGTTAAAAAAGGTTCTTATGCGGAAAAATATGCGAAAAAAAATAAACTTAGGTATAAATACAGCAAATAAAAGGGAGGGATAAGAAATGGTATTACAAAATTGGATTTCTTTTCTGAAGAAGCAAAAAGGGTTGTTTGCCATATTGATGGTGTCGCAGATTGTGTCATTGGTTTGCATTCTTTTTGTGTTTGGTGTTTTTCAAAATAATTTGTATGAATTATCAGCAAATGTAGATACGAAATTTTTGAATGCATCCTTTAGAAAAAGCACTGTTACAAGAGAACAGTTGACAAAGGTGATAAAAACGCTGACAGATGACTATGATTTTTCCATTGATTACATATATATTGATGCGTCTGTTAAGGGAAGTGATATAAGTTATCAGGACAGAGTTCAGTACAAAGATGGTGTTTTCTCTTATAGTGACCGCGTATTGGAAAATGTAAAGGGTTCCCTTGATGGTGAAATGGCACAGCCGGTTCATTACAAAAAGGTTGAAAAAGTCGTAGTTATCAGTCCCAATATAAAAAAAGATATCGGGCAGACTATCACTTTGGATGGAGAAAATTATCAGATAATTGGAATCAATAATGTAAATGGGGATGGCGAGATGGAGATGCCATATCTTTCATTTCCGAAAAAGGCTCATTATGATACTTTTTCTGTTGAATTAACAATGCTTCCTACACGCTCTCAGTACGACGATTTTTGTCAGGAGCTAAAAGCAATTGGGGGCGAATGTGATGATTTTTATATTCAGAATAATGCCGACCGGAAAAAAGAGTATTCTATGATTGGAATCAGTGTACTTTTGGCTCTGTTAGCAGGTGGAAATATGTATATGATTTATCGTTATATTTTCCGAAAAAGAAGAATACAGTTAGCCGTGTATTCTTTGTGTGGATGTAGTAAAAGAACCGCTAGGAGAATGTTTTTTGCGGAAATTCTTCTAAATATGGTAATTGTCCTTGTTGTGGGAGTTTTAACTTTCCGTTTTTTTGTGTACCCACTGGCAAAGAATTGGTTTGCTTATCTGTTTATGATTTATGGCATTAGAGAATATGTTATGATTTGTGCTATTTTCATTTTTGTGGTGCTTTTGATTGGTTACCTTCTTTCGGGAAAGATGTCAAAACAAACGGTAGTACAAATGCGAAAGGGGGAGAAGTGATGGTTTCACTGGCTATAAGTGCTTACATTCGGCATACAAAAAGAAATTGTTTTATTATTTTGCAATTGACCGTTTTATTTATTGTGTTATTGGTGACAGTAACAACTATTTGTGAGGAATATCGCTGGTATCGTCCGGTGGCAGACTGGAACGGGAAAAAGGGATTTGTCGTAGAGGCTTCCGGATGTCATGGTGATACAAAAGATTCGCTTACAAAAGGTATGGATAAAGTGGATTCGGTTATGAGTTTTGGTTATGGAAACGTTGTCTCTTCAAAAAATGAAGGATATTCTAATTTTTTGGCGTATCCGGATTCTTTGATTAATGATTTTAAGCCGGAATTGGAAAGCGGGGACTGGCTTGATAAAAAAGAATCAAGTGATGACGAAATTGAAATTGTTGTTTCTAAAAATCCGTACGGATGGAAAACGGGCAGCCATATTAACCTTGGCTACTACGACGAAAATGGGGAAATACATTCCTTCAAGGCAATGGTTTGCGGAGTATTAAAGGAAGGTATTTCAGTGATTGGCTCCAATATCGGTTCGAGCCAGTTGTATCGGACGGATTACCGGGATTTGTATTCAACGTACAGTTATCAGCAGTCCGAATATGCGTTGGTTTTGATGAGGGAGAATCAGGCAATTAAAAATCATATTCCGATGACATACAATCAAAAATATATTATTGCCGTGCAGGATGATACTACGGAAAAAGAACTTTTGCAAATTGAAAACACACTGCGGAAAAATATAGCAGGATATGGTGCAAGTGATGTTTGCGTGCTATCTCCGCTGGAGCGGTTTATGAAGAATAGCAACCATGAATTTCAGCAAACCGTTATGATGTATCTGCCGGTTTTTATTTGTGTTTTGTGCATCACGATAATCAGCGTAATAAATGTTTGTACCTTGAACTTATCGGAGGATATGAGGGAGAATGCGGTATTCTCAGTTTTGGGACTTCCGTGGGGAAAAAACAGCTTATTTTCGCTAATTCAGATTATTATAACCAATGTTATCTCATTAATGTTTGTCATGATGTTTTTGATATTGGCAGAAAGGACAAAAATAAGTGAATATGTTTATATTCAGTTAGATTTTTGGTCGACGGTGTTATTGATTTTAGTTGTTGTCTGTGTATGCTTAGTATATTACTTTGTAGCATCACGAATGTTAAAGAAAAAAAATCCTGTTGAGTTATTAAAGTCGGATTTATAAAGTGGAGGGTAATGTTATGATTGAAATTAAAAATTTAGTAAAGATATACAACAAAGGAAAGACAAATGAATTTTGTGCCTTGAAAGGAATTGACCTTTCAATTGAAGAAGGAGAAATGGTGGCAATTATCGGAAAATCCGGTGCCGGAAAATCCACGTTACTGCATATTTTGGCGGCAATTGATTCTTACGATAAGGGAAGTTATCTGGTAGATGGTGTGTCGGTAGGAGATTTGAAGGAAAAAGACCGTGCCAGATTTCGCAATCAAAAGATTGGTATTGTGATGCAGGACTATGCTTTGATTGATGAATACACCATCGAGGAAAATGTTCAGATTCCTTTGATTTTTGGAAAAGTAAAGGGAAACGATGTACGAAGGGAAAAAATTATGACTGCATTGGAAAACGTCGGTCTTGCAGAGTTGGCGAAAAAGCCTGTTCGTCAGCTTTCCGGTGGACAAAAGCAGCGTGTGGCGATTGCTCGTGCCCTTGTAAATAATCCGGCGTTTTTACTTGCAGATGAACCGACCGGTGCGCTGGATTCTAAGACATCCGGGGAAATCATGGACGTGTTTGAAAAGTTGAATCAAGGCGGGAAAACTGTTATTATTGTAACACACGATATGGAAGTCGCTGCGCGGTGCGGGCGTGTAATTGAAATAAGTGATGGGGAGATTGTATAAAGAACAATATTGAAAAACGGAATAGCACGCCGCAAAACTCGCTGGAAGAAAAACCCTGAAATGGTGTACCAGACAGTTGATGGAAAGTTGTATTTTAGAGAAGGGGGAAAACTTGGCGTTTATGAGAAAAATTCAACAGAAAAGGAAATCCATTGAAAAAAGCGTTCTTTTCATATGGTAGTGGAATACCGAAAAGAACGCCCATAAAAAAACACAAATCAATTATAACATACTCATTTCTTTTTGAAAAGGATATGTTGGTAAAATGCCCACATGATTTAATATTCAAAATTTAAAAATAATGAAAGGAGAACATAATCTATGTTCAAGAAAATTTTATCAATTACTTTATGCAGTATATGCATTTTCATGGCGGGGGGAGCAGTATCTGCCCAAGCCGCCGAAACGACGATTTCAAACACAATACCAGAGCAGATGGAAGCGAATACTCTTATTGAATATATCGGAGACTCTAATTGGCGTCTAGTTCCGGATTCTGATTCGATAGAATCTGTGATGGAAAAAGTTGCTCTTTCCCCTGATTATTATAAAGAAGAAGTTGCTAAGTTGCCGAGAAAAATAAGTCTTTTACCTGTCTATGAGGAAGTAAACCCCTCACCGGAAGTCGGCATGAGAGTTCAGTATGACAACTGGGGAGAGAAAGAAGCAATATATGTTTTGAGAGATGGGGAGTATAAAGAAGTTGAGATGCTGATGACACAGGTGTCATCAAGGTTGCAATTCTCTGAAACTTTTGCATATAATCCCCTCCCTCGGGGTAAAAGAAAACCGGTTGGCACATATACATATGGAAAAGTCGTACCAGAAACAACAAAAAAAGCAGGATACAAAAAAAATAAAATTGTCATAAAGAAAAATACAGTTACTGGAACAGGAGATTTTACTGTGTATACGGGTGGTAAAACTGAAGAGGGTAAAACACTCAAGAAAGGAGATTGTGCAACAAAAGGAGAAATAGACAATCCCAACACTGGTAAAAAAATAAAAGTTACCAATAAAATGAATGGAACAACTGCGACATTTTATAAAAGGGATAATGGAAAACTGTATAATGCAGTAATTGATATATGGAAAACGGGAGTGGAAAAACTAGGAGTCAAATCGAAAAAGTATGATGATATAAAAAAAGCAGCTAAATACACCTATACATATTAAGAGAAAGGATATCCATGAAAAAAATGAAAAAAATTAAAATAATTTCAATGATATTAATTTTATGTATGTTATGTTCAGCTTGTGGGTGGACTTCGGAAGAAGTTGCCCCCATTCATACCGAAAACACAGAAATAAACAAGCTTTCCCCCTATCTGAGTATTACCCGGTCGTTTTATTCAGAGGAATCTGAATCAGGGATGGGCAGCAGATGCTTTTTTTATGATATTAAAGAAAAGAAACTGGAACAAAAAGGAACCGTGTCATATACTTCTTCACATCCACTTACTCTGTATTCAACCAGAAATGATAAGATATACTATTCGGCCTTTAGCGGAGAAGGAAAAGGAAACCAGATTTATTTAGATAATAATGAAACCGGAGAAAAAAAGACGGATCAATTTTGTGATTTTAATTATTTGATTCAGTGTGGGGAACAATATTTTATGGCAGCTGAATTACTACACCATTACTGTATTGAACCAATTGTCTGTGATGCGGAGTTTCAGAATTGCAGTCGCGTTATGTTCGATAAGAAAGATGACCGTTTCACATGGATGGTAAGTACGGTTCCAAAGGAAAATAAAATAGTTTTCTCTCATTATTCAGACAATGAAATGAGAGAAGCAGATGACGTAGAAGGTGGTAATGCACCTTCTAAAATTGCCATGCTCGATCTGGAGACAAAAAAGACAGAAACTGTTTATGAAACGAAATATTATATAGACGGAATAGCGTGTGAGGGAAAAAAGCTGATATTAAGTTGTGCACCAAATGGATTTACTACCAGACAGAAACATAAAATCTATGAGGTAAATTTAGATACAAAAAAGAGTGTAAGACTGAAACTGCCTTTTTATATAATGGATCAAATGGCTCTCTATGACAATATTCTGTATTTCTTAGGCTGGAAGGGGGATACAAGGGGCATATATGCTTACAATCTTACTACAAAAGAATATGACGTTATTATGGAAGAAGTAGAAGATGAATTTATCAATGGATTTTCATTAAATTATTAATCTGAAAAATTTGTTTTTTGCAACTTTTTTTCTTCCTGATTTGTTATATATAATGAACAACAAAATGTAGTCTCGGAAAATCGATGAAAAGACAATCAGCACCACTCGTCTAACGGGTGGTTTGCTCTGCGGCTATAAGCCTTTGTTACCGGTCAGTGACTAAAGGCGCTAGCTTTCACTTCGTTCAAGCTATCTTGCCTTTGCCGCTTTTGCCTACCCCTGAAAGGGGTATTTGTACTACTTGCTACCCTTAAAAGAGGTTCCGTACTCTCTTACGCTTAATTTGTCCATTGCTATGTCATGCGTTTCCTGTTCCTGTAATCATAAGGGAAGTGGTATAAAATGATGTAATGAATAAAATAAAGTTGACTTGCTTAAATATAGAGTTTTCAAGGGTTGACGGCATTTTTTATGATAGTCTATAACAATTATTAAATATCCTCAAATGGAAGGATTATCAATTTATATTATATAAGGGGGAAATGAAAGTGAAAAATAGAGTTTTATATTTAAGTACACTATTTTTGTTAACCTTGTGTATTAGTACAAAAGTGGAGGCGAAAAAGATATATGTACAGAAGGATATGGTATACAGCCTTAATCAGTTTAGCAAAAAAAGGTAAAAGCCGTAAAGTATGACAAAAAGTACATAAATATAAAAGACGGTAAGGTAATTCCTAAGAAAAAAGGAAAGACTTCATTTGTACTGAGAACAAAATCAAATAAGAAAAAAATTACGGTAAATATAGTAAAGAAAGTTGGCTTTGGTGTATCAACGACAATTTATCGTGATGTAGGAAAACGAGTAAATCTTGAATTTACAGCAAAAGAAGGTGTGTCGTACTCATCGTCAAACAAAAAAGTTGCTAGAGTTTCAAAAAAGGGAGTTGTTACATTGTTGAAACGAGGAAAAGCAACGGTTAAGGTAAAGTATTTAGGAAAAACTTATAAAGTTCGAGTGGTTTGCAGACCAAGTTTAATAGGTAAAGTTTTCAGACCAAATCTTTCAAATGTTGCATCGGTTGTCATTCGAAGAATGGATGACACGAATCAGTATACTTGTACGAAACAAGAAATGAGTAACATTCTTGATATGATACGTTGTAAAAATTGGTATTCATATGCAGAAAATTCTGTTGAGAAAAAGATGGGTATGAGCCATCAGATAGGTATGTATGATTTTAATGGGAACAAAATTGTTGTAATAGAGGTGAATCCTAAAATAGCTTGGATTCGTATACCAGAGGATGGTTCATATATGACACCGCTTGGATATACATTGCCTGAGTTTATAAAGAAAATTTAAAAGAGTATTTATGTATCTCTGATTAGGTATGAAAAATATCATGTGTTGTATAAAAAAGGCTAAAAGTGGTCGTTCACTCCGAAAAAAAGGTCGTTCGCGAATTTTATGTTTTATGTAATATAAGTTGTGTTATGATTGTAGACAGGAGATGCCAGAAATTAAAGGAGGATACCATTGAAACACACACACATTTTATTTGTTATCTTAGTCATTATTCTATGTGTTGGCTGCGATTACATTCAAAGCCTGGAAGAGGCAGCAGGCGAAAACAAAAATGATTTACAGTATGTAAATATGGATGGATTAAGACGGGAACTTGCCGATATCCGGTCAACATCGTTTGAAAATCTTGATATTAAAAATTGTGCTTTTTTTGATGTGCCGGATAAGATGTATGAGGCGAAACTTTTGCAGGCAGGTGATTTATTACAGAAAGAAAATCAAATTTTTGAATCCTATGTACCGAAAAAGACATTCAAAAAAAAGTATTATAAAAAGAACCCGAATAGTTCGCCGCCGGGACCGGAGTATGAAAATACAGAGACGGGCGAACGTCTGCTGCTTGGAAATAATGGGTTCATCAATTACCGGAAGTCAGAAAAATCGGATGAAATAGAGGAAGAGAATCTTTTAGAAACCGTATGGCTGGATAGAAAGTATGAAAATAAAACATATCAGTTGCAGGATGGTACAATTTCGCTGAAACAGGCGGTGGAACTTGTGAAAAAGGAAGAAGAAAAGTGGGAGAAAACGGTGGCGAAAAACGTACTAAAAAGCCGGCCAAGTAAAGTTGATGTTTACAAAAATGGTGAAGATGGAAGTGTTTTCTTACGCTTTTGTTTTCGCAAAACATATCATGGGGTGGAAGAATTAGTTCAAAAGAAATTAATGGAGAGTGCAGATACGAAGTCTTTGTCGGTTGAATATGCGGATTGTTACGATGACCAGATTGTGGTTAGTTCCTGTAAGGGGGCAGATAGTTTTTTGTCAAACGAGGGTGTAATGTACGAGGCGGGAAAACAAAAAGAAATCAAAACGGTATTATCACTGCAAAGTGCACTAAAACTTGTTTCCAAAGAACTTCCTTCCTATCATGGTTATCATATTTCAAAGATATCACTTTGTTACCGGATGTGCAGTGATGCCGGAAAAGAGAGTGAGCATGAGGCAGGAGAAAAGTATACGACAAGTCCTTGTTATCTGATGTTGTTTTCGGAGAAAGAAAATCAGGAAGAATTTGCTCTCGTGGACTGCAAGACGGGAACCGTTGATTATGTGAGGAATTATTGAGAGGGTAGCGATGAATTGGATGAAAAGTTTTGTAGAACGTATTTTAAAGAATAAGGTGTTTTGGTGTTGTGTTCTATGTGTTACGGCATTAAGTTTTACGGCTGTGTGCTATGCCAATGAAAGCGGAAAGGAATATTCCTTTTGGGATTTGTTTTTTGAGGGACAGATGAGACAGATTTTTCTGGAAAATGATATTACGTTTGAAAGTCTGATTACAAATCCAATCAGTATTTTTATGGCGATGTTTATGCCAATTCTTGTTATCTTTCCATTCTTAAATGTGTTTTGGAATGAAAAGATGACGAACAATTATTTATTTCGTCAGGCAAGAATTGGTGTACGAAAGTATATTGTGGGAAGTATGGCGGAGGCTGTTTTGTCCAGTGGTCTGCTTGCTGTGCTTGGGCGTTTTTTGTATGAAGGAATTTTGTTTGTGATTTTTACCTCTATGGGAAAGACACCGGTTCTTTCACAAATTGTGCCACTTCTTCTCATGAGAGGACTCCGGTTTTTCTTTTATGGATGTTTGGTGTGTATACCGGTTTTGTTTTTCACTGCGTTATTGAAAAATCGATATATTATTTTATGCATGCCGTTTATCTTGATTTATTTGTATGATTTGCTTCTTCGAAACCGGAATATAGCAATTTGGGAAACGACGGGCATCCTTTATTATCCATGGAAACAATATCTGGTAACGGCAGGCGTTTGGATGGCGGCTGCGGCATTGGTGCTTATGATAGGATGTTATTGTTTGATAAAAAGGAGGTTTTTGCGTGGAACATGGTAAATTTTCAATCAGTAAAATATGGCATATAGCAAAGATGGAGTATATCAAACTTATTATGGATCCGCGCATGATTCTGATTGTGGCAGCGCTTGTTTTTGCCTATCAGTTTATTACGGTTCCTCTGCTGCAAAATGCAGCTATGATGGGAAAACCAATCAATGTGTATGAGCCATTTGTTGCCCTGTTAAATTCCAATTTTATGATTCTTCTTGTGCCGGCAGTGTTTCTCGCGATTATGTCAGATTATCCAAGAATTGATGGAAATACACTTTTTGTTGTGCAGAGGGCGGGAAAAGGAAATTGGTTTTTCGGACAGATTTTGTACGCACAGATGAGTATTCTTAGTTACCTGCTCATTGTGTTTGTGGGAATGATGGTTCCTGTTTTGTGGGGCGGAAGTTTTTCTGCAAAATGGAGTCCTGTGGTTTCGGAGTTTGCCTATTCGTTTCCGGACTATGCACAAAATACAGGAAGTGTCAGCATTCCGCTGGAAATTTATTATCATATGTCGCCGGCATTTGCTGTTTTTTGCGGGTTGTTATTTGTCTTTTTATATTTGCTTTTGCTTAGTATGATTCTGTTGCTTTTTGCCACCTTAGGGGCGAAGAAGGCAGGAGTTATCACGGGCTTTTTGGTGATTGCGGCTGGAATTTGTTTTTGTGCAACAAGTTCCCGTTTTAAATTTTTATTTCCGATGGCTAATAGCCTTCTTGGTGTGCATTACACGCGCTACTATAGAGAAATGGTTTTTCCGTTGTCACTTAGTGCCTATTATTTTATCGGATTATTGGCAGTGATTTTATTTGTGGCGTTTATAAGATGTAAAAAGATGAATTATAATTTTGACCACGAAATTGATTAAGGAGGGGCAGTTAATGGAGTGCATGATTGAGATAGAAAATCTTTCTTTGACAATGAAAAAACAGGTCATTTTGTCGGATATTAATCTGACTTTTGAAAAAGGGAAAATTCATGGATTGATTGGGCGGAATGGCTCTGGTAAAACAATGCTTATGAAGTGTATTCTTGGATTTATCAGACCGTCGCAGGGAACGATATGGGTGGACCATAAAAAAATAGGAAAAGAAGTGGATTTTCCGCCCCACACAGGCGTTATTATTGAGACACCGGGATTTATTCCGCATTACAGTGGGTACAAAAATTTAAAGGTTTTAGCAGAACTGAATGGGAAAATTGACAGAGGGCAGATTATTCACACGATGGAATTGGTGGGATTAAATCCAAACCTTAGACGTCCCATAAAAAAATATAGTCTTGGGATGCGTCAGCGACTTGGAATTGCACAGGCTATTATGGAAGAGCCAAATCTTCTCGTTTTAGATGAGCCGTTTAACGGATTGGATGCAGAGGGTGTTTTGCAGATGCGAAAATTGCTGCTTGAGAAAAAAGCGCTGGGAACAACCATTTTGCTTTCCTCTCATAATGCAGAGGATATCGAAACCCTCTGTGATACTGTTTCCAAGATGGAGCAGGGCAAAGTGTTACGAAACGCTTGACCTGAATCTGCTTTCTTGTTATATTGGTTTTGCGAGTTAATGCAGGAGAGGACGATACGATGAATCAATATAAGATGAAACCATTTGTGGGAAAACCAATAATCGAAGTTACAGTGCCCGGCTCAAAAAGTATTACGAACCGGGCGCTTTTGCTGGCTGCACTGTCAGAGGGAAAAAGTGTATTAAAAGGTGTTTTATTTAGTGATGACTCCCGTGTGTTTATGGAGGCGTTAAAAACACTTGGTTATGAGATAGACGTAAACGAAAAAGAGGCTAAGGTGACGATTGTGGGGCACGGCACGCAGATTCCTAAGCAGACAGCGGATGTGTATGTCGGAAGTGCCGGAACGGCGGCGCGTTTTTTGACGGCAATGCTTGCGTTGTCCGGAGGGCATTATCATGTGACATCGTCAAAGCAGATGCAGGCGAGACCGATGCGTCCGTTATTGGAAGCTTTGGAGTGCCTTGGTGCGAAGTTTCAATTTCTTGAAGATGAATATTGTTTTCCGTTTGAAATTCTTGGACGAGAGGAAAGCAGTGAGAAAAAGAAAGTGCCGTTAAATATTGATGCCAGCAGTCAGTTCCTTTCGGCACTCCTATTAAATGGTGTATTTTCAAAAACAGGATTTGATGTGGTACTAACCGGCAAACGAGATGCAAAAGCATATGTGAAAATTTCGATGAAAATGATGGAAGAGTTTGGTGTTTCCATGCGTCAGAAATCGGAAAATGAATATGAAATTCTGCCATCAGGGCATTATACGGCAAGAGAATATCAGATTGAGCCGGATGTGTCAGCAGCATGTTATTTTTATGCGATGGCGGCAATCAATGGAGGAGTGGCAAAGGCAGCACATGTTCATTTTGATAGTTCGCAGGGAGATGTAAGGTTCTTACGGGTTCTTGAAAAAATGGGATGTACGGTTACTGACGAGCCGGATGGAATTTGTTTAAGGGGACCGGAAGATGGCATACTTCATGGTGTGGATGTGGTGATGAGTGATTTCTCAGATCAGACAATGACACTTGCAGCTACGGCGGTTTTTGCAAAGGGAGATACGACAATTCATGGGGTGGCACATATCCGCAGGCAGGAATCCAATCGTATGCAGGCAATCGTTAATGAACTGACAAGATTAGGAATTTCTTGTGAAGAGACAGAGGATGGTCTTATTATTCATCCAAAAACACCGAAGTGCTCCGATGAAAATCCGGTTGTCATTCAGACGTACGAGGATCACCGGATGGCAATGGCTTTCGCTGTAATTGGTACAAAAGTTCCGGGAATTCGGATTAATGACCCATATTGTTGTCGAAAAACGTTTGAAAATTATTTTGAATGGTTGACAAAATTAAATTTAGAATTAAAATAAGAATAGGAAATCGTGGCACCGGATGGATTTCGGTGCCTTTCTTATTCAAAATGGAGGAAATGATGAAGAAAATAATTGATTGTTTAAAAGAAAAAATGACAGAGGGCTTTGTGGCAGCAGGCTACGATGAAAAGTATGCGATGGTTTCTGTAAGTAACCGCCCGGACCTTTGCCAGTATCAGTGTAACGGTGCGATGGCAGCAGCCAAAGAATACAAAAAGGCACCGATTCAGATTGCCAATGATGTGGTGGAAAAATTGTCAGAGGATGCAGCTTTTGAGAAAATCGAGGCAGTAAATCCTGGTTTTATTAATATTATTGTGAGTGGTGAATTGTTAGCGTCAAATGCAGAACAGATGGACAAGGAAGAGCGTTTTGGCGTGGAAATTCCCGAAAAACCGAAAACGATTGTCATTGATTACGGTGGACCGAATGTGGCAAAACCGCTTCATGTAGGACATCTCCGTTCAGCGGTAATTGGTGAAAGTGTGAAACGAATCTGCCGTTTTATGGGGAATAAGGTGATTGGTGATGTGCACTTAGGTGACTGGGGACTTCAGATTGGCTTGATTATTACGGAATTAAAGAAAAGACAGCCGGATTTACCTTATTTTGACGAGTCCTTTACAGGAGAATATCCGAAAGAAGCACCATTTACCATTTCGGATTTGGAGGAAATCTATCCGTATGCCAGCGGTTATTCCAAAGAGCATGAGGATTATCTGAAAGAAGCACAGGGCGCAACGGCTCTTTTGCAGGATGGTAATCGTGGATACCGTGCGTTGTGGGAGCATGTTTTGAATGTTTCCATTGCCGATTTAAAGAAAAACTATGATAAACTTGATGTTCATTTTGACCTTTGGAAAAAGGAAAGCGATGTGCAGGAGTATATTCCGGATATGGTTTCGAAATTAAAAGAGGACGGATTTGCTTATGAGAGCGAGGGTGCTCTTGTTGTGGACGTTACGGAAGAAACGGATAAAAAAGAGATACCGCCGTGTATTATCGTAAAGTCAAATGGCGCGACGTTGTATGCAACAACCGATTTGGCAACGATTGTGGAGCGTGAAAAACTGTTTGAGCCGGATCAGATTATCTACTTGGCGGATAAGCGTCAGTCGCTGCATTTTACCCAGGTATTCCGTGTGGCGAAAAAATCCGGGATTGCAAAAGCAGATACAGAACTTGACTTCATCGGTTTTGGTACCATGAACGGAAAAGACGGAAAACCGTTTAAGACAAGAGATGGTGGTGTGCTTCGCTTACAGGCTCTCAGAGAGCAGATTAATGATGAAGTTTACAAAAAAATGATGGAAAATCGTGATTATGGCGAAGAGGAAGCCAGAGAGATTTCAGCAAAAGTTGGTTTGGCTGCTTTGAAATATGGTGATTTATCCAATCAGGCATCAAAAGATTATATTTTTGATATTGAGCGTTTTGCTTCCTTTGAGGGAAATACAGGACCGTATATTTTGTATACGATTGTAAGAATTAAATCCCTCCTTGCAAAATATAAGGAGCAGGGGGGCGTACTGAATGAGGATACGAAACTTTTAGCTCCGGCAAATGAGAGTGAGACGGGCGTTTATCTGACACTCAGCCGCTTTGCGGATATGATGGAAACGGCATATAAAGAATTGGCACCACATAAAATCTGCCAGTATATTTATGAGTTGTCGGAAAGTTTTAACCATTTTTATCATGAGACGAAGATTTTGTTAGAAGAGGATGAGAAGAGAAAAGCTTCCTACATCAAACTTCTTTCCTTAGTACAAAAAGTTTTGGAATCTTGTATCGATTTGCTTGGATTTGAGGCACCGGACAAGATGTAAAAGAAAGGGCGTGATGGTTGTGTTTATTGGCCGCGAAAAAGAACTGGCAATGCTAAATCAGGCTTATTTAAAGGGCGGTAATTCCATCGTTGTTCTTTATGGAAGGGAGCAGATTGGAAAAACAACGCTTGTAAAAAAATTTGTGCAGGACAAAACATATGTCTATTATCAGGCGAGAGAGTTGTCTGAAAAAGAACAGAATCGTTATTTTGAAAAAGTACTTTTTTCGGTAAAGGAAAAGGCGGAAAAAGAACGGATTGTATTTGTCGTGGATGAATTTGATTTAATGCAGAAAGGGTACAAGACTTTTTTTGCAGATTTTCTTATGAAATTTGATGAGTTTCCGAAAGGACAGGTGATGGTTCTTTTCGTGAGCTCTGCCATCGGATGGGTGGAAAACGATATGGTTTCGGATATGGGAGAATTGGCAAAATATATGAGTCTGCCAATCAAGTTAAAAGAGTTTACTTTCGTTGAGATGGTAGACCGCTTTCCAAAAAGCACAACCAAAGACTGTATTTTGATTTATGGAATTTTAGGCGGTGTGCCGGGGTATTTGGAATACTGGAATCCGAAAGAGAGCGTAAAACAAAATATTGTACGGCTGATTGTGGACAAAAAGGGAGTGCTTCATACGGAGGCACAGCGTTTTTTGAAAACTTCCCTGCGTGAACTTCCTTTTTACAGTACTATCTTATCGGTGCTTGCGGAAAATGAGCCAAAGTTAAATTATTTGTTTACAAGAACAGGATTTTCCAGAGCAAAAATTTCGGTTTATATTAAAAATCTGATACAGATTGATGTGGCGGAAAAAATCTTTTCCTATGAGCCGGAAAAGCGGGATTCTGTGCAGAAGGGGCTGTATGGTATTACGGATTCCTTTTTGCAGTTTTGGTATCAGTTAATTTATCCGAATTTTTCGGATTTTAGTATGCAGAGCCCGGATGAATTTTATGAGGCTCATATTAAAAACGGCTTGGATGAATTGGCAGGAAAAGCTTATCAGAAGGTGTGCCGTGAATTTATGGAATTGATGAATCAGTATCATCATCTGCCGGCGCAGTTTGAAAGGTTTGGTAGTCTTTACGGAAAGTCCGGTTTTGTTCCTCTGATTGCGAATACAAAAGAGGGAAAACTTCTTGTGGGAACCTGCAAATGGAGCAATGAGCCGATGACGACAAAAGAATTTGAAGAACTTTTGCATGACATTGAGCAGACGGGCAAAGAAGCCGATTATTATTACCTTTTTTCAAAAGAAGGATTTACGAATGAATTGTCTGTTATGGCTAAAAATATGGATAATATACAGTGTATTGATTTGGAGGCGATGTAGATGTATCGAGAAACAGCAGGGCTTGTAATGTATGGCCAACTTGGAAAAGACAGTATTTTGATGAAACTTGGCAGCTTAGTAGAAAAGATGGAGCACGATGATTCCTACAGCAGAGAAGAGCTGGTTCGTGCGATTTACGATGAGGTGTACAGGCTTCTTGATTTGTCAACGACGTATGGATTTGATAACAATTTATGGCAGTGTTACATTGCTTATCTTCTGGCAACAACAGAAAATCCATTTAGTATTCTCTGTGAGACGGTCGGAGCTTCCAAAGATGGTACGGTGAATGAAATTGTAAAACAGGATATGGAGCATTTTTATCGTTTGTTCCATTATGATTTTTCTGAGATGGAAAAGAAATTAGGAGTTGCATGTTTTGAGACATTGACTCATTATCATTCCATGGCAAAGGCAGAAAATACTTATAATAAAAGTGTCAGTGAAAAAGTCCGTGATTTGGCGTCACAGCTGTGTGAAGCGAAAAACGGTGAGGATTTCTTTGACATTGTGACCGCCTTTTATAAACGGTACGGTGTTGGAAAATTTGGATTAAATAAGGCATTTCGTGTTGTTCACACGGGGGATGAAATGGTGTTGTCACCAATTACTCATACTTCGGATGTGACGTTAGATGAGTTGATTGGCTATGAACTTCAGAAAAAGCAGCTTGTGGAAAATACGGAGGCATTTGTCGAGGGTCGCCGTGCGAATAACTGTCTTCTTTTTGGCGACAGTGGAACCGGAAAATCGACATGTATCAAGGCAATCTTGAATCAATATTACGAAAAGGGACTCCGGTTAATTGAAGTTTACAAGCATCAGTTTCAGGATTTGTCCGCAATTATTGAGACGATTAAAAACCGCAATTACAAATTCATTATATACATGGATGATTTGTCATTTGAGGAATTTGAGATTGAGTACAAATATTTGAAGGCGGTCATTGAGGGCGGCATGGAAGTACGTCCGGATAATGTTCTGATTTATGCGACATCAAACCGTCGTCACCTGATTCGTGAGACATGGAGCGACCGCTCGGATATGTCAAATGATGAACTGCACCGCTCGGATACGATGCAGGAAAAACTTTCTCTGGTTGCTCGTTTTGGTGTCAGCATCAATTTCAGCAAACCAAGCAAAAAAGATTTCGATGCGATTATTCTTGGTCTTGCCAAAGCGCATCCGGAGATTACTTTGTCAGAGGAAGAACTTTTGATGCAGGCGAATGCATGGAGCATAAGAAATGGTGGATATTCCGGCCGTGTGGCAGAACAGTTTATCATTCATTTGCAGTCACTTGTAAAATAATTTGATGGAAGGAAGGATACCCGCTTATGTTTGAACGTTTTTTTCCGGATACAACGGTGTCGTCAACGTATGCCATTGATTATGAAAAGTTATATAAAGAAGGTTACCGGGGAATTCTCTTTGATATTGACAATACGCTTGTTGAACATGGAAAAGAGGCAACGGAGCAGGCAAAACGATTGTTTTCCCGTCTGAAAAAAATTGGATATGAGTGCTGTCTGATTTCCAATAATAAAAAGAAACGTGTTCATTCGTTTAATGAGAAAATTGGTGTTCACACGGTTTTTAACGCGCATAAGCCGGCAAAGAAAGGTTATTTTTATGCGATGGAACTGATGAATACAAGACCGGAAAACACGATTTTTGTAGGCGATCAGTTATTTACGGATATTTTTGGTGCTAAACGAATCGGACTCAAAAATTTTTTGGTAAAGCCGATTAACGAAAAGGAAGAAATCCAGATTGTATTAAAGCGCAAACTGGAGAAAATTGTTTTGCATGAATATCGCGCAAAAAAACGCGAAGAAAAGAGGCAGAAACGATGCGAAAAGAAATGGAAGAAAAAATATTTCAATCCACCGAGGTAGATGCAATTCTTCTTACCTCACCGGCGAATATGCGGTTTGTGGCCGGCTTTACGGGGGAGGGGTATGTGTATTTTTCCCGCCGGCAAAAAGTGGTTGTCACGGATTCCAGATATGTGATCGCAGCAAAAAATGAGTGTCCGGGTTATGAAATTGAGACATGGACAAGCGATGGATATTTTTTAAATCTCTTGGCTCATTTAAAGGAAGAAGAGAGTGTGAAAAGGCTTGGCATCGAAGATGAGGTGATGACAGTATCCCTTTATCACAAATTGGAAAAACAGCTTCAGAAAAATGAGGGAAAGTCTCCTGACATGATTTCATTAGAAAATAAAATGAATCAATTCCGTCAGATAAAGACAGAGAAAGAGCAGGAAAGGATACGGCAGGCAGAGGCAATCGGTGACCGCGCTTTTACTAAGACAATTGCCAAAATTCATGAGGGCATGACAGAAAAACAGGTTGCTGCATGGCTGGAATTTTACATGAAAGAAGAAGGTGCGGAAGGTTTTAGTTTTGATACGATTGCCGCATCGGGAGAACATTCGGCGATGCCACATGCAATTCCAACGGATAAAAAGCTGGAAAACGGAGATTTCTTAACGATGGATTTTGGCTGTTTGTATCAGGGGTACTGTTCGGATATGACAAGAACGGTTGTCATTGGCAGTGCAAGTGAGAAGCAGCGTGAAATTTATGATACGGTGCTAAAAGCACAGGAGACGGCACTTTTAGGAATCCGTCCGGGAATGAAGGGAAGCCAGATTGATGCGATGGCAAGAGATGTGATAACAGATGCTGGCTATGGTAAATATTTTGGACATGCGCTGGGGCATTCGGTTGGACTGGAAATTCATGAAAGCCCAAATTTTTCACCGAGAGAAGAAACCGTGATTAAGCCCGGTATGGTAATTACGGTGGAGCCGGGAATTTATATTGAGGGAATTGGCGGCGTTCGGATTGAGGACGTTGTGATTATTACAGAAGACGGATGTGAAAATATTACCCATTCGACAAAAAAACTGCTTGAGTTGACCGTACAGAAAGGATGAAGTGGATGAGGCCTAAAATTTGTGTACCAATTGTTGCTCCGCTTCGTGATGGAATTATTCGCGAGACAAAACAGATTGCAAAACTGCCGGTGGAAATGGTGGAGTGGCGCATTGATTTTTATGCCGGTTATGAGAGAGAAATTCTTGATGTCATAACGGAGTTAAAGCGTGTGCTTAATGAAAAGGAGCTGTTAGTCACCATTCGCACGGTGGCAGAAGGCGGTGAGAAAAATGGCTCCCGCTTTGATTATTTTGAAACAATTCGAAAAATTCTTGAACAGCAGACGGCAGATTATGTGGATGTTGAGGCTGCGCGGGATGAAGAAAAGGTAAAGGCACTCTGTCAAAAATATTCAAACAGTAAGACCAAAGTAATTGGTTCTTATCATGATTTTTCCAAAACTCCGTCTGCGGATGAAATTAAGGAAAGACTCTGTAAGGCAAAAGAGTGTGGGTGCTACGCCGGAAAGTTAGCTTGTATGCCAAAGACAAGAGAAGATGTGGATACGCTGTTAAATGCAACCGCTGCCATGAAAGAGGAATTTCCGGATTTTCCATTGATTACGATGTCGATGGGGGAGCTTGGAAAAGTTTCGAGATTGTATGGCGGATTGTATGGCTCGTTTGTTTCATTTGGCTGTGTAAGTGAGGCTTCCGCACCCGGACAGGTCTATTATGAAACGATGTGTGAGGTGTTTGACAAAATTTACAAAGGAAACCGCCACATCATTTTGATTGGTTTTATGGGCGTTGGGAAATCAACCATTTCACATGAATTATCACGGCTTGCTTTGCGCGCGGAAATCGACACTGACCAGTGGATTGAGGAAAAAGAAGGTCGTGCAATTTCGGATATTTTTGCAAAAGAAGGAGAAACTTATTTCCGTGATTTGGAAACATCCATGATTGATGAGTTAGGTATGATAAAACCGGCGATTATTTCCTGTGGTGGCGGTATGGCACTGCGGGAACTGAATGTGAGAAAGTTACAGGCAATCGGAACGGTTGTTTTACTCACGGCAAAGCCGGAGACAATTTTTGAGCGGGTTCGTTATAACACGAATCGCCCACTGTTGAAAGATAACATGAATGTGGACTACATACGACAGATGATGGAGAAGCGGAGAGTGTATTATGAGCACGCCGCTACCGTGACGGTAAGCACGGATGGGAAAATCATTACCGAGATTGCAAAAGAAATACTTGAAAAATGTTTCTAAATATACTAAAATTATGAATAGATATGAATTTATTGTCGTTTTGTGCGACGGAAAGAGAGGAAACTATGGTATCAGCAGGAGATTTCAGAAACGGTTTGACAATTGAGATTGATGGAACCGTATATCAGGTTATTGAGTTCCAGCATGTAAAACCGGGTAAGGGTGCTGCATTTGTTCGTACCAAATTAAAAAACGTAGTAGATGGCGGTGTTGTGGAGAAGACATTCCGTCCGACAGAGAAGTATCCACAGGCGCATATTGATAAAAAGGAAATGCAGTATTTGTACAACGATGGTGAGATGTACAACTTTATGGATAATGAAACATATGAGCAGATTGCATTGACAGAGGAAGCAGTTGGCGATTCCATGAAATTTGTAAAAGAGAATGATAATGTTAAGATGGTATCTTACAAAGGTAACATTTTCGCAATTGAGCCACCGATGTTTGCTGAGTTGGAAGTAACTGAGACAGAGCCTGGTGTAAAAGGTGATACAGCAACAAACGTTACAAAACCAGCTACCGTTGAGACGGGTGCACAGGTTGCAGTTCCGATTTTCGTAAATCAGGGTGATAAAATCCAGATTGATACAAGAACCGGGGAATATCTGAAGAGATTATAGAGCATTTTTGTAAGTGCATGATGAAAGAGCTATCGCACTGAGATAGTTCAAAATATAAAGAAGTTTAATTTGTTTTGAGACGGGTAACACTTTGTGTTATAGTCTCTTACAAATTAAACTTCTTTTTTGGCTTAATGAGAAAAATTTCACTTGTAATATACCCAGTGGGGGTATATAATCGAATCGAAAATTATCGATAGGAGTGATTGCATGGAAGAAAAGAAAACGTGTCCGTGCTGTGAAGAACGGCACAAAGAACGCTCAGATAAAGAGTATAAAGACTTAATCCATCGTTTAAACCGTATGGAAGGACAAATCCGCGGAATTAGAGGAATGGTTGAGCGCGGTGTTTACTGTACGGATATTTTAGTCCAGGTGGCAGCGGTCAATGCAGCATTGAATAGTTTTAACCGAGTTTTGTTAGCGAACCATATTAAGACCTGTGTGACGGATGATATCCGGGCAGGAAAAGAAGAAACCGTAGATGAATTGATTGCGACTCTGCAAAAACTAATGCGGTAGGAAGTAGAGTACTTCGATAAGAAGAATATAAAAAAACAGGAAAGGCGGAATATACATGAAGCAGTATGCAGTGACAGGCATGGCATGTGCAGCATGCAGTGCCCGTGTGGAAAAAGCGGTAAGCCGTGTTGAGGGCGTAAGTTCATGCAGTGTAAATCTTTTGACAAATTCCATGGGTGTGGAAGGTGATGTGCCGGATTCCGTTATTATTCAGGCAGTTGTTGATGCCGGATATGGTGCCCACGTGATGGAACAGAAAAAGAACGGAGAAACGGAGACAGAAGATACATTAAAGGATACAGAGACAAAAAAGTTAAGGAAACGATTGATTGCTTCTTTAATTTTACTTGTATTTTTGATGTATTTATCCATGGGACATATGATGTGGGGATGGCCCATGCCGGGTGTCCTTGGTGTGAACCATGTAGTGATGGGACTTGCTCAGATGTTATTGACGATTGCGATTATGGTCATTAACCAGCGATTTTTTGTCAGTGGATATAAAAGTTTGTGGCGGCGTTCGCCAAATATGGACACGTTAGTTGCGCTTGGCGCCAGTGCAGCTTTTGGCTATAGTGTGTATGCGTTATTTGCGATGGCAGAGGCACAGAGGTTGATGGATGAGGCAAAAGTTATGGCATATATGCATGAGTTTTACTTCGAGTCGGCGGCAATGATTCTGACGCTGATTACTGTCGGGAAAATGCTGGAGGCGCGTTCTAGGGGAAAGACAACGGATGCGATAAAAGGATTGATGAAGTTAGCTCCCCGGACGGCGGTTGTTGTTCGGGATGGAAAGGAAATTTCAGTGCCGGTAAAAGAGGTTCAAAAGGGAGAGATGTTCCTTGTCAAACCGGGGGAAAATATCCCCGTGGATGGCGTGATTTTAGAAGGAAGCAGTGCAGTCAATGAGGCGGCACTGACCGGAGAAAGTATTCCGGTAGATAAAAAAGAAGGAGAAATGGTTTCTGCCGCAACGCTGAATCAGACCGGTTTTCTTCGCTGCGAGGCAACCAGAGTAGGAGAAGATACCACTTTGTCGCAGATTATCCAGATGGTAAAAGATGCGGCGGCAACGAAAGCACCGATTGCCAAAATTGCAGATAGAGTTTCGGGCGTTTTTGTTCCTGTTGTTATTTCAATTGCAGTAGTTACTTTTCTTGTATGGTTTTTGTGTGGACAAAGTGTTGGTTATGCATTGGCACGTGCTATTTCGGTTCTAGTTATCAGCTGCCCGTGTGCCCTTGGTCTGGCAACGCCGGTTGCTATTATGGTAGGAAATGGTCTTGGTGCCAGACACGGAATTTTGTTTAAGACAGCAGCGGCATTGGAGGAGACGGGTAAAATTGCAACCGTGGCACTGGATAAAACCGGAACGATTACGCGCGGTGAGCCGAAGGTAACTGATATGATTCCATTTTCCGGGTGCTCCGAGAATGAACTTCTTTCGTATGCGTATGCGCTGGAGAAAAAGAGTGAGCATCCTCTGGCACGTGCTATTGTTTCCTATGCAGAGGAACTTGATACTTTAGCACCGGAACTTTCGGAATTTGAAATTATGCCGGGAAATGGTCTGAAAGGACAGATTAAAGAAAATGGTAAAACAGAAGTTCTGCTTGGTGGAAATCAGTCTGCGATTGAAAAGGTGACCGCACTTGATGACATGGTAAAAGAGCAGGCAAACCGATTGGCGGAAGAAGGAAAAACACCATTGTATTTTGCCAAAGATGACACGCTGCTTGGTATGATTGCCGTGGCGGATACGATGAAAGAAGACAGCGCCGATGCCGTCAGCCAGATGCAGAAAATGGGACTTCGCGTTGTGATGCTTACCGGAGATAATGAAAAAACAGCAAATGCGATTGGCCGGGAAGCCGGTGTGGATGAAGTGATTGCCGGTGTTCTGCCGGATGGAAAAGAGGCCGTGATTCGAAAATTGAAAGAAAATGGCAAGGTTGCCATGGTGGGCGATGGTATTAATGATGCACCGGCTCTTACGCAGGCAGATATCGGAATTGCCATTGGCGCAGGAACAGATGTTGCAATGGATGCAGCGGATGTTGTATTGATGAAGAGTAAACTCAGTGATGTTCCGGCGGCAATCCGCTTAAGCCGTGCAACCAGAAAAAATATCCGTGAAAATTTATTCTGGGCATTTATTTATAATATTATTGGTATTCCGTTGGCAGCTGGTGTGTGGATTCCGTTGTTTGGCTGGCAGTTAAATCCGATGTTTGGAGCGGCAGCAATGAGTTTGTCCAGTTTCTGCGTGGTGACAAATGCGCTTCGGTTGAATTTTAAGAAGATTTAATGGTTATAGTGTATTCCTATACCTAGTAAATTATTTCTTGTATTAGACAATACCCTACCTGTTTGGTATGATAACTACAGAACAAGAAAATAACACCTGTGCAGTGCACAATGAAAATGGAGGTATGAGAATATGAGTAAAAAAAGTTATGCAGAAAGAAATTTAAAATTTGAGACACTTCAGCTACATGTAGGACAGGAAAGTCCGGACCCGGTTACAGATGCAAGAGCCGTTCCGATCTACGCTACTTCCTCTTATGTGTTCCGCAACAGTGAACATGCAGCAGCACGTTTTGGACTTACGGATGCAGGAAATATTTATGGACGTTTGACAAATCCTACAGAAGATGTTTTTGAACAGCGTGTGGCAGCACTTGAAGGCGGCGTGGCAGCACTTGCCGTAGCGAGTGGTGCAGCAGCAATTTCCTATACGATTCAGAATCTTGCACAGGCAGGAGACCACATCGTAGCAGCAAAAAATATTTATGGCGGAACCTACAATTTGTTGGCTCACACATTAGTACAGTATGGTATTGAAACAACATTTGTTGACCCATTTAACTTTGACGAGGTTGAGGCTGCAATCAAAGATAATACAAAGGCTGTATTTATTGAGACATTAGGAAATCCGAACTCAGATGTTGTGGATATTGAGAAATTGGCAGACATTGCACATGCTCACAAAATTCCACTGGCAATTGACAATACATTTGCTACTCCTTATCTGGTTCGCCCGATTGAATACGGTGCTGATATCGTGGTACATTCCGCAACAAAATTCATCGGTGGACATGGTGCAGCAATCGGTGGTGTCATTGTAGACAGCGGTAAGTTTGACTGGGAAGCAAGCGGCAAATTCGCTTCATTGACTGAGCCAAACCCAAGTTATCACGGAATCAGCTTTACAAAAGCGGTAGGACCGGCTGCTTTCGTTACGAAAATCCGTGCGATTCTGCTTCGTGATACCGGTGCGACACTTTCTCCGTTCCATGCATTTATGTTTTTACAGGGGCTTGAAACTCTTTCCCTTAGAGTTGAGCGCCACGTAGAAAATGCATTGAAAGTAGTAGAGTATTTGAACAATCATCCACAAGTTGAAAAGGTAAATCATCCGGCTGTATCCGATGATCCTTCTCAGCAGGAATTGTACAAAAAGTACTTCCCAAATGGCGGCGGTTCAATCTTTACCTTTGAGATTAAAGGCGATGACAAGAAAGCAAAAGATTTCATTGATAATCTGGAGTTGTTCTCCCTGCTTGCCAATGTAGCGGATGTAAAATCGTTAGTTATTCATCCGGCAAGTACAACACATTCTCAGTTGAATGAGGAAGAATTGTTAGACCAGGGAATCAAACCAAATACCATTCGTTTGTCAATCGGAACAGAGAATGTAGATGATATTATTGAAGACTTGGAAGAAGCTTTTAAGGCTGTAAAATAAAAACGAAAAAGATGGGAAGCGGGATATCTGCGTGGCAGATATAGCTTCCCGTCTTTTTTTCGTTTTTATTTTGGCTTAGAGGGAAAGGGGAGAGTGGTGAGAGGGGAAGAGGCAGCAGCAACCGCATCCAGAAAGGTATTTCGGAATGCGGTTATAAGATAAAGAAAAACTGAGTTTGGAAGGATTGGTTTGTGACAAATGTTCGCTGCCAGTTCCTTTGTATTCCAGTAATTCCGTAGAAAAACTTTGTGACGAGTGGGTTTTGAGTACGTCGGTATGAGGCACTGGTGGTTTCAGTGCCCATACCGCTACGCACTCAACAAACGGGAGTGCCCACGAGACGCAAAGCTTTTCTACGGAATTACGGAAAACAAAAAAGTGCCAACGAACACTTGACACAAACGATTCACGATTTTGAATTGCATTTATTATTTATCGTGGTAAAATAGAAACAGGTTCCTTGTTCGAGGAGGGACTAATTTTATATGGATTGGAGAAAAAAGTATGAAAAGATTATTAGTAGCCCTGATTATGTTGGCTGCATTTTTCTGCCTGCCGGTGAAAGCAGAAGCTGCTGGGAAAACGCTCCGCATTCCGGGACCAGCTTGCCAAAAAGGAAATGATATTTATTATTGTTATACCATGGGTGGTCTGCGCATGAATTTGATGAAGATAAATAAGAAAACAAATAAGGTTACAAAAATTGTTTCCTACAAAAACAAAGGGAGAGATACGAATGCCTTTGAAAATTTGAATGCGAAGGGCAATGCCATTTATGCAGCATATGATTTAGTATGTGGAACAGGAGCATCGGATAGTTATATATGCCGGATTGACAGCAAGAAAAAAACGAAAAAATTACTTACCAAGGGAAGAAATCCGGTTTTGATTGGTAAAAAAATATATTTTATTAAGACTGCTTATAACAAAGAATACGACAGTGATAAAGATATGGGAATTTATGTTATGAACCTTTCCGGCAAAAAAATAAAGAAGGTCTGTAAAATGCCGGTTTCCGGGCTTTATGAGCTGGGAACCGATGGCAAAAATTTTGTCTATAGTTATTATAACAAAAAAGGGAAATTATCGCTTCGCTATATGACGAAAAAGGGCAAAAAACTGGGTGCTTATAAAAAAACGGAGTCATCTTTTTGCAGTCCGTCTTACAACTTAAGAAGTACCGTAGGAAACAAGCAATATTATATTGCAGGAAATCGCGTAGTGTGTGTGGACAAAACGACAAATGAGACAACGGTTTTGGCTGATTTTGGAACCGGCATTAGTTCCTATGTGGACAATTTTCAGGTGTTTCATGATGTGATTTTGGTTCGCGGAGTTAAGGAAGAATATATTCCTGCGTACAAAGAAATGGCAGGAAAAGGATATATCTATATGATTCATTTAAATGATTTGTCCAAGGTCTTGCTGAAAAAATACAATAGTGGCGAATAAAGGAGAAATGATATGATTTTTAGAGGTCGCTTATTTAAGGAGGCAAAGTCATTTTATGTATTATAATAACGTACTTGATTTAATTGGAAACACACCGCTTATGTGCCTGCAGGAGAGCACAGGTTACAATATATTTGCAAAGGCAGAGTTTTTGAATCCCGGCGGAAGTATTAAAGACCGCATCGCAAAAAATATGATTGAGACGGCAGAGGCGGAAGGAAAATTAAAACCGGGGATGACAATTATTGAACCTACGAGTGGAAACACAGGAATTGGTCTGGCTCTTGTTGGAGTGAGAAAAGGGTACGAGGTTATTATTGTGATGCCGGAAAATATGAGTGAGGAGCGAAAAAAGGTAATTCAGGCATTTGGTGCCAAGCTTGTCCTCACAGAGCCGAAACTTAGTATTGGCGGTGCAGTGGATAAGGCAAATGAGATAGCAAGTACAAATCCTGAGAAATATTATATGCCACAGCAGTTTGTGAATCCGGCAAATCCGGAAGCACATTATCGGAAAACGGCAGTCGAACTTAGTGAGCAGCTGGGAAAGAAAATTGATATTTATGTTTCCGGTGTGGGAAGCGGAGGTACCTTACAGGGGATTGCCAAGTATTTGCTTGAGCAAAATCCAGATACGAAAATTGTGGCGGTAGAGCCAAAAGGAGTTTCGGCACTTCACGGAGATGGACCGGGAATCCACCAGATACAAGGAATTGGAGATGGATTTATTCCGGATGTATTAGACACTGGTTTGATTACCGATGTTGTTGAGGTATCGGACGAGGATGCGATAAATACAGCGAGAAAACTTGCAAAAGAGCAGGGGCTTTTGGTAGGAACTTCATCCGGGGCGAATGTATTTGCGGCAATGCAGATGGCAGAAAAATACGGAAAAGACAAAGTGATTGCAACGGTTCTTGCAGACCGTGCGGAGAGGTATTTTAGCACGGGATTAATCTAACGTGGAGAGATGAGCAAATAAAAAACTGAGGATTTTTATAGGATGAAAGTACAGGTGATTCGTTCCAATCGAAAAACAATCGGACTTGAGGTGCGCGCAGATGAAAGTGTGATTTTGCGGGCGCCTCAGTGGCTTTCCGAAAAAGAATTGGATGAATGGATTGGAGAGCATGCCTATTGGATTGAAGAAAAAGTAAAACAGATGCGGCAGAGAAATTTGCATAAAAAGCTGACGGGAGCACCTGCCGTTGACGAAATTTCAGATGTAGAGTGGAAAAATATTCTGGGAGAATTTACAGAGAGGGTAAACCATTTTTGTAAAGTTATGGATGTCACCGTTGGCAGAATCACCATCCGCAATCAGAAGACAAGATGGGGGAGCTGTAGCTCAAAGGGCAATGTGAATTTTAATTATCAGTTGTATTATATGCCGCGTGAACTTATGGATTATGTCATTATTCATGAACTTTCGCACAGACGTCATATGAACCATTCGGCAGAATTTTGGCAGGAAGTAGAGAAATATTGCAAGGCATATCGGGAATGCAGGAAAAAGTTGAGGGATTATGAAATAGCCCCTTGAATTTTCTGGAAAACTTAGTATAATATACACTATAAAACGAAATGAATTCGCATATTTTTAGTGCAAATTCAACAAAAGAATAAAGGGGGACTTAATCTATGGCAAACAGATTTGTATTGAATGAGACATCGTATCATGGTGCAGGAGCAATCGCAGAAATCGCAACAGAGACGAGAAGCCGAGGCTTCAAGAAAGCGTTTGTATGTTCAGATCCGGATTTGGTAAAATTCGGTGTAACACAGAAGGTACTTGATGTACTGGATAAAAATGGTATGGCGTATGAGTTATATTCCAATATTAAGCCAAATCCAACCATTGAGAATGTACAGACTGGTGTGCAGGCATTCAAGGATGCAAAAACGGATTATTTGATTGCGATAGGCGGTGGTTCTTCGATGGATACAGCAAAAGCAATTGGAATTATTATTAATAACCCGGAGCATGAAGATGTGATAAGTCTTGAAGGTGCAGTCGATACAAGGAATAAGAGTGTACCGATTTTCGCAGTACCTACGACAGCGGGAACGGCTGCCGAGGTTACGATTAACTATGTAATTACCGATGCGGCGAAAAATCGTAAAATGGTTTGTGTAGACCCGCATGATATTCCGGTTGTTGCATTTATTGATCCGGATATGATGTCGTCTATGCCAAAGGGCTTGACGGCTGCAACAGGAATGGATGCATTGACACATGCGATTGAAGGATATATTACAGTAGGAGCATGGGAATTGTCCGATATGTTCCATTTGAAAGCAATCGAAATTATTTCACGTTCTCTGCGTGGCGCAGTGGAAAATACACCGGAGGGCAGAGAAGGTATGGCACTTGGTCAGTATGTTGCCGGCATGGGCTTTTCTAATGTTGGACTTGGTATTGTTCACTCAATGGCACATCCTCTTGGTGCTTTATATGATACACCACACGGAATTGCAAATGCAATTATTCTGCCTACTGTTATGGAATACAATGCAGAAGCAACCGGTGAAAAATATCGTGATATTGCAAAAGCAATGGGCGTTGAGGGTACGGAAAATATGTCACAGGAAGAATATCGTAAAGCGGCTGTTGATGCCGTAAGAAAACTTTCACAGGATGTTGGAATTCCGGCAGATTTGAAAGAAATCGTGAAGAAAGAAGACATTCCGTTCCTCGCACAATCGGCTTATGATGATGCGTGCCGTCCGGGAAATCCGAAAGAAACAAGTGTAGAAGATATTACAAAATTATATGAAAGTCTTCTGTAAAATGGAGTAATAAAAAAACTGTCGTCCATATGGATGGCAGTTTTTTTGTTTTCGTTATTTAATTTTTCCTTCTTTATGACGTTTGAAGAAATCCCTTGTTTCTTTTGCCACGATACCACTTAGGGCAAAAATAGCAATCATATTTGGAATTGCCATCAAACCGTTAAAGATATCGGCAATTGTCCACACGGCACTGACGGTCATATATGGACCGATAAATACGGCAAGAATGTAAACCCAGCGGAATATTTTTACATGTTTCATATTGCCGCCACTCAAATATTCCAAACAGCGCTCGCTGTAATAATCCCAGCCAAGAATTGTTGTAAAGGCAAAGAATACAAGGCAGAGCATTAAGACAAATGCGGAAACTTCAGGAGGGAACGGAAGTCCTTTCTGAAAAGCATAGGTCGTAACGCCGACACCCTCAAGTCCTTTTACCTGCCATGCACCGGTTAATACAATGGATAAGCCGGTAAGTGTACAAATAACAATGGTATCAATAAAGGTTCCTGTCATGCTTACAAGCCCCTGACGGACAGGTTCTTTTGTCTGTGCGGCAGCTGCGGCAATTGGTGCACTACCAAGACCGGCTTCATTTGAGAAGATACCACGTGCAACACCTTTTTGCATAGCGACAAACATACTTCCGACGACACCACCGGTAATTGCTCTTGGCGAGAAAGCCGCTTCTACAATTACAGCAATGGCACTTGGCACAGCAGTGATATTGGTAACAATTAAAATGCCTGCAAACAGGAAATAAATAATTGCCATAAATGGCACGATAACCTGGCTAACACTAGCAATTCGCTTGATTCCACCAATCAAAACGGAAGCAACGCAAAACGCCAAAACCAAGGATGAAATCACAACGGACCATGAATACTCGCCTAAGAATGGCAGATTTACGCAGTGTGCATTGGCTGAATCAAAAAAGCCGTGAACGGCACTGGAAATACCATTAACCTGACTGAAAGTTCCAATTCCGAAAAGTCCCACACATACGCCAAAGAAAGCAAATATTTTAGCAAGCCATTTCCATTTTTTCCCCATACCTTGTTCTATGTAATAAAATGGACCGCCAAGGCTGTGACCGTCTTTTGCGACAACACGGTATTTTACAGCGAGGAGACCTTCGGCAAATTTGGTTGCCATGCCGAAAAAGGCAGCGACAATCATCCAAAAAAGAGCACCCGGGCCACCTGCGCCAACAGCAGTTGCAACACCGACGATATTACCGGTTCCAATCGTCGCGCTTAGAGCCGTACAAAGGGCAGAAAAGCTTGAAATTTCTCCCTCGCCGCCTTCTTCGTTTTTTACCATCCATTTTAGGGCAAGTGGCAGTTTTCGAAACTGCATTACGCCAAGACGCACAGTTAATAAAATACCGCCGGCAAGAATTAGTACCATAAGGGGAATACCCCAGACAAAATTGTCAATATTAACTAGAATATCATTGATTGTTTTCCACATTCGTTTTATCCTTCCTCTTTTTGTTAAAATAGCATTACTTTTATACTATATCGTATCTTTTAGGTTCTAGTCAAGCATCATACCGGATTCGTTTTGGTGTTTTCGCAAAAGTTATGGTAAAATGGAGGGCAGAGGAGAGGAGGTGCACACATGACAAACAGTTATCGTTTTTTCAAAATAAGGAGTGTGAATATTTTCCCTGCCATAAGGTGGAAAACGAAAGGGAGTTTAATTGTTTATTCTGCTACTGCCCGTTGTATCGTGAAAAAAAGTGCATTGGAAATCCGATTTATTTTTTGAATGCGAAGGGACAGAAAATGAAAGACTGCAGTCAGTGTGAGGTGATACATCGTCCGGAAGCTTATGACAAGGTAATGCAGCAATTACAGAGACAGGATGAAATGATTTCTCTTAATATTGGAAATCTAAGAGAAGAAATCTGGGAGCGTATGGCACAGATTGCTTCGTGGGAGCAGATGGATAAGAGAACACACAGACAGCATAAAGGGATGGCAGTTAGCAGCATTGGAGAAATTCTGGAAAGGAATAAATATTTGTACCGTGTTTCTATTCTTTTGCAGCCGTTTTCGGGGCAATGTGTAGAAGATGGCTGGTTTTCTTTTGGAAATGATAAGATGCAGTGCCAGGTGCTGTCACGCATTGACAGGAGACAGGTTGAAACCGGTTATTTGTATGCATTTCATGCACCGGAATATGAAGTAGAAGAAAGTAAGGCACTTTTAACACAGTATTACTGGGAGATTTTTCAAATCGCTTGTTTGGATGTGGTAAGAGAGTGGCTGCGGGAGTATTTGCAGCGGAAGCACAGCGTGTATGAAAAACGGTTTTGCAGCCCTGCTTTTGGCGCAGGTTTTTATGGAATGGAGTTATCTGCATCAGAGAAAATGCTGCAATTAATGGATGCTGAAAAAATTGGAGTTTCATGGGATGGTGGAAAAATGAAACCACAAATGAGTGTGGCAGGTGTGTACCTGATTAGCAGAAAAGATATTTTGTCAGACTGCAGGGATTGTGCAAACTGTATCGGGCAGCAGACAGGCTGTGTATTTTGCTGTAACAATCCGAAAAAATGAGTTGATACATGTGGCGAAAAATGATAAAATAAAAAATAGTTTTTATGTGGTTAAAAAGGGTGGAAAATTGCATAACAGAGAAGAAGGACGATTGATTTGAATATTTTATCACTGGAACATTTGACACATTCATATACGGAAAGAAAACTTTTTGATGACGCCGATTTTTATCTTCATGAAGGGGATAAGGTAGGTGTAATCGGAATCAATGGAACCGGCAAGTCGACTTTGCTGAAAATTATGGCAGGGCTGGAGACTCCGGATGAAGGACAGGTTATACAGGCATCGAATCTGATGATTCATTATCTGCCTCAGAATCCGGAATTTTCGGAAGAGGACACGGTTTTACAGAGTGTTCAGAACATGGTGCATCACCATGCCAATGAAAATGAATTGATAGCGGCTAAGGCAATGCTTACAAGGCTTGGTATTACAGACTTTGAACAGAAGACAAGAGAGCTTTCCGGTGGACAGAGAAAGCGTCTTGCACTTGTTTCCGTGTTGATTACTCCATGTGATGTGCTCATATTGGATGAGCCGACAAACCATTTGGACAGTGAGATGGCGGATTGGCTGGAAAATAAGCTGCAAGCGTTCCGTGGGGCCTTGGTTATGGTGACGCATGACAGGTATTTTCTGGATTCCGTGACAAATAAAATCATAGAGCTTGACAAAGGGAAAATATACAGTTACGACGAAAAATATTCGGGGTTTCTGCAGCGAAAGGCAGAGCGGGAAGAAAGTGTGCGTGCCAGTGAGAGAAAACGTCAGAGTATTTTGCGCAAGGAGATTGAGTGGATTTCGCGTGGTGCCAGAGCTCGTTCGACGAAACAGAAGGCACACATCCAGCGATACGAAGCACTGAAAAATCAAAAGGCACCGGAAGTTGATGAAAAACTCCAGTTAAGCAGCATTTCATCCCGTATGGGAAAAACGACAATCGAAATTGAAAATGTATCAAAAGCTTATGGTGAGAATACACTCATACGTGATTTTTCTTATATATTTCTCAAACATGACCGGATTGGTTTTGTTGGGAAAAACGGCTGCGGCAAGACGACATTAATGAAAATGATTGCCGGCCGGATTGAGCCGGATACCGGCAGTATTAAAGTTGGACAGACGATTCGGATTGGTTATTATACACAGGAAATCGAAAAGGAAGAATCCGCGGGAATTGCTTATATGGATGCGGATGAAAAGGTGATTGATTATATTAAAAACACGGCAGAATTTGTGCGCACCAGTGATGGGCTGGTCTCGGCATCTGCCATGCTAGAGCGCTTTTTGTTTCCGCCTTCGCAACAGTATAGTGCCATTGGTAAATTATCCGGTGGTGAAAAACGAAGGTTAAATCTTCTCCGCGTGCTGATGGAGGCGCCAAACGTACTTATTCTTGACGAGCCGACAAATGATTTGGATATCGAAACGATGACAATTTTAGAGGATTATTTGGATGACTTTGACGGAATTGTTATCACAGTTTCACATGACCGGTATTTTTTGGACCGTATTGTAACCCGCATTTTTGCTTTTGAAGAGAATGGTGCAATTCGCCAGTACGAAGGCGGTTACACAGATTATGTGAAAAAGCGTCCGGCGAGTACGGAAAATTCTTTCGACGGAAAAACTAAGAGCCATACCGGTAACAAAGAGGCACGGATGGCATATAAAAACCGTGAAAAGAAACTTAAATTTTCTTATCAGGAACAGCGTGAATATGAAACAATCGAAGGGGATATTTCTGCATTAGAGACGACCATTGAAACACTTGATCAAGAAATGGCGGAGAATGGGACAGACTATGTCAAACTTCGTGAGTTATCTGAGAAAAAAGATGAAGCAGAGGAGCAGTTGATGGAGAAAATGGAACGCTGGGAGTATTTGGAGGAACTGGCGGAAAAGATAGCAAATCAGTAGAAGGTAACATTTGTTTAAAACGCATTTGAAATGAAAGGAAGAACGAAAAATGCACATATTTGTCGATGCAGATGCTTGTCCGGTAGTGGCTATTGTGGAAAACATTGCCCCAAAATACAAGGTTCCGGTCACCTTGCTTTGCGACACTAATCATGTACTGCAGTCCGATTACAGTGAGGTGATTGTGGTTGGTGCCGGTGCGGATGCCGTGGATTATAAATTGATTAGTTTGTGTCATAAGGGGGACATTGTTGTTTCTCAGGATTATGGTGTGGCGGCGATGGCGCTTGGTAAGAAGGCTTATGCAATTCATCAATCCGGCAAGTGGTATACGGATGCCAACATTGACCAGATGTTGATGGAGCGGCACCTGAACAAAAAAGCAAGAAGAGGTTCCCGTAAGAATCATGTAAAGGGGCCGAGAAAACGCACGGCTGAGGATGATGAGAGATTTGCCCGGTCATTTGAGAAAATGGTGAAAAAGGGGTTGGAATCAGAAAAAAAATAAGAGCAATCCTTTTCTCTTTCGTAAAATAAATCGAGCTAAAAACATTTCGGAGGATTACTCTCATCACATAGTATAACATGGGGGTGAGAATTTTGAAAGAGGAAAATAATTTTAAAGGAGGATGATAAAATGAACGAAACTTTAAAAGTGTTAGAAACAAGAAGAAGCTGCCGAAACTTTGACAGAGAGAAAATGGTGCCGGAAGAAGATATTCAGGCGATTGTAAAGGCAGGAACCTATGCGGCAACGGGTATGGGAAGACAAAGCCCGATTATTATTGCGGTAACAAATCAGGAATTAAGAGATAAATTGTCTGCGGAAAATGCAAAGATCATGGGAACAGACACAGACCCATTTTACGGAGCACCTGTAATTCTGATCGTTCTGGCAGATAAATCGGTTCCAACATACATGTATGACGGCTCTCTTGTTATGGGTAATCTGATGAATGCAGCAGAAAGTCTTGGAATTAACAGCATTTGGATTCACCGGGCAAAAGAAGAATTTGAGTCAGACTTTGGAAAGAAAATACTGGCAGACCTTGGTATCGAGGGAGACTACGAGGGCATCGGACACTGTGCAATTGGGTATGCACAAGCACCGGTGAACGCACCTGCTAAAAGAAAAGATGACTATGTTTATTTTGTGAGATAGAGGGGAAATGGAGGAAAATATATGAATAAAATTAAACAGTTTGTAAGTGTAAGCGCTGACAGCACTGGCCAGTACATCACTAATCAGACCTATTCCGACGGCTTCATATGCTGGGACACCTAAAAAAGTAACCAGCATAGGACCAATAACTGCAGCTGCACTCATACCGGCAAATCCGGTTCCAATGCCTGCTCCTGCTCCGGCAAGAAAATATACAAACGCCAGTTTTGACCATTTTGGAAGATATGAAACAGATACCTTTGTTTTGTCGCATAAAAATCAAAAAAAGGATGAAGAGGGATGTAGCAATGAAGGATGATCAGAGAATTGCATTGACAAAAAGGCTTTTGCGTGAGGGACTTTTACGTTTGCTCAGTAAAACTGATCTAAATAAAATATCAGTAACTCAGTTGTGTATAGAGTCCGGTATCAATAGAGCGACCTTTTATCGTCATTATGAAGAGCCTCGCGATATATTAAATGATATTAAGTATGAAATATTTCAGGAAGATGCAGCATTTGCGGAAAAAGCTGCATCTAAGGGTGACACGAGGAAATGGCTGGAACTTGCATGCTGCTACTTTTACGAGCATTCTGATATATTAAAAATTCTTTTTCGGTACAGGACAGATGATGATTTTGTATTGTTTTTAAATGAGAGATTTAATGAGCAGTATCCGAATCTGATAAATAAAGGATATTATACTGATGTTGATGATGATACGATGAGACTTGGTACTTTTTATTATGCAGGTGGTATTTATTATATCCTAAGACAGTGGATTACAGAGCCAATCAACAAAACACCACAGGAAGTAGCCGTACTGATGTACCATTTTCTCAATGTGGATTAACTTGATAGCTATTCTTCCAGTTCATAGTTATATTGGGGATATGATGATAGAAGAAGCTCCAGAAGAGATTAAAAATTTCCGATTGGATCCTTTTGAAATGAAAGTTCAGGGGCTCGACCGTACGCTTGTAGATAAAGTTTCGTAAACACTGATGGGACGTATAACACAAGGGAAATAATAAGGGAAAGCTCACCTGCGATAAATCCAGTGTTTTCATGGGTCCGCGGAGAATTTAATAACAAAATATAACAGATATTAAATCTCTTAAAACAGGTGAAATCTCAATCGGAATTTGTGGAACTGTCTTATTTATCTTTGGAGGAGATATGACGATATACTATATATAGTAATGATTTGGTTTTAAACGGAGTTTTAGCTTATTTACAAGGAGGTTTTTGTATGTCGATGAATATTAGTGGATTAGGTAATGCCTATAGTGGTGTCAATACTAATAGCAAACAATATAAGGCTTTGAAAGAAAAAAGCTGGTTATCTGGTATTATGCAAAATGAAGCCATGATGTCACCAGAAGAAAAAATGATATATGAAACATTCGGTGGAAGAGATACAATTATTAAGAATCTGATGAAGCAATTTGATTCGGATGGTGATTTGCTAAATGCAAACGGAGTGGCAGGAATGGATGTTACTGGCAAGGGTACTTCATGGCAGCAGCTCACGATTGTATCTGAGGAATATCGTCAAAAAATGTTTGATAATGTAAAGAAAGAATTTATCCAAGAAAATGGGTTTTCAAATGGTGATACAACTAAACGTTCAGATATTTTCAAAGATTATCAGTTAAGTGTGAATAAAGATAAACGTTTAAGTGGTACATGGACTTTAGAACAATATGAAGGACAGTATAGAGCCGCTATGTATGCAGCAGTGAAATCAGCTAATCCAAATTGGAAACCGGGACAAAAGTTTGATACAAGCATTCTTGATAATGTCAAAAGAGAATCAGTGGAATCTACTCTTGTCAAAAATGGTAATAGGTTAGTTCGTAATTCTATTGATGTATCAGTATAGAATACAACATCTTTGGTGCTAGAGATACGGT